>Ga0181350_1000461_pt1 | contig 11899 bp, 18 predicted proteins | sample Su13VDMM110DCMD_FD_130105 | JGI IMG/M metagenome (GOLD analysis project Ga0181350, IMG submission 130105) | Freshwater viral communities from Lake Michigan, USA - Su13.VD.MM110.DCM.D | ecosystem: Environmental > Aquatic > Freshwater > Lake | place: USA: Michigan | collected 2013-07-16
CTTCGCATCCATGCGCTCAAGCTGCACCCGCTGCACCATCGTTGAATCGCGCTGCGCGATCAATTGAGTCTCGACAATGGTGAGCCTTTGGTCAATCTTTGACACATAGGCAAACACCGCGCCCACCAGCAATAACGTGCTGATTACATGCGTAACCTGAATCTCTTTCTTGAGATGCCAGCGTTCGGGCTCGTTCATGCCAGCGCCTCAATCTTTGCCAGCAGCGTACGCACTTCCGCAAGTAATTGTTCCTTAGTCGGGGCTGGTGAAAGCTCAGACGGCACAGGCGGCACATACGCCGCCTCTTTCGCATCCCATTCCGCTTCTTCTTCAGGCGTAAATGGAATATTTCCATTTGATGTTGCGTGATGTCTTGGCATTTTAACCTCTACGAATTAGCAATTCCATACAAGCGAAACGTGCCGCTTATATTTCCGTTGTCTGTTAGAAACCTAACACCTGTAATAGCCCGAAAATCAGGATCACCTGTCTGCGTGTCTGTCTGATACACACCACCGCCATCTATATATACAGGCGTTCTAACAGCAAGCGTGTTAGAACCATAACCAAAACCTAAAAAATTTACAGTCTTAAACGTTGTTGTGCTGCTTGGTCTGCGAATATAAACAATAAAATCTGACGGCTCATTCGGATTTAAAACCGGATAATGAATATCAAACAATGGAATCTCAACAGTTGAGGTTTGTGTCACTGTAGTTCCCGTAACATAAAGTGTTCTGTTGCATATTGCTTTGTAGCCACTATCTTTATAAGCACCACCTATTTTTAAAAGCATGTATTTTCGTGTGCCGTTTAACATCCCAACAACATCCGTTGCCATAATGACATAATTATCATATGTTGAATTAAATGTATTTTCAACATCTGCCGTAGCCGCGTTAACAGCCGTGACAGTCGATAAAAATATCATTGATCCACCAGCAGCAGGAACGGCAGGAGTTGCAAAAACTGGAACCCCAGCCCCCGCGCTAGTCAACACCTGCCCGACAGTCCCAGCTGATGTAACTTTGGCCTGCGACCCCGTACCATAGGCCACCCCGCCAGCAGTCAACGGCGGGACAATAATCCCAGGTGATGTGATAAAACTCATGCTGACCTCTCGTTGAAACGATCAATGATAAATGCCATTTGTCGCGGATTCTGCTGCGCCTTTGAGCCCGGCAAAGATGCCCAGGTCTTACTCGCCTTCGCCACCGCGCCCTCGATATCTCCGACCTCGATCAGCGTCAAAGCCCCAATCTGATTCAGCAGCCGCACCGCCGCCTCATCCTGCGATGCGGGGCTGAAGTCTGGCAACCTGGGCGACATGGCTCGGATGCGATCCCAGGTCGGCTTGATGAATTGGTAAGCCCCAGCCGCCGTGCTGACGCATCCAGGCTTGAACCCCGATGCCTTGCACTGCGCCGCTGTCAGCTTGACGCCGACCTTTTCCCGTGTGTTGACGGGGTGATCTGCAAAATTGGAAAAGGTCGAGCCGCCGTAAAAAGTTGAATAGGCCGCCTGATTCTCCACGTCCCGAGGGTAGACATGCTCACTGCTTTGCAACATATGCAAGAAAGCAGACACGTTCTGAGCCGCCGTGCCGACGACAAAATAACCGCCAAAATTTGAATTGTTGTCTGCGTTCATGAGAGCCTCGCTATCAGGCGCGGACGCCTCACCAGTACCATCGCTGCCCCGCAACAAAACAAGAGCGCCCAGGGCCACGACAGCCAGCCCTAGAGCGCTTTTGTTCATGGTTAGCCAGGATAGGTCGAATAGACGTAGGCCAAGACCCCTGCAGTCACATCTGAGATCACATACAGGTCATCCTGGGGCACCACAGTATCAAACAAAACAATCGTGCCCGGGTTGATCTGCAACCAGGAGCCGGTCGTCGCATTGCCGCCGAATCCAATGTAGATCACCTGATTCGCCGTCGACGCGTTGCGAAAGCCCAGGGTATTGCGTTTGCCAATCGGCTGATCCAAAAACTTCACGCTTGTCGTTGACGTGATGATTGACAGATCAACAAATGAAGCAAACCGATAGGGTTCTGTAACCGAAACGCTGTCAACATACCCGGGAAAATTACTCGTTGTCTGAACCGCCGCATCTGCCTTTGCAGGCAGGTTGTGCGGGTACCCTGGCACGTATTGCGGATTTGTCCAGGGTACGCGCTTGTTGAGCCAGCCAACCGGGGGGAAGTCGTTAGCTGCCATGATGATTAGCTGTAAGCCCGAACCAAAACACCTTCAATCGACACGTCCAAATTCAGCGATACAGACGCCTCGTAGCTTGTCACCTGCACAGTCAGAGTAGAGCGACCGCTGACGATGCGCGGGTAGGGCAAATCATTAACGATGTTGCCGTTGGTCGAATAATTTTCGATATCAACAGCAGCGTTCGTAAACTGCTCGTTTGATCCCGAATCAGTGACTAGGATTCGCACCAGGGGCGCGATCTTGTTACTGACAGTCTGGGCCGCGCCTGCTGAAGTTGCGCGATGGTGAAACATGAGCGCCATAAAATCTGCATTGGCTGCAATGTTGATCACCTGCGACTGTGTTGACGCCGCTGTCAATGCTGAAAATGTGATCGTGTAGGCATAGGGCGTAATTAACAACGCCCTTCCCTGATAAAAACGTGACGCAAATGCCTCAATATCGGCAATGCTATAAGAGGTACTTTGCATTTCAGTTCCCTAAAAAATTAGAGCAGGGTTTTTTAATGCGAACCCCTGCAAAAATCGCAATCACACCAGGAGGTGTAACGTTGCGCTTACTGCGATGCGCGCATGAAGTAACCGTCAAGGATCACACCCACCCGACCATTAAAGCCCGATGGAGTTGCGACCGCTGCCGGGTAACGAATGACAACTTCAAAATTAACTGCTGGCTGCAGTGCAATCTCAGGGCTGATGTAGTACGGGCGACCCGATGCCTTCATGTTGCCGGTCTGCATTGCCGCCGTTGTCGCGCTGTTGGTTGACGTGCCCACGCTCAGGTCAAAATTGGCCTTCGGAGGAAAGCAAATCATTGGTGTCTCGCGCAGGTAGTTCTTGCTCAAAATATTGAGTTCCAACATACCGGACTGATAGAACGAATTCACATCTGCAAACTGTGAACCGACCGATGCCGCAGCAGTTGCCGCGAAAATCGTAGGCGCCACAATCGTGTAGGTGTTGGTCGTCGAGACTGATCCCGCGAAAAACAGCACTTCAATGCTTTCAATCATGAAAGCCTTGCCACTTGGTAAAGTGTTCATTTGTGTTGACCAGGGCTCGTTATTTCCCTGGCTCTGCAACCCTGTGGACTGGTTGCAGACTGTAACTTTCGCTACAGATCAGACTATCTCTTCACCCTCTTGCGAGGGGCTAGGCGCTTGGGGCCACTTGGCCCTACGGGATTTCTCCCTAGTCGTTGAACCTTCCCGATTTCTCGGGCTTGGCTGCTGATTGCCCAATCCTTGACATTGTTACGCTTTGGTAGTCAAGGCTCTAAGGGGTTTCCAGCAATTCACCTAGTTATCGCCATGCATTACTGCATGGTAGCCCATGTTTGTTTAGGCAATTCGAGATTGGTATCCCAAAGGGTTTTACCAGTTCCAACAGTACCGCCCAGCGCAGACGTGATGCCCTGGCCAACCGGCGCAGAGAAAAACGTGAGCTGTGTCGTACCGGCTGTTGCGTACAGTTGGTAGTCATAGAAGCGTTGACGCACGATCTCGCTCTGAGACGGGTTAGTGACTCGCCGAGAATTGAAATCGGCACTAGTCGGCAAAAAATCCATAGCCATATTAAATCCTAAAAGTTAAATTAAAAACCGGTGCAGTTTACGCCGCACCTCCGAAAATCAATACATCCGTGTAGCGCCTTCGCGCTGCCGCGCACCACTCAACAGCGCCGTTTTGCCGGGGCTCATGTACGCATTGAGCAATGGCGTGCCATTGGTGTATGCGTTCATACCGCGACGAATCGGGCCGACCCGGTTGGTGCCTTGTGCAATCAGTGACGGGCTTGCATAACCGATGGTCATGCCACTCGGCACAAACGATTTCATAATGTCGTATGCCTGGATCGTCAAAGATGCCTTTGCTGCCTTGTCGCTCAAACCGCGAGTGGGCTTGGACAACAAGCCGCCCAGGGCAACAGTAATCACTGCCTTGACCGCGTCGCCTGCGCCGATAGAACCGGGCACGCGCTTGAGAGCCGTTGGCAAAAAGCTGTTGATCTGGCCATAAACCAAATCCATGCCCAAAGCACCAGCACCGCCGATCACTGCTTCGCGGATTTGCGTCATGTAGTTGCCCATCATGCCGCCAATCGGGTTACGCATACGTCTACGCATACGCGCCAGGGGGTTGCGCCGCGCTGCCGCCAGGGGGTTGCGCCTGCGCCGCATAGCCGCCAGGGGGTTGCGGCGACGACGAACCATCGCAGTCACTGGGTTTTTACGACGAACCACACGCCGCTTTGCAGCAGGGTTGCGCCGACGTTTCTTTGGATTAATCAACAGCATTTCAGCCATACCATCACCTCATTTAAATTGGTCACTTGTCAGACCGATCAACAATTCCCCGTTCGGTGAAGTTATAGACTCCACCTAAGAGGTACAAACTTTTACCATCCGGTGCCACCACAAATAAAGGGCAGTCCCGTTTGTGAAACTTGTGGATGTACTTTTCTAATACACCATCTCGAACAGTACTGTACATGATTCCGTCTACTGTGCCAATAGCTACACCGACCTTTGGCAATTCCGGTATCTTGACCCGGCCCAATTCCACCGCATCATGGCCGCTGAAACGCTCGTAAAGGTCGGCAGCTTGTTCTATCTGGTTTCGCACGCTGCGCTTCATTCCCGCGCGGCTGCTCGCAGGCACCGGGTTAAACGACAGGTTTTTAGCCAAGTGTTTTTTCTTGAGTAGCGGTTTCAAGTCACAGTCCCAATCTGCCAGGGCTAAGTTAATTTTGGAATTCGGGTCGAGTTGCTTCGCCTTGCCCGTCAGTTTCTTTTTCATGCCGCCCATTCGAGCGCAGAAAGATTCGCGCCGCGCCGCCGCCTTTGGGCTGCGCTGCGCTTGCTTGAGGGTAACGGGGCGCTTGAGGGTCATACCGCAAAATGTGCTTTGTGAACCTTCACCGCCTTGACGCCGTAGCCCACGCCCTTGGCATTAGCCATCGCCGTTGCAACCATCTTGGCTTCGGCCATTGTTTTAAAGATGCCGACCACGTGTTTCTTGGGGTGCATACAGATCACTTGATAGCCGGTCATCATGGCCGCCTTGGGGTTTGGAAAATACCCCGCCGGGGCCTTCAGCGCCATCTTGCGCCGGGTCTGCAATCGCTTGCTTGGGGGCGCACCTGTGATCTGGCTGGCACGCTTGACATAGGCGCGGGGCTTGGATTTGTCGGGGTTGCCTGTGCGACCCATCAACAATCGTTTAATTGTCTTGGCTTCAGACGCACTAATTTTGCTGCGTGATGACGCAATTGCTTTATTTACAGCGGCCTCGTTGTACTTTGAATTTGTTGCCCCCTTGTAATTCCTGATTTTCATAGCCGCATCTTGTAACTTGATGTGACTGTAGGGCGCGCCTTTAATCGCCGTCCTAATGACAGTCCTGTCTGATGCCGACAATGCTGGATGCTCTAAAGCCTCCATCAGCTTTGACTCGCTGTAAGTATCACCCTGGGCGATAGCGTCTAAATAAATTGCAAGCCCGGTATTGGTCGAGGGGTTAGCCTTCCGCTTAGTCCCCTTCCCCAACGTCCCGGCACGCGCCCTCTCAGCAAACAGCTTTTGCGCTGCGATCTGAGCCGGAGAAAATTTCTTGGTTGCCATAGCTACGCCTTCAATGATTTGAATGTCTGCAATCCAAAATACACAAGCCCCGCAATCGCCACCCACTTCACAATGTTCGCAATTGAGGCCAGGGGGTTCACATCGGCCTCGCGCACTGCGCCGTCTATCTTTGCCATCGCCTGCGCTGCCTGGGCTCTCAGGGGGCCTTCAGGCAGTGCTGCCAGTATCTGCGAGCGCCGGGCTCGCTCATCCACAGCCTTGATCCAATCCCGACCCCACACAATCAGGCCAGCAGCAACCACCAGGGCTGCGGCAATGCCTGCTGCTGCCACCAAAGGAATCGCGTTAAGCCCTCGGGGAATCTTGACTTCCGGAAAATTGCCACCGACCAGATTCACACCAGAGATAGCCAGATTCAGCGCCTCGGCTGCTGTGCGGAAAAACCCTTTCTTGAGGTCGTATTCGGCAAGCAATGCGTTCAAATCTTCCAGCAGCGACACGTCATCGACGATGTAAATCAAATCACCCGCGCCCTCGGCTGCTGAGTCCATTTGCACCAGGACATTTTGAAACTCGATCACCTTCTGCCGGTAGTAGTCCAATTGGACGGGGCTTGCGGTATCGCCCGGCATATCCACTCGATCACTTTCTAAAGGTGATCGACCGACCGCGCCCAGAGTGTTAGGGAACATCACTTGCGACCCAAAAACAAATCGAGCATGTTGAAGGTCGCTGCAATATCGGCAATGCCGCCGCCCAAGTTGGGGGCGCCAGACATTCGCGCCTGGTACTGGGCCCGGCTGGTGCCATAGCCGGTGCTGTAATTCTGCCCGGTCACGCTGACTGTGCGATTGTCAGGGGTTGCGATCAGGGGGCCGATATAGCTGAGCGGCGCTTGCATGGTGTCGGTCATGTCCATGTTGCCAAGGATGCCGCCCAGGTTGGCGACTGAGGGGGAGTAAACGTAGTTGTCCATGTTTGCCTTTAGCTGAGAGCGAAAGCCGCTGCTGCTGCCAGCAGTAGCCAGGGGATGCCGCTCGATTGAATGTAGTTTTCCCCGGTAATTGCAATTCGATAAGGCACTCTGCCTGGGTTTTGGATTTGTTCTTGAAAATCCTCAAAGGCCATGTCGATGCCGCTGCCGAATAACTGGCCTGTGATTTGGCCAAAATACGGGGAGTCGTAGACTTTTTGGTCGCCGGTTAATCCCTGCATGGACTTAGCAAATTTTTCATAGGTGCCGCTTTGAAAAAACCCGTCCCAGTTGCGGTCGGTGTATTCCTTGACTGATGCTGCGCTCATGGTTTATCCCGCAATGAAAAATGCTGCCGCTGCTGCCAGGATCAGCACGGGGCTGATGCCTGGGCTTGCGTCTGTTCTCTTGAGTTCAGTGATAACTGTCACTGGTTGCCTTATGTCGTCCAGGTCTACAAATCTTGCTTTATAGGTTTCATAAATCCGATCTAATTCACGATAAGCGCTGTTTGACTGCAACCCAAAATACGGAGAATCATACGTTTCCATCGTCCGAGTTTGACCTTTGATGGACTCCATCCAATTGTTAAACTCTTTGGATTCAAGAAACCCGTAATAATCAACGTCCTGGTCAAGAAGTTTTGGTGTTGAATAGTCATTCAAAAACATATCAACCCCCAATGAAAAACGCTGCCGCCGCTGCCGCCAGGATCAACATGGGGTTGATGCCTGGGCTTGTTCCTGTCTTAACCTCGGTCACTGTCTTTTTAACGTCATCCACAGCTTTATCCACTACCGCCTTGGCCTTGGCCGCATCTGCCGCCAATGACGCCGCCAGCGCCGCATCTGCCCTTGCTGTTGCCGCTGCAGCTTCCGCGAGCAGTCTGGCCGTTGTTGCCATGTCTGCGAGGTACTTGTCACGCGCAGCTATTTCGGGCTGTGCCATGTCCTTGAAAATCTGCAATTCTTCGGGGTCAATCACATCGCCGAATCGGTCGGCAAAGTAACTTAGCCCCGCTTCGTCGCCCTCACGTTCAAGCACTTGCATGTACAGCGCTTTGACTGCGACCAGGGCACGCTGTCGCGCTGCTTCAGCTGCTTGTGTTTTGGTAGCCGCTGCCGCCGCCGCTGCTGCCTGGGCGATTGCATAGGCGTCTGCAATGACTTTCTTGCGTGCCGCTTCACCGGTGGCAAATGCCGCCTCAGCAGCTGCTGACATAGCCGCTCTGTCAGCACGCGCCTGCGCTGCCAGGGCTTCATCCTGGCTGCTCAGATTAGCTTCAAGCTGTACTAGCTTTGCTTTGCCTTCAGCACCGATAAATTGCTTGTTCAGAATCGTCGAGGCTGACTCCGGCAAATTGTTTGCGATCTCATAGGTTTGGATGTTTTCCGGAGTGCCTGTGTAGCCAGCATCCTGCGCTGCTTGTTTAACCGCAGCATAGCCGCCATACGCATCAATTACAGTAGTGGACGCGCCGGTTGTGCTTGCTTGATAAATCAAATTTAACGCCACCGCATCTGTCAACACCGGGGCCACGCCGCCGCGCATGACAAATGCTTGATAAGCCGCATCCTTTGCAGGGCCAAAAGTACCGCCGGGCTGGGGGCCAAAAACGGGCGAATCATAAGTTGTTGTAAAGTCTAAAACAAGTTTTGGAATACTTCTAGCCCAGTTCATGTACTCCAAACTTTTCATAAACTCCAGATTGGCATCGTCTGAAATTTGAGTTTCAGCAGCGCCAAAATCCCCAAAGCCGTTCAGACCTCGGGGGCCTCGCAGAATCTCAGGTGTGCCTTGGATAATCATGTCAAGTCCCAAATAATAGAAAGCCAGCCACTGCCGCGATAATGGGCAGGGCTAGATTGTTGGTCGGCTGCGCTGCTGTTTGTGTGGCCACTGGGCGCAGGTTGGGCTCGTTGGCGTAAAGCACTTCTTGAAATGCCAGCACTTCGTCGGCTGTGATCGTCGGGCCAAATGCGTTCGACCAATAGGCCAAACCTGCGGGGTCTGGGTTGCGCTTGGCGTAGGTTTGGTAGAGCGTGGTCACTGCTGCCTGGATGCCTGCCTTTTTTGCAGCGTCTAGGTTGGCCTGCACCTTATTGATCTCTGCTGTCAATGTCGCATCACTCCCGGCTGGGCCTCGCGCGTCTGCCAGGGCTTGCTCTGCGCTTTTGATGTTTGAGTCATAACTGAGTTGCTGATTGTTCAGCGCGTCTAGAAAAGCATTTTCGACAAACCCGGTTGCTCGACTGATTAGCCCTGCGACCATGCCAATCGGCCCCATAAAACCTACAGCAGTGTTTGCAATGGTTGCCATTGTTTTGGCGGTTGCTGCGTTGCTGGCTTTGCTTGCTGTGAGTGCCACGGACGCCGCCGCCAGTGCCGCCTCGTTTGCGATTTGCGAATCGATAAAAGCCTGGGTATCGCCGCCGCCGTAAATGTCCCCGCCGTAGCTGGGCGCGTCTGTTCCATAACCTTCCTCTGCGCCAAGCCCACCAAACACCCCACCCCGGGGGTTAAACACCACCGAGGATCGACGGGTGCTGTAGTTGGCACGCATCACCGGCTCCTGGTGAGAAACAGCACTGCGACCAGCGCAATGCCGCCGTAGATCAGGAGGTTGCGGGTTTGCGGAGACAGGCCGACATTGACGCCGATGCCTGAGTAGCTGGCGATGTCAATGGGGGGTAGGCCGTCTTCGGCTCGTCTAATGTTTAGTTGCAACAGCTGGATTTGTTGCACTGTCAAAGTTAGGGCTGGCATTAACTTGACAAGAGTATCAATCCATGATTCGCCGCTGGTTTGAGTCTGGCTGATGTTTTTAACGATGCCTGGGGCTATTTCCTCAAGCACAGCGTCGACGTTGCCGTACTTAATGTTGTAGGGATTAATTGCGTTGGTTGTTTCAACGGCGCGCAAACTACCCGCTGGGCCGTACTCGTAGGCATTGCCTAACGAATCCCGGTAAACCTCAAACTCTGGGTAGTAGGTGAGCTGACTTTTGTCGGGGACTAGTGAAATCATCATTTTCTCCTAAGAAGCAAAATGGCTGCAAGAGCCGCGCCGCCGATCAGCAGCATATGGGTTGTCGTGAGGCCGGTTGATGGCCGGTAGGCCGGGGTTTGGCCTGGGCCGTAGACGTAAGGGTTTTGTGGGGCGCGGGGTATAGGCTGGCCTGTTAGCACAGCTTTCACTGTAGTGAATAACCCGGCTGCTGCTCTCACAATATCGTCGTAACTTTTGAATTGCTTTGCCCAATTCGGGGCTGTGACTTGCAGGCTCTGCGCGACCGCCTGGGCCTCGCGGCCTGGGTTGGCTATGGCGATCTGGCTGAGTGTGTCGGCGGTGATTAGCGCTTGTCCTGACTCGGTGCTGACATTGCCCGTGGTGTCTACCACTGCAAAATCAAAATAGGAATCGTCGATAGTGTTGACATCTTCACCAGGGATATAGATGTATTCCTCTGAAATAATGTCAGACGACAGATTATCCATTTCATCAAAATTAAAATCAAAATAATCACCAAAGCCTTCACCCAGGTGCATGGGCTTTTTGAGTAGCGCGGCTGTTTGCATGTCAGATTACCTCTACTGCTTGTGAAACCGGATTCGGCGGCGACCAGCCCATATATTTCTGCTCGGTCGGGTCCATTGAAATAAATTGACCAAAAACCAGAGCCTGCATATAAACATGCTCGTACTCGCCGGGGGTAGTGTAGCCCTCGATAACAAACCGGGTTGGATAGCCCACTGACTCCAGCAGAGAGGCCAGCAGGACAGTTTGATCGTCGCAATCGCCCAGCCTGCCCTCAAGGGTCATCATGGGGGTGCTGAGTGTTTCAATGTCGTTAACGTCTTTCACGTAGCGGATTGAATCGCGCACCATGTTGAACAGCGCCTCGGCTTCGCTGTACTCGTCTTTTTCTGGCGTGAGAAAAATGACGTTCGTCGCGGCTTGCCTGATCTGGGTGTTGGTCTTGCATTGGTTGACCAGCTGCCGCATCATTCGCAGCGTTTGCTGAACCCCGCTGTAGCCGTTGGCCAGGGGAATCACGTAACCAGACAAAACCGGAGTAGGGGCTAGCATCATATTTCGCGGAGTGTAGCCGCAAACCCCGGTACGTCAATTATTTTTTAGCTGCCTCGTTTTCGGCCTCTTCAAACATGGCTAAGGCGGTGTCTCGGACTTGCTGTAGCCATTCTTTGTGGTCTTTCACATCGGGAGCGACGAATGACAGTAGGTCGAACCAGTTGTCGAGCGCCATGAGCTCTATGAGTTCGTCGGGGATTTTCTCGTAGACGAATTCGGCGGCTGTTGTCACGGGGGTTTTCTTGACTGCTAGGTCAATGAGGGTCTTGAGGTAGCTTTTGAGTTTGATGGCTGTGAACATTTTCATATCGCTTTGCTCTTGGGTTTCGGGTTGGGTCTGGGGCTGCTCTGGCTGCTCTGGTTGCGCTGGGGCCTGGAATGAAGGGGGTAGTTGCACTGGCGGGAAGTGAACAGCTTGTTGATTGACCTGCTGGTGTTCCTGGCCCTTGCTCACCAGTTCCAACATTTTGGGCAGCACCGACATGAGGCCATCGGGCTCTTTTTCTTGCGGGGCGATCTCGTCGGCTGCGCCGCGCAATTCTCTGATCGCACTGACAATTTCGCCAATGCTGGATTTTTCTCGGCCTTGGGGTTGGTTGAGGCCCATTGCCTCGCGCATCATGCTCATCATGCTCATCATCTTGCCCATCTCTTCCATTGGGTCTTTGGGCGGGGCTTGCTTGATGCTGACCAGGGCTTCGAGCATTTGCTGTTGACCCTGTGCGATGGTTTGCAGGACTTGGGCCATGCCGTTGCCCAGGTTGCCGCTGGTAGCTGCGTGTTTGTCTTCGACAATCGTTACTCGCAGTTTTTGACGCACTGCAAATTTTTTGCTCGTCGGATTGGTAGCGTAGAGCCGCAATTCATAGACCCCCGCGCCAAATCGGTCGCGGAGCAGATCAAAATTGCCTGATTCAAATTCGTCGGGCTTGTACCCGGCGCAATACTCAAGCTGTCCGCTATTGATTCGATAGACCTTGACCTCGGCGCGTTCGTCTGGCCCTGCGCCTGACATCATTGCCGCCAC
>Ga0181350_1000462_pt1 | contig 11898 bp, 23 predicted proteins | sample Su13VDMM110DCMD_FD_130105 | JGI IMG/M metagenome (GOLD analysis project Ga0181350, IMG submission 130105) | Freshwater viral communities from Lake Michigan, USA - Su13.VD.MM110.DCM.D | ecosystem: Environmental > Aquatic > Freshwater > Lake | place: USA: Michigan | collected 2013-07-16
CAATGATAGATTTTGACAATATTCCTATAGTTGCTAAATCTACTCCACTGGTAAACATCAGTATTCTGTCTTTTGGATCTGGTAACGGCATATTAGTTTTTAGAGTTCAAATTCTGAATCTTTGACTTTTTTGATCACCTTCAACTTAAATTTATCGTCGGTGTCCATATAAAATCCTTCACCTCGGTTAAAATTTGTATAAATAGCAGAAACTATGTCTTTTTTTGACACATTATCCTCAGATTCAATGTACGCTTCAATTTTCCAGATTTTCATAGATTTATATTAACAGAGGTTGGGTGGGAAGTCAAACTGTTTTCTTTCAATAGTTGCCAGTAATGTTCGTAGCCGTTACTGTTTTCAAATACTGCCAAATCTTCTTGATAACGTACAATTTCTTTTTTGTATGCGGTAATTCGCTCTTGTCTTATAGACTCAAACAAACGAGATCGTGTTACAACATGTTCGTGTCCATCACCATACTCGTCTGTGTATGTATCTTTGAACGTTACATCATTATCTGTATGAGATATATACCGTTCGTCGCTTGTATCTATGAACCGGTCGTGTATAGTACCGGTGTAATACATTTCATAATATGTGATTTTCATGCGTCTTTGTTAGGAGTATACATTGGCTGAACTGAAATAATATCTGAGATAGAAACATCCGACATTATTTTATTGATGATTGGAAATGTAAATTTGGAAGATGGATTCTTTTTCCAATGTCTATCCAACTTGTCACGCTGCTTTTTTGTGGGCGGTCTATAACTATCCCATAGAACAGATTTACCATCCTTGGCAATCGTACCCCAACCTTTTATAAAGTCGTGAATACGTTCACCGTGAGTTGAGGCTACACTGATACTATTCAGACTCCACTTTTCACGATATCTGCGATGGCTTTTCATATTTTTACCCTCAATGAACACACAATGATTCAACTGCATTCTTTATCAATTCTTCATCGTAAATGTCTGCAACATCTTCATGTTTACCATAATACCATGCCTTGTTATGGTCACGAACAATTTTGATGGTTTCAAACGCTTTCACATCGTTGTATCCGCCTTCATAGCCAGATACAACCACGGGCAAATCCTGTGGGTAATTCTTCAATTGTTCAATTAGTTGTGCTACAGTCATAATTTATGAGCGTTCAGGATGTCGTTGTTGAAGATCCGCCACAATATCCGATAGAATCTCTATAGCATCAATCAAATCACCAACAATATTGGCAGTTTGACTATTTTCAAGGTTCTGTGCGTTTTGTTTTGCTTTTTCTAGAGCACGATCAATTAGGTCAAATTCAGTCATATGTTTACTTTACCATAAGTTTACAACAAGTCAATCAAATTCTTCCGTTTCGGAGATTGTGCTTTTTGAGTTCTTTGGCTGAAAGTTGTCGTTTCAACACAATTTTAACGCGTGGAATTTTGATGTCTTTGTTTTGCCAATTAGAACTTCTTTCAGTAAGAATATCAGTTGGTTTTTTACGATCAATGTTATGATCAAATGCCCATCTGAGAGCATACGATGGGATGACCTCACCTTTGATCTCATACCAAATACCGTCAATATTGCAAAGTTGATGATAATCACCAAGAATTCGGCATTTTGACTCAAAATACTGTTTGCGTGAAAGTTGCCACGTATTCTTGTTTGAAGGATGTACACAAACACTTACCATTTTGGTGGTGGGATCAACATAAATCGTTTTGTCATGACCAAATTTTACCGACACGCAATTGATGTGTTCATTCATCATTGCATATTCAGTGTAATAGTACACCTGGCCATTCTTCAAAAAGGTGTCAAATTCAATGTAACGTCGAAGAGTAGATGCACGACGATGGTGTATTGGAATCCAAGTGGAATGTACAAACTCATGAATCACATCGTCAATATGGCACCCAACACACGACTGAATCCAACGACGCATTCGTTTGTATGGAAAATCATCCCGCCACCGTTCGCGGGAATGATCAATAAACTTCTCACGAACCGATAGATTGTCCAACGACTCTTCGCTTTTTACACTGAGATTCATAATGTTAACCCAAATACTTGATTGCCAAATAGTTTATAGTTAGATGAAGAAAGTTATCAGTGATGATATACAACCAAATAGTAATGTAACTCAATCTCTGAGAATATCCATTCATCTCAATATTTGATGGACTTGAAAAGTGATCATAGTACCCCGTAACTTTACAGTGTACAAATGGAACGTATTTCCCGCCAGGACCAAGATGATTCTTGAACCAGATCAACCGTTGAACAATCACTGGAAACCTGTCTAACAAGAAATGCGTCACTCCAATGACGGCCAATGCTTTCCAACTGGTAGTCAACAACAGAAAAACGCTGGTATACAACAGTACGTGAACCAAACAAGGCCATGACCGTTTGCTTTTGTTGAGTGCCATCCAGTCGCTCTGAATGACGTAATCTGCAAATACATGATACAACAGTTGTTCCATATTAATTCTCCACAGTTACGTTTTCAAAGTTCATTATATATCCACCAACCTTTGAAATATCAGAACTCACCGTAACACGATAGGTTTCTGGATCGATGGTAGTAATGTATCCACTACCTTTATGAAGGTTTTGTTTGTAAGTGACCTTTCGCCCAAGAAGCATATGATCGAGAGACAGATTGTTTTCTTTGACCCACTTTTTGTTCATGTCCTTTTCCACTTCACGTTTGATAAAGTAGAAACCGTCGAGAATTTCAACGAGTTCACTGTTACCCTCAAGGTACACGCTACTTTCTAGGTGTTTGGTGAGCTGATATCCATCAAGATCCCACTCGTCAAAACAACTGATAATATCCTTTTCATAGTCTTCCTTCGAAGAATTTTCGAATTTTGGATCTTCCGACCAACGCGCATACTTTGCGACGAGTTTTTGAATTGCAGGATGACTTGGATCAACGGTTTTGGACTTTACCTCAGGACGTGGAGTAATATTTGGATTTTTAGTGTGGTTCATGATGACAATGTATCAATCTTTTGAGTTTGTGTCAATGTTTTTTTTATCTCCTTTGTAGAAAAGGGCGAAAAAAATGAGTATTGGAAAAGTTATGACCGATGGAGGAATATCTTTGTGCCAAATTTTCATAGCTGAATAGCTTATTGCCAACGACATTGTTAAAACTCCAACGACAAGCGTGATGATTTTCAATTCTTTCATGGTCTATATCTTACGATTCCTATTGGATTGATGTCAAGGATATTGCTGATGTTTCCATCCAATGAGGTTATTTGTATTTCTCCACCACTCAATTGTCCATCTATAAAAAATATAATTGGATCCGAGAGATCGACTATTACGAGTCCATTTGTTATTAGTGACATATCTACGGGACAATCAATCAATGACGTTATCAGTCCTTTTTCTACATCAAATACAATTGTATGTTGTTTTTGATCGAGTTTTGATCGGTGTACGTGATATGATACAAATAACTTGAGAGATTCTTTAGACTCTCGGTATATTTGTAGAGGATGAGGTTGCAGGTTTACAACAAAAACTGCTGATAATCCAACCAAAATGGTTGTGACTAACAGCAGTTCTATGAGCGTGAATGCTTTTTTCAAGGAGTATAACGACAGATATACAAATCTATGCTATTTTCTTCAAAAATGTCTTCTATGATAGCATTTACGATGTTCCAGTTTCCACCGCCAAGCATACATCCCATATTGTGTGGCAGACTCAAACCGGTGAGTCTGTTGGTTTTAGCATGTTGTTCGATTGCTGAAAGACCAGTATAAATGGCTTCGTAATTGGTATGACGTTGTTCACGGCCATATCGATACTGACTATAACAGTTGTAGATGTACTTGTCATCGTGTGCTTTCACCCAACTAAAAGTTCCCAACTTTGTGAAATCTCCTGACTTGGTTAGACAATCGGTGTCATATGCCTCTGGATATTTTTCTCTAATTTGACGAGCGATTCCACTGCCCATTGTACAAAAACAATTTGCTTGGTGAATAATTGCTTGTGCAGGACACGTAAAGATGTCTCCGTCTTGTCTAATGATCATACTTTTTCTTGTGTGAATTTAAGGTTGACTTGTACTCGTTCCACGTGAGTTTCAGGCAAAATTGATTTGTATGCATCTGAAAGAAGTAGCTCTGATGCAGTTTTAGCTTCATCGTAATACCCCATATGATACGCGCCAATAGCGTGAAAGTCAAGAGCTTTCCATCCGGTGTCTACATATGATTCACGTTCAACCCAAACTGCTCGATAGTGTGGAATCGGATTTTTGTTTCGTACAGCAATATTGGCATAGATGTAAAGGTTGGGAATATCATCCATTCTGTATAGGTAATGGCTACACAGTTTGAGTAGAGTTTCATTACGAGATCTATCAACCCAAGCTCCTTTTTTCCAATACTCCACCGCTTTATCATATTCGCCGATCAATTCATACATATTTCCCATCAAATAAAATGCGTAGTAAACATATTCATCATGAAGTTGAAGTTTATATAAATCTACATTTGGATATGAGGGAATTTGAGCTTTGATATATTTTGTGAAATAGAATTCTGCTCTACGACACATTTCTTTTGTATGATCCAATTCGTGAACCATAGTTTCTCCGTAGATGGAGTCATAGTATGATTTTGCCAAATAGAAAAGGTGGTATAGATCTTTTCCTTTTTGTTTTACTACGACCTGATTTTCGAGTTCTAGAGCGTCAATGAAAAACTTGTATGGGTTTACCCATGTATTACCGCCACCCATTAGAACGTGACGAAACGAAGAAGGAAGATTGGCACAGCTATATGGCTGATCATCTTTCATATGAATGGTTTCGTGACGGCGATCATCTGCAAAATACCACGGAAGATTTGCTTTCCACATCCACATTCTGAAGAAATCTATATCTGTGGTACGACCAATAACGTTCCACGCATCATTTGATCGTATTTGATTCCAGTCGAAGGAATCATCAACTTGTAGAATTTCATCAGCGTCCATACGCAAAATGTATTCACATCCATGATCTGTTTGCAAACATTTTTGTAGAGCATGATTTCTATTGTAACCAAAATATTGCCATGGTTCATAATAAAGTACGCCAGGAATGTTTTTCTCCTTGAAGAAATTGGTGACAATCTCTTGCGTTCCATCTGTAGATCCGTTGTCTTGAATAACCCAATAGTCAATGTATTTGTATACTGAATTCAACATTCTTTCGACTACAGCGGCTTCATTTTTGAACATTGAGTTCAATACTATCTTGATATTTCTTTCGCTCATATTTTAAGGTTTAAATTCTAGATTAACGTTGTTTTCATCAAATGGATATTTTCCTTTTCCTTTATAAAAATCTTCCAAACAATCTTTTTTTAGTGGTTGATATGCCCAATCGACTTTTCCCAAATCTTCAAATCGTTTTTTGATTTGTTCTCGATAATGGTTTTCTATCACTCTTACGTGTCTAAATATGTCAGTATGATAGTTAGAACCAAGTCCTCCACTACTTACTTTGGTATTATTGTTATACATGTACTGAATATAACAGAAATGATTTAAGTGTACCATTTTTGTGTTCAAAAACGTTCGTATCATCATTTCATAGTCGTCAGCACTATTCAAAAACTTGTTGTGGCCGCCAATTTTCATATAAACATCTCGTTTCCATGACTTTGGGTGGTTGTACAAACTCCACAGTCTTCTGATTGTAAGTGGATTTACATTTGGTGCACCAACAACTTTCATTGGTCTATCCAAAAATGGGTGTGTGGCATCATAAAGTTTACCATATCCCCATGCAAAACACTCTCCATAGTCATACTCTTGATAGGTATCACGGTTCATTTCGGTCCAATCACCATACACAAATCCACAATCTGGATGTTTGATATGCGTCAATAATATCTTCTCAAGAGCATCATGCGTAAACGCATCATCATGATCCAACTCAATGATGTATTTTGAACTACAATTTACCGCTGCATTGAACTTGTTAAGACCAATACGAGAATATAATGACTGATTGTTGTTTTTGTTTATGATGATACGACTATCACGTTTAGCCAAACTTTTTACAGCCTCCCACGTTTCATCGTCAGACGAATCATCATATATTGACCACTCCCAGTTTTGGTGTGTTTGTTTTTCCAACGATTCGTATGCAACCAAAAGTTTATCTTTGGTGTTGTACGAAGCAGTATATACTGAGATTTTGTTTTGACTGTCGTAGTTTTTTATGCTATTGGAAATGTATCGTTGAAACAATAAATCTGATAGATAACTTTCACCATAACGATTCCACTCTTCCAATGAAAACAAATACAACTTCGACTTGAGTGTATCAAAGTGTTTGTTTATGTTGTGGAACGATGTGATATTTCCCACTACAACAACAAGATCCGGTTCCCAACTTTGCAAAATAGATAAAAAGTTGTCGTCTGTTTGAAACACAATGGCATCAATTTTTCCATATTCAAGTTCATGATTGCCACCCATATGTTCGTGGCTCAAAGAATTGGTTTTCAACTCTACTTGAGTATCAAGACCATACACTACAATTTTAAACAGTTTCAACGGCATATCGATCAATATTCTGTACTAAAGAAGAATACTTGAAACAATCTACACGTATCGAGTGTCTGTCCAAAATAATCAAGACTAACATGATAGGATTGTCCTCTAAACAAAACTAGTCGGTTGAATCTATTTCCTATCAAATCGACCGGATCCCAACACGTAACGTCTGCTCCATCAGCTTCGATTCTTTTTAACAACTCCACATCGTCGGGTCGTTCACAACATTTTGTTGACTTGTGTCTGAATGTACCGGTTCCACCCGAAAGAGGAGCATCAGGAGTCAAATAACACACGCCCGCCCAGTTGTTATGGTGATCTGAGTGAATCCAAGATTTCTCCCAAGCGTATGTTGTTTGAAATGAACCATTGTATCCGTCTGTAGGAAAGTCGGTGATGTTTCCACCTGCATGTTGCATGATTTTTTGAATTGTATCTTTGATAGAGTCATTCAACATTGATGCAGACCGTGATCCTGGATAATTTCCACGAACCTTAAATTCCTGAGTCAATGCTGTTTGTCTTACATCCAGAGGATTAGTATAAAAGTCATCTACGATTATAACGTTTGTTTTCATGTGTTAGGGATTGAGTTTGAGAGTCTGATCAATTGAAAATGTAGTTGTATCACAATTGGAAAATTGATAGCTTGGAATAGAGGATGCTAAATCAATGTTAGCAATAGCTGCATTTGTAATTATGGCGGAGATATTGGATATCAGATTGTTCACATCGTAAGCATCAGTTGATACCCACCCACGCTTAATAAGCATTTTAACGATTTGTTCGGCTGCGTAATTTGAATTGTTCATAAGTTATTTTAAGTCGAAAATAATGCGTGTGAAATTTTTCATCAACAAACCCACCGCATCGTTTTTTCCTTGTTCACGTCCTTGGTCATACGTTTGTTCCACGACAACCTGAAATAGTTTTTCAAAACTGGTTATTTTAGTTCCACGATATAACACAAGCGAAACTGCCCCGGAATAATCATATGCAATTCGTTGGGTCTCACCCAATATTGATCTGGCAACAAAACCTATATCAGTCAAAAACTTGTGACTTTCTTCGTGTAGTAATTTTTCGGTCATAACCAAGAATATATACTGTAGTGGTACACTATATCAACACATAAAAATGCCCCACATTTATTTTAATGTGGGGTTGTTGTTATCGAGATTGATCTTTTACATGGTGATCAACTTCACGAACCTGCTTTTTGTTCATAATCTCTATGATTTCATCAAACAAAAGAGGTCGTGCATGTCCATCCCATCCGCAATCCAATGTTAAGCCTTCCTGAGCCTCTGCCTGTGTCGCAGGATAGCTATAATGACTGTGGCCACACAACATATAGGAACCTTCTTTCATGTTGTCCCATACGCTAATAGGAAAGTGATTTAACACCACATACTTACCATTGATTACACACTCATACTGATAGCCAAGGATGTTCAAATTGCGATATCGAAATGGATATACCTCAATGTCGTCACGCTGATATTGAGCTGTGACTGCACGGTCATAAACCTTACGAATCGGATTAGGATGATTGCCCCAAATCAAATGAATGTTCTGACAGTTGATTCTGTCAAGATAAGACTCAAACCTAGCTTCATCTGTATTTAGACAAAAATCTCCAAGATAAAAGAGGTTATCGTTTGGACCAACCAATTCGTTCACCTTGTTGATAATTGCAGTATCATGTTCGTCAACACTATTGTATCCACGCTTTTGCCAAATGAACGGTTGTTTGTGGCCAAGATGCCAATCAGTCGAAACAAAGTTCTTGACATCACGGTTATTGTAAATCGGTAACTTTCTCATTCGTCTTTCTTTATGTACTCGTTGTTATAAAGTTGAATGTGTTCAATCAACCCATCAACAAATTTGTTATAGTCGCTGTAAATATATGCAAATTGATTTTGTTTAGTTTCTTCTTTTACCAAATTAACTTGGTAATTAACGTCAAATTTTCTTTGGTATTCAGGTTCACAATATACAAGAACCTTTTGTGTCCTACGAAGAGTCACCTTATGAAGATTTCTCTCCAATGAACCACCAAGTTCAAATAGAGTAATCGGACACAGCGTTTCTGATGTAAAGTAAAATACCAAAATATCACAGACATTCAAATAGTAGTGTTCCCAATCAATTTGGATTTGACTGTCATTGGGATTTGAAATGTCAAAGCTGTTGCGTCGAGGATTGTACACTCGTACAAGAGGATTGGAAGATTTTAGTTTGTCCATCAAATCTTTTCGCCAATCCTTACATTGGGTAATACCTCCTCCAAGAAAAACGGTCGGGGTAAGATCCAATAGATCATTGTAATTTGGTGCTTCTACGTATTCTACAGTATTTTTCATATAAGTTTCTGTGTATTTGAGACATTGCATTGTTTTTTCATATACATCGTTTAACTTTTTCCATTCGATGTATTCTTTGCACCTAGTCTCAAAGTTTTTTATCCGACAGTCCTCTGAATCTCGGTACAAGTGCGCATATTTTTTAACAATATCCCTAAAAGGATCTACACTCATACATTATTCTCATTCATGTCTTCCAACAATCTCCTATTTTTAATAATTTGTGGATTAGCGTTGGTCAAAACGTCATAAATCTCTCGCCAGTCGTTGTGTGGATCAAATCCCGCCTTGTCATCCAACAGAAAATTGAAATACAACTTGCTTTTGAAGTCACATAGATCATTTGATGGACAACCTGGATTGACATTGAAATGGTGAAATTTCAATCCAAATCTATTTGTAATGTCAACCATGGCACCATAATAACTGCTGGTCCACAGTGTGATGACATTATCGTTGTTATTGAACAAAAAGTCAAGAGTTTCCTTTGCGTAAGGAAAAATGGTGGCACCCTCATTGAATTTGTTGTATTTGCCAGTTATGATGGTGTCGTGCAAGTCAATGCACCAATACAACTTTGTCCAATTACGTTCAATCTTTTGACGGTTAACGTCTGAAATAATTTGAGTCCAAGTTTTCATTCTTGTATTTCCTTCCACCAGTCCCACGATACTATTCCTTGTTCAAGTCTACCACATTCTATCAATCCGTCAAGAAATTCTTGCATCTCCAAGACGGGTTTAATTTCTTCAACCCAATGTAGATTCATATTCTTCCAGAGTTAATCCCTTTTTGGGCCATTTGTTTTCGGCAATCATACGAATACGACGTTCGTTGGCAATCTTAATTGCACCTTCTGCTCCTTTATCGGTGCAAATGAAAAAATTGTATTGACCTGTGGTAATATACTTACCATCACCGGTCCATTTATCGGGAGAATCCAATACAAAGTCGCAGTCAGCATATGAGTTTTCATTGGTATCTCTGCCAACTGGACTGTTTTCAACTTCATCGGTATTACCTTCAATATCCATTTTTACCTCATAACCACGATAACCAATTGGTGCAATCAACTCGGTCATGATTAAACGAGTTTCAACATGTGCAGCCTCATATTTGGAGGAGATTTGAGTAGCATATTCCGTCGCAAGATCTTTGTCAGTAAATACACCACGAACTCCGTAGTCGCTGTAATTACCCTGCGTTACTAAATAGATTTCTTTCATAAATTATTGTGGTTCTTTCAAATTCTTCATTCAATTCTTCCGACAGTTCACGTGCTTCAATTTCATGAGGTTTATCTTCGTATGGCATACGGGTGGTATCAATACCATTGAACAAAATCAAAACATCACGATAGTTGTTGATTTTACTATTACTGTACCCACCATGAATTTGGCAAAATTCAGGAATGCCAAAGTCCGACAGTGGTATGGAATGTAAGGTTTTTACAACTTTGTGTTGCCAATAGTGAACAAGCTCATGAAACAGAGTGGTAACAACTTGTTTCTTATCATATAATGATAATCCATAAATGTCAATGGTGTTTTCATCTGGAGAATATACACCTTTGAAAAAAAGAGATTGGGAATCGTGATACTTGATGTCACAATTGACTTTACATTTATACTGATCTTCAAAGAATTTGATCGCTGAATTTAGATATTCGACAGTGTGACTTTTAGTCGATTCAACATCGTTGCTACATTTTACAGCATCAAAAATGTATTTTAGAATTTTCATAGTGTGTCCAACACGTCACGGGTGCTTACCATTAACGGTATATTCTTAGCGTTGTCCAACGTATATAGTGTCCAAGGAGAATGTTTGTGTGGTTCAGTGTCTATTGGAGTCTCTTTTAACTCGCCGGATAGTTGTAAAACAAACCATTGGGTAACATCACTTTTACCACCACTATGATATGACACAATACTTCGTTTGAATCGTGTCAAATCTGTAATATGAATATCAGTCTCTTCCAACACCTCTCGCTGAATGGCATGAACATCACTAACATCAGTATCCTCAACCATACCGCCAGGACATGCATATTTGCCAGTTTGATATAAACCAAGTCGTTGACTCAACCAAATTTGTTTTTCAACAATTGATTGATTAAATCCGTCAATCAATACACACGCTACACCAATTTTAATTTTTGTAGTATTCATATTATTACTGAGGAAGTGTTTTTATGTAATTGTATTTTATATCTAGATTGATACTACACACAATTAGTCCAAAAGTCAAGAGCGAACTGGTATAGGTATGTCTAGAAGCAAATGCTTCACTATCATAAATGCTTGTGGGAAAATGCAATCGTATTCCCAAAAGCAACCCACCAGCTTTTTTACAATGCCATTTCGGATAAATGGCTAGATATTTTGTGTTCATATTACTTATCTTTGGAATTTTATTTTTGATGTCACACAAACAGTTCGCTGACACTTTCATTGTTGTGAATGCTGTTGATGGCCTTGGCAAACAAATTGCTAACGTCCAATGACTTGATGTTGGCCGGCTTGTAAGCCAATTTCCACCAGTGATTCACCGTGGAACTATGTACAAATTCATCAATGGATGCATTTTGTTCAATCACATTGGGTCGGGGCATAGCGTTGGAAAGACGTTCCATGCCAGTGTCAGTGAAACAACCGTGAGTCACAGCACAAACCACCTTGGTTGCACCGTTCTTCTTGCATGCATCAGCGGCCTGAATGAGGGTGCCACACGATTCTGTTAGGTCATCAATAATAAACACCGTCTTGCCAGATACATCACCTGAAATGCTTTGCAATTCAACTTTGTCATCACCCACACGTTTCTTTGAAATGAATCCAAAGTCACACTTCAAATAGGAAGCATACTTTTCGGCTCGTTTGACTGCACCAACGTCAGGAGCCATGATAATTATGTCTTTTGCTTCAAGTTGAAGAGACTTGATATATTCA
>Ga0181350_1000463_pt1 | contig 11893 bp, 9 predicted proteins | sample Su13VDMM110DCMD_FD_130105 | JGI IMG/M metagenome (GOLD analysis project Ga0181350, IMG submission 130105) | Freshwater viral communities from Lake Michigan, USA - Su13.VD.MM110.DCM.D | ecosystem: Environmental > Aquatic > Freshwater > Lake | place: USA: Michigan | collected 2013-07-16
GGTATGAGACGCATATTTGAGCCTCAACAATTCGACGCTGAAAATCCTCTTATGTTTAAGGGTAGCGGAATGGAGGCTAACTCAGGGTTCTATAGGAGCGGACTTGGTATGTCAGGTGGCGGTTTTTGGGGTAGTTTGGCTAGTAATCTTATGTCTCCAGGCACAGCAGCCCTATCATACCTCACTACAGGCAAATCTGTTTACGATAATGTTATGGGTTCAGGTTCAGCAATTATCCCAAATAGGGGGGTTGCTGGAGGGTGTGCTTCCTGTGATGGAGAAAACTATGGCGGGGCTAGACATAGGCGTCCGCCTACTAAACGCCACCTAATAGGGGGGCTTCCACAGGGGCTTCAATCCCGTATCGATATGATTAATCCTGATAATGAAATTATGGACGCTGGAACACTCCGTATGAAAGGACTAGGAAAGGTAGGAGGACCAACTAGCGACCAACTACTCCAAGCTAGAGGTGTAGTGAATGAGCCCTACCCCGACCAACCCTTTTATGGTTATGGTGTAGATGGCGACGAAGATGAAAGCCAAAACCTTACTGGATTGAAAGCTAGATTGAACGGCGGTATTACATACGGGGCTGGACGCAACCATAGGGCAGACCAATTCCTCAATTACGAACCTGTTAATGATGATGTATATGAAAACACAGGAGCGGAAGAGGAACTTGCTGGTGAGGGACACTACCGAGATGAATATGAAGAACCTAAGGATATGGACGACGACCCCAACCCTTTTAGGGTTCGCAACGAGAATTATAGAATTGCTACTGGAAAGCAAAAGCGTCCTACTTACAATTATGTAAAGGCATAATAACCTAAAAATTGTGTTATAAGATATATATAATAATCTAATCATTATATATAACATTATGGATATTGACGAAAAAAGGAATACCCTTGAATGTGGGGAAATCTGCCGCTATGTAGACGCCTTGGAGTGGAAACCCTTTCCGTTGGAATTGTTAGGGACTGGCGGTTTAAAATCACAACAATACCCTAGCGACTACGACCTATTCACCCAAATAGGGGGGCGAGACAGGGGTGCTGATGATGAATACCTATACAAACGCCTAAAGAGGATACTTACGGAGGGTATGAAGGATAGTTTTATGTTCTTTGTAGAGTTAAAAATCCAAAACAGAGATGGTAGTAAAAAGAAGTTCTACGAGCCTACATTTAGCTACGGGCAATTCGAGGACGCTGTTAAGACCCTAGACTATATTAAATTAGACTATGTAGTGTGGGTGGAAGACTATGGTAAGCTCCAAGAGCTAAGCGTCGTCTATTCATTCGGGGACGCCCCGTCTAATAGCGAACTTATAAAGGACATTAAGGCGGACTATGAAAAATATAAGAAGGAGGGGTATAAATACAAGGCTTTAAAACGGCTTTTCAGTATCGCCCGACTAACAGGGAACAAGGGGTTAATGGTAGTGCTATCGACCCTATTTAATTCTCATACAGGACAACTATATAGTTTACTAAGCAACTTACAAGCAATTTTACTGCTCTTAGAGCGACGCCCTGTAGAAGATGATGTCGGTAGATTTATATCCGTCAATCTTAAAGATATAGAACATCGTATAGGCTCCCAAATAGAAGGAATGCCCGACCTTCAAAAAGAGATATCATCGCTTATGTCCCAAATAGGAAATGAAACGAATGAGTGGATTAAAAAACATAATTTTAGTTTGCCGTAAAACTATATTAGATTATTATCTATATCTATATATAAGCATATATGTCATCTTTAAATCTAGAGAAAATAGGGCGACCTTTAGCCAAGATACTAGGCGGAACCTTAAATGGTAAGGTAATAAGTGTTAGCGACAACGAGAAGGACGAGCCACCTAAAAGGAAGTTTAAGATGTTTGATATACCTCCTGGTTCTGTATTCCAGTTAATCCCCAACCCTAAAACGGAGCGGACTATCAGTTATGTAGTAGGGTGTTCGGGGTCAGGTAAATCGACTTTTACTAGCAAATATATAGAACAATATCACAAGACATTTCCTAAAAATCCTGTATATCTTTTCTCCTCATTAGACGACGACGAGGTCTTAGATAAGGTAGGGGTTCAAAGGGTCAAAGTAGATAAGACGCTGGTAGGCTCAGGACTAGAGGCAAAGGACTTCGAAAACTCCCTAGTTGTATTTGATGACTGCGATGTTATAACAGATAAAAAAATAAGGGAGGCAGTCCTAGCAATATCTAACAGCATTTTAGAAATCGGTAGGCACTTTAAGGTATCCTGTTTTTTCCTAAATCATCTTCCCACAGCAGGCAAAGATACTAGGCGTATCCTAAACGAAGCCCATCAAATCGTATATTTCCCACATAGCGGGTCAGCCAAAGGAACGAACTATATGCTTACCGAGTATGTCGGCTTTGATAAAGACGATATAAAAATGGTAAAAAGAATGAAGTCCCGCTGGTGCTGTATCTTTAAAAATTACCCCCAAATTGCTATGACGGAAAAGGATATATGGCTCCTAAATAACGAAGTAGATGATAGTGATGACGACGATAGTGAGGGGTCAGTCTCATCATACGAAACAAAGTAAAAAAAATGTTAGAACATATACACAAATTATATAGGGTCTTACCTGTATCCTATATCATTTCCTCAGTAGCAGTCTTAGTCGGCTTCCTCCACCTCAAACTCGGGCATAGCGATTTTGCTCCTCCACTCAGGCTGACGCTCCTCCCACAGAGCCTCGTTTCCCATAACGAAGCTTTCGTAGAAACCCTTGTAGTCAAAGTAGGGGCGGTCTGTCTTCGCCTGACGCTCAATAGCAGCCTTGATGTCGCCGATAAAGGCGTCGCCAGTCAAATCCACAGGGAAGCGGATAGTAAACAGGGTATCACAGGCTTCGTTGTTGTCCCTCTCCTCTTCAGTAGCCCAAAAGGGTATGCGGATTTTCGGGTAGAGTGTCCCTGCTCCGTCCCTCACAAGGCGGGCACAGCACTTCGTTTCGGCAAAGTGCGTCGTCACCTCTCCCTCAATAGTGAACTTTTGGTGCGTCTTGAAGAAGCCAGCGGTAAGAGTTTCGTATTTCTTGAAGCCCCTAGGGTTGAACTCCTTGTCGGCGAGGTCGTAGTCCTCACCCCCGATACAAATCCACTTGCTCTCCTTTTTAGGAGCTTTCTTGAGGGCGACTTTTGTGGCTGGTGCTTCGGCGGCGGCGGCGGCAGTAGCCTTCTTCTTCGGGAGGGGCTTGATAGCCTTTGCGTATTGAGGAATGTCTCCGTCAAGGCAAGCCTGAGTAAGGCACTTCAGGGGGGCGGGCTCTTCCTTCTCTTCGTATTCGGCGTAGTGAGGGGCGTCGTAGTCCTCAGCCAGGCAGGGTTTCCCCTCCTTGAGGTGGCGGATACGCCTAGTCCAAAACTTGTTGAAATCGTAGAGGTTGTCCTTTTGAACCCAGCAGGTGGAGGGCTCCCAGTTAGGGGTATCCTTCATATGCTCCGCCATCGCAGCTTCAAGGGTAAAGACGCTTTCGTCGGCTTCGTCGGCGTTTCCAGAGATTTCCATAGCGTAGATAATCGCGGTCTTGTATTGTTGAAGCCTGTGTGTGGTTAGGTGTTGCTGAAAACAGCGTGATTGGTCGTTGAACTCGCCAACTTCAATCGTAAGGAGGTCATTTCCCGTAGATTGGTCGGCAGCCGCCCACAGACACTCAAGGAAATCGAGGTCGTTGGCTGACATAGAGTAGTTGGTCTTCATAGCTTTCATAAAGGCTTCCATAGTATCGTATCGGTGTTTGCTTGATTGCTGTCTTCTCCTGACTTGGAAAAAACTCGCCCGATTTTATTTGCGGCAACCTCCTCCATACAAATCGTCGTCCCATATAGGCGTCCTAAGGAACTAGCGGTATTGAATATTCAACGCTTGGTATTGATTATTCAACATCTACCCGCCGAGTGAAACTACCGCTCCTATGTGGGTGGGGCGGCTAAAAAAATCGGGCGAGTTTTTTCAGGAAAAGGGAAAGCAGACAACCAACAAATCACTATGGATATCCGCCAGTTTTCAAACAAATCTACCAAGGACGCCGAAATCGACCGACTGAACGAAGAACCCGCCGTCGTTTGCTCTTACTGCGGAAGAGACGAGGAGGAGTGTGAGAAGAACAAAGAAGGTGAGAAGAACCCTATTACCGACTGGTGCGGTGGGTGGCGTTTATCCTGCGACGACTGCTACTACAAAAACCACCCTGAAAGCGTCGACGAAGAGGAAGAAGAAAAATGGGCTATGGAAGAAGGAGGAGCAGAAGCGTTGGAAATCCTACTTCAAGAAAGAAGAAACCTCTTTGGGGCTCCTGTTGCTTTGGTGTATGACGGAATACTAGTGGAGGCTCACCCTGCCGACAATACACCTCACACCTACTGCGGAGACTGCGACTGCTGCGTCGGCTGCGACTGCTGTGAGTGCGAGGAAATACAACGCTCACACATCAGGGGGCTTGAGGTAGTGGCTGACGGAAAAGGGGGGCTATACTTCGAGGCTGCCCCTATACCCGAGCTTCTTACCTCAAGGAGGTTTGATATTGTGTGTGCCGAAATTGTGCCCGACAGCCCTAAAAAGGTGACCCGCCCGCGGTTTGCTGTGAGAGGGGTGAATACTAGGGAAATCTACTGGAAAATACCTGCCGAAATCGACCTGGAAGATACGGAGACCTACGAGATGGGAGACAAGTGGGGGACGCTCTACATTACCAACAAAAAGACGGGACAGGAGTGGGAAATCGAAGGTTTTGATGGCGATAACGATTTCAAGCGTTGCGACGAAACTCACATCGAAAGCTACGAAGAGTTTGCCTGGCTGTGGAGCGACGAGGAGGAGGCTGAATAAACGAAGAAGGTGAGTGGAGGCGGGGTAAGTCCTCCTTTTTTTTACAATAAACGGGCTATTGATTTTTCAATACGGGGGCGTTTGCTTTCGACCTTTTCGGGTGGATAAAAAAATCGGGCGAGATTTTTGCGGATAAATGGAAGACAGCGACTACAGCAACAACACAAAGACGAAATGCCCTTCTACTGCGGAACACCAACACACATCGAGAAATACATCTGCCCCTGCGGATACACCTTCAGCTTTGAAACAGCCGACTTCAAGAAAGCCGAAACGAAGACCGACCTACTCATTCGCCTACACAAGAAGAAATGTGCCGTAGCTAGGGGTGCCGAGACAACCACACACTCACTCACTACCAGCGAAGCCAACCAAGACAAGGGACGCTGGGCGGGGAAGAAGTTTAGAGGAGCGGCTCAACTTACTACCACTCCAGCTCAAGTGTGCGACGCCCTACTGAAGATTGCCGAACAGAAGCCATTCCTGACTACCTGCGGCTGGGGTAAGTAAAACACCTAAAGAGGTTGATGGGGCTGGGTAAGACCCCTTTTTTTTCAAGCAAGAGCGGGGCGTTTGATTTTTCAATAATCAGGGTAATAATACCGCTCCTACTTAGGAACTTCCTGAGGAAAAACATATATGGGTATTTTACATTTCCTCTATTTGGGCGGGGATAGGAACGCTTACTGAGGAAGCCCTAGGTATTGTAGCCATTTCAGTAATATTATCAGCCCTAACCTCTGCTTCTATATCCCGCTCTATTTTTATACAACAGCACTCCGCCGTCTTACATTTAGACTTATAGAGCATAGACCCTCCTTTTAATAGTAGACCTATGATGGAAGTTATAAAAAACGACCAAAACACTTCACTCATTTCGACAGCCATTACTTAAGAAAATCTTATATAGTTATATATATATATATGACTTCTTTTTCTAAATACAAAATCTCTAAGGAAGATTACTTAGCCGACGCCAAAGCAAGGGCGAAGACAGAAGGGTATAACCCTGACTTACTAAAACTTAGCGATGATGGAATACACAAGCTAGACTATGACGGCGTCCCTTTCGGGCGACACCCATACGGAGACTTCCTAATATGGTCGATACTAGAGAAACGAGGAGATGTCCCAAAGGGGTTCGCAGAGGGTAAGCGAGATACTTATCAAAAGTCCCATTCAAGAATTAAAGGAAAATGGAAAAACAACCCTAATTCACCTAACCAACTATCCCTAAAAATCAACTGGTAGTGTTATATTATTACTTTCAGCTTATAGGCTTTCTATAAGCTGAAAAAAAAAAGTGTTATATTATTACCGATTTTGACAGGGGTTGCGGGGATAGAATTGATTTTTTGCTTCCAGTTTGGAAACGCGTTTTTATCTAACAAAAGGTAGTGGGTTCCTGAGGAATGGTAATAAACAGGGAAATTACTGAGGAATTGTTAGGTAAAAGTCAGTTCCATAGGCGAAGTGGATATGCGGTTTTACCCCCTCTATCCCTGTCAAAACAGGTAATAATCCAACTTATAGTATATATTATTACCAATATATGACAGCAATTACTTAGGAAAAAACATCGTTTCAAAAAAAATGGAAGGGGTAGTCCCCCTCCTCGCCCTCCCCTGGGCTAAGCCTGTTCCTTAGGAAAAGGCATCGAAACGCGGGTCATAGATGACGGGTATCTCGCTCCATATAAACGGGTGTATCTCCTCCAGTAGTTCTCTTCCAGCGGTAAGTTTGTTGTATGGGTGGTCGGGTTTTCTCCTATTGTCGTTGGTCTTCACCTCGTCCCATTTGTCTAGGGGGATTTGGTATTCTTTCTCAAACACAATCTCCTTATGCTTGGTAGTCCTGCTGTATTGAAGGCAGGTGTATTTGACGCTGTGGTTAGTATTGTCGAAGCGGGTGTTATAGCAGATGCTAGGGTCACAAAGAACAGGCTTGGCTAGGATAGCCGCCTCCTCCCTCCTCATAAATGAGGCAGAGGGGCACCAGGTTTCGTCCTCTATCAACCCTAGCCCCTCTCCTAGGGTCTTCGTCATAGGGAAGTTGTCCTCACTTTCAGTATTGTCGGCGACATACTGCTCTCTGTGAGCGAAACATAAGAGGAATTGTGTAATGAAAACGGGGTAGTAGGGGTGGTCCTTTGTGATAGTGTGGTCGCAAGGGGCGTCCATCGTCCTACCGACGGGGGTGTATGCTCCGTCCATAGGGCGATACACCTTGTCCCTGAAAATCCGCTTGGTAGTGAGGGCAACCTCCTTTTCAATACGGATATGACGGCATTTTTCGGTAGTTTCCTGATGTCTTTTGAGCTTGGAGTTGTCGGCAAATAGGCAGCCACAGGTAAGGCAGGTCTTGTATCCAGCCTCTCTTTTGGCTTCGTCGGTAAGTTTCTTGCGTCGGGCGGCAGGTCTAGCAGGGGGAGCCCTAGCTACGGCTTCGAAATGATGGTATACAACATTAGTCTTCAGTTGGGTCTTGAACTTGTGGAGGTCTCTCAGGCAATTCATAGCGACTAGGTAATTCCCTTCTCCATTCTCGCCTTCTTGGTAGTTTTCGACACAATCCATCATCTTTGATAGGAGGTCGGCGAAATCTTTCTCCGCTTTTGATTGTTGAGGTGCTTCAGCCATTTTAGGTTGCTTCTTGTAATTACTTAGGAAATACGCTTTAAGTAGTTTCCTGAGGAAATATATGTTTTGCGACGGGTGCTGTCTTCCATTTATCCACAAAAAACTCGCCCGATTTTTTCTCCACCCGAAAAGGAGGCGTCCCCCCGCTGCTGAATACGCCCACATAGGAGGGGTAGTCTCACTAGGAGAGTAGATGTTGAATATTCAATACCAGGCGTTGAATATTCAATACCAGGCTTTCATAGTTTCATACATTTTACCCGTCGCAAAAAAAATCGGGCGAGATTTTTCCGTAAAAATGAAAGACAGCAGCCATCGAGTTCCATAGAACCCCCGCAATCCCCCGACTTTATATTTCCTGAGGAAACTACTTAAAGCGTTCCTCAGTAATTACTACAAGAATGACAACAACGACGACACCCGAATTATCTGTAGTTCCCTACAAGCCATTTGACCTCACCCTTCGAAAGGAGGTTGGCTCTTGGCTTGATGGGAAATCCCTATTTGAATACCACCCCGACCCCCTCGCTTTCTCAGCGTTGAAAATCCACCCTGAAGTTGATAGCAGGGCGGAGTATCACAAGAAGCGTATGAATGCGGAAGGGGTGTCCCGCGTTTTTGGAACAGGTAAGGAAGAAGTAGCAGAATATCAAGGCAAATGGAACGAAAAGACACAGAGCAAAGAGGTAAAGTATATGAAGGCGAAACACAAGTGGGGCAGAGCCCGTTGTGAGGACTGGTGTTGTATGGCTACTATGGAGCGGACGCTGAGGACGACCCTATGGAGGGATTACTACAGCGACCTAGACATCGAAAATTGTCACCCTGTCATACTGGGGCAAATACTGAAGGGGCACATCGAAACCCCTCATTTGGACTACTACTTGGCTAACCGAAATGAGGTGTTGGCTTCTCTTATGGAGCGACACAGCATTACTAGGGACGAGGCAAAGCAATCTATCTGCGTCATCTTGTTTGGCGGAAAGCCGACCCGACCCGACGCCATACTGAAAGACCTAATGGACGAGCGGAACGGAGTGGAAGGAGAAAAGGGGTGGGCTAAGATTTTGTGCGACGCCAACCCCGAGCTATACGAAAGTGCTAGGCAAAAGAATATGTCTAGCAATCAGGAAAACAGGACTTTCAAGCATATCAACACCGCCTGCTCCTGGATACTACAGGAGCTAGAATACCGATGCTTCTGCTCCGCCTTCAAATGGGCTGAGGCGGTTGGTTTACTTACCGCTCCTGGTGTGAAATCTTTGGAGGGCAAGGCTGTTGGCTCTTACATATACGACGGCGGTTGTTTATTGACTACAGCCCTGTCTGCTTGGAAGGCGAAACACCGCACTACTACCGAGCAGTTGTGTAGCGGGTTTGGTGAAGTCTGCTACAAGGAGACTGGGTTGAGGGTGAAGTGGCTGGTGAAGGAGTGGGGTGCTTACTACGACATTACCGAGCAATACCTGGAGCTGAAACATAAGCCAGCCCTACTGGCTTTGACACAAGACCCCGAGATGGCGGAGGAGGAGTATTGTCGTATTTGGGAAAGCCGCCACCTGAAGATTACCAGCAAGGGTATCTACATCGAGGAAGGAAATCCAGGCGACGAGCCTACTATCAGGGACGAGCAGATGCTTCGAAAGTGCTACGGACACCTATGGAATGGCTTTACTGAAGGGAAGTTCCCTAAGAGAAAAAATTGGCTGATGACTTGGCTGGTTGATAACCACAAAATCCGTAGCAAGGAGGGTATGGATATCTACCCTAACCCTGCGAAGTGTCCTGCGAATATGTATAACCTTTGGGTTCCATTTCCGCTGACCCTGATGAAGAATTGGGTTCAAAACGACAAGGCGGTTCATTTCTTCGAAAATCACATACGACAGGTTATGTGTCCCGACGGAGAGCCTCAGGCAGCCTATATGCTTGACTGGATAGCTCATATGCTACAGCGACCCGAAGAGAAGGTAGGGAAGTGTCCTATCTTCACCTCAAGAGGTGGTGTAGGGAAGGGGCGGACAGTAGAGATGTTTAAGGCTCTGCTAGGGGTTGACAAAGTGTATGACCCTGAGAAGCCTGAGCGAGATGTGTGGGGTGAGTTCAACGGCGGTATGAAAAACGCCTTCCTAGTGGTGTTGGACGAGTTGGCTTCACACAAGACTACAAAGGCGTTAGGAGAATTGAAGCACATCATTACCGAGCCGACCATCAGTATCCGCCTTATGAGGACAGACCCCTTCAAGATGAAATCACATCATAGGGTTTTGGCTAACACTAACGACGAGGACGCTGGTGTGGAGATTGGGACGGACAACAGGCGTTTTTGGGTGAATAGGGCTAGTGAGAAGTTTAGGGGCAACACCGCCTACTGGACTGAGTTTGACAAATACATTACTGACCCTGACGCTATGAAGTCGCTGTTTGAGTATTTTATGGCTAGGAAAATAGAGAGTGACTTTCGAAACCCTGAGGCGACCCCCCTCACAGCCTATCACAAGGCTCTTGCTAGGGAGAATACCCCTAGTGTTGACCTATGGGTGGAGGCTCTTGCTAGGGAAAACTGGGTGGAAAGGGACAAGGGAAATCCTATCCTTACCTGGACTGCGGAGGATACAGCGAAGAGGTATATGACTTGGTGCGAGCAGACTGGAAACAGGGCTGAAACGGAAGCCCCTAACAAGCTGAGCCGTATCCTGACTACGAGGGAGTATGGTTTGTGTGGGGCTTCGGCGGTAGTGAGCGGAGCTAGGGGAAAGGCTATGCGGACCTTCAACATAGACAAGTGTCTATCCTACTTCAAGAAGACTGGAGTTATGACTGACGAGCAGTTCGGTTTTGTGGATATGACACAGCAAGACCCCCGAGACATACTGGCGATAGAGCTACAGGTGGCGAAGAAAATGAAGGCACAACAGGAGCGGGCTATGGTTATGAAGATACAGAATGATATGGCGAAGAAGCTGAGCGGTGAGGCAAAGCGTAAGATGCTTGGAGCTATGAAGGGGCAGATGAATAGGATTGTAGGCGGAGGCGACAGCGATACAGAGGAAGGGGGCTATTCTACAGCGACAAAGGCTAGCAGAGCCCCCTCAAAAGTTCCTACGAGGTGTGCTTCACCTGAAACAAGCGAGGACGATATGGGCGACCTGGAGTAAATCAAGGGTTCTACGGCATACAAGTCCGCCCTTTTGGGTGGGCTAACAACAAGGCGGGGCAGGGTAAGACCCCTTTTTTTTCTGTAATAATGGAATAATAAACAATTACTTAGGAAAAGGATTTAAAAAGAATGTGAATAATGTAGCTATGTCGACTGCTAATAAAAAATCTTTCGCCGAGTGCTATGCTTTTGGTAAAGCCAAGGAAGGGACAACCTTAAGGAAACTACAGGACAGCCCTATATGGTCGGGTAAGGAGATATTAAGGAGTGAGGACAATTTCGCCCCCTATGATTTCTATACTGCTTGTGGGCTAAAGTTTGAACTGAAATCCCGTAATAACAAAAAGGCTCAATACTGGGAGACTATGATGCCCTTTGCTAAGGGTGAAAAGAACGGAGATGGTTGTATATTTCTGTTTAGTTTCAAGGACGGGTTATATTACATAAGGTTTGATAAGAAGGCTTTTCTAGAGAACGATTGTCGTTTAGAAGAGTTTGAGCCCCCTGAAAGGATAGACGGAAACCCTGAACCACCCGCCCTATATTGGTATATACCACACTACCTACTTCGAAGGGTGAGCGACGGAGGTTTAGACGAATTACCGCCGAGTATTAAACAACGGCAACAAATGGCGACTTATAATAATCTAATAAGCGTCTAATATTACATAAACAATATATTATATCTGTATATAATATAATGTCAAATGCTTTTGAAACACACCTAAGAGGGGCTTTTGAGAAGAAGGAACTCAGCCCAAAATCGGTTTCGTTGTATATGAAAAACCTTGAGAGGTTGAACGACGGGAGACCCCTAACTGATTTTAGATTTTTAGAGAACCCTGCTACAATCGAGCAAAAATTGGCGGACTATGCGGATACAACTAGGCGGAACTTTATTATCGCTATTGTTTCGGCACTCAATTTAGGTGGAAGCACCCCTAAGCATAAGAAGCTATACACTCACTACTATAATATGATGATTAATATGAATAAGGAGATTAAGGATAAGCCTAAGAAGACTGGAGAGGGGCTACCTACTTGGGCTGACATTCTTACTATATTTAACAGCCTGTATGTTAAGGCGGAGGAACTCCCCCGAAAGGGTGTCCTCACCGACAAGGAATACAATTTGCTATTGAAAGCAATATGTTCCTCCCTATATATCCTAATCCCTCCCCGCCGTAATGGAGACTTCCTGGATATGTGTATGGTATATGGACTAC
>Ga0181350_1000465_pt1 | contig 11833 bp, 17 predicted proteins | sample Su13VDMM110DCMD_FD_130105 | JGI IMG/M metagenome (GOLD analysis project Ga0181350, IMG submission 130105) | Freshwater viral communities from Lake Michigan, USA - Su13.VD.MM110.DCM.D | ecosystem: Environmental > Aquatic > Freshwater > Lake | place: USA: Michigan | collected 2013-07-16
ATGTCGTAAACTTCTTCAAAGTCGAACCCCATGGCGACCACATCGCCCACCCGCATTTCGGCGCTGTGGCCGCAGACGTAGGCGTCCTGAATGCCGGATGCGTTCCGGTCCACAAAGAAGTCCTCCGGGGCCACCGCGTCGATGCGGATTTCCTTGCTGCGGGTTTCCTTGGCGACCTTCAGGTCATACATCGCGGGCATGATGGACATGCCCATTTCGTCGATGATGGCTTCCTGCGTGACTTCTTCCTCAAGGATTTCAATCTCGGGGTCCATGCGGAGCAACTGAACCTGATCGTCGGTCAGGTCGCTGTATTCATCGATTTCTATGGTGGCGGGTTCGTCAACGTAAACCTTCCAGATGCCGACTTTCTTCTTCAGCGCATCGTCAATGGCGTCAGACAGGATCTGAAAGCCGTTGTTGCGCTCGAAGACGTAGGCCGCGTAGTTTGTCTTTTGCTCGGCTTCCTGCACTGCCTGCGGCTTGCGCGGGATGAACTCCACCGGACGGCCGGACTGCAGGAAAACCCGCATCAGCGACGGCTTGACCGCGCGGATGGTGTCCCGGCACTTCGTGGCCACAACGCCCGATCGGCCGTCTTCCGATGCCAGGTCAACCTGGCCGTCGAAATACTTTTGCGCCCTGATGCGATCCGGCGCAATCTCGGCCTCAATGAAGCTGACCGCTTCCATGATGGCATTCTTGACTGTGTTCTGGATCTGGTCGCGGGTCAGCTTTTTCGGTTTCATCTTTACCTCATTGCGCCAGAAGGCCGGGGATTGTGCGGCCGACTTGCGTCATTGTGCCGAGCGGATCACGCATCATAGCCTGAATTGGCGCGCTACGCATCGCCATTTGCCCAACGGACGGCACAAGTGCCCCGCCCGCAGCAAGGGCCGCCGCAACGGCAGGGCTAAGTCCAGCGGCGATGCCACCAGCGCCAGCCATCGAAGCCAAGGCCAGCGGCAGGGCCTCGGAGATAGACCGTTGCCCGCCCGGCAAAACTGTTGGGGCTGGGCGCAGCGTTGCCGCGCCTGATCTGGTGAAGTCGGCCATCGGTGTCGTGCTGCCGACGGCGTAATTCTCACGGCCCTGGGCGCGAATCATGGACTGGTTCAGAGCGGTCGGCGACAGGATGCCGCCTTCTGCGCCGGCCCGCGTTGCAGCGTCCCGCACGCCGATGAAATTGCGATACGCCTCACGCGCCTTTGCAAGCGCAGCAATGTCTGCCTCGCGGCCGACGGCGATCAACGCGTTGTCGGTCATGTCATCGATAAGCTTGCGCAGAGAGTGCGCAGCTTCACGAGTTGCGGCATCGCTGGAAACAGTAAATGTGCCGATATCAGACCGCCAAGTCTTGAGGCGCGACAGCGGAACATCTTTCCCAGCCGCTGCGAGCGCCTTGATTTCGTTGGCAATACCTCTGATCCGTGGCGTCAATTGGACAGCAGGCACGCGCGCAACGTAGTTTGTGGCTACATCAATTGCGGCCTGTGCCTGTGCGGTGTTTGGCACAATGTCAACGCCACGAACGGCGTTGTCCATCTGATCAACAATGGATTTCTGAGTTGCAGCAAGATTTGTCGGGGTCGCGACCTTGGCGTCACTCCCCAGCATCTTCATGGTTGCTGCAGTAAAATCGTCAAGCTGCTGGCCAGTTGGGGCCAAGCGGCCCTCCATGCGCATCAACGCCTGCGATCCAGTGCCCTGCCCGGTCGAAACATCCACGCCAGCCTCGCGCAGCACGTTGGCCATCCGAGACGCTTCATCGCCACCCACGAATGCCCCAGGGCGAGCCGCAAGCGCGCCAGCGCCTAGCGCGGTTCCGATACGGGCTATGGATTGACCAGTCTCGCCGAGCCCGACGGCCTCTGCCGTTTGCCCTGCAGCTTCCGAAGCAACCCCTGGCGCAAGGCCAAAGCGAACTGCGTTTCTGACGCCGCCGCCCAGTCCGCCGCCCATGAACTCGCCGCCGGTAGATATGAACTGCCCCGCACGACCGGGGGCGACGTATTCCGTCTCGCCACCGGTCAGCGCGCTGGCTCCACTGCGAAGGCCAGCGCCAGACAGCGCAGAAAACACTGGGCTCGGCGGCATGTCGGCAGGCAGAAGCCCAATCTTTTGCAGCCCGACATCGGCCAGGCCACTGAGCGTTCCGGGCAGGCCAACAAGTTCCATCGCGCCACGCGCAAGGGCAGGCGCAACGCCGCGAACATATTGGCCAGCACGCTCGCCGGGTGTGTCCACGGCCCCGCTGCCAATTACATTTTCGTAAATCTGCTGGCCCAGGGTGCGTTCTGGCTGGTTGTAGCCTGTCGTCGGTGTGCCAGCGGCTTGGCGAAGGGGTGCAGATGTCACCTTAGCGGCCTTCGCCATTTGCGCCAGACGCTGGGCCGCAGCCGTATCACCGGCCGCGTGAGCGTTTCGCAGGGCCCGCATGATCTGGTCATAATCAGCCATTGTCAGCCACCATACATATTCAGGAGATCATCATCTGACGGCATTCCCCCAGCAGGCGCGCCGCCAGCGGGGGCTACAGGCTGCGGAACGCGTGATGCCGCACGCTCTCGGCCTATGCGGACGATATTTTCATAATCAGAAAGCGCGTCAAGGAACGCAGGCTTACTGGTTGCCGTATCCATGCGGCTGATCGCACGCGTTGCCGTTTGGCCTTCCGCGTTTGACAGCGCGCCCATTCCGCGAAGTTGGTCAATCGCCGTCAGGAAGCCCCCGCTGAGAAGCTGATTGACACGGTTTTGGAAATCATAACCGGGGCTACCTGGCACGATATTCGCGATAGACGTTCCACCGGTTCCGATATCCAAGCCAGGATCCTGCCGCACGCCTTCAATCAATCGAAGCGTCTCGTCAGCGGTAGCCACGTCCACCGGCGCGCCCGCGATTGCTGCACCACGCTGTTCGCCGATCGCTCTAGCCTCTGCCGCCAAGCCAGCGCCGCGCGTTGCCATGAACTCTTTGTATTCAGGCGTGCCGGGCGCATATCCAGCCGCCTGCGCTTGAAGATCAAGAGCCCTGAACGCGGCAGGTGTCATGTCAGGAGCGGCCTGCTCTGGCCCCTGATAAATGATTTCGCCAGTGATCGGATCAACGACGTTGCCGCCGACCACAACGCCGCGTTCGGCTGCAGCCGCGGGGCGCATAGCCTCGGCCAGTACGTCTTGCGGGGATGCCCCAGCTTCCAAAGCCGCCGCAAGGTCATCGCGCCCGCGCGAACGCAGCCACTCGATCGTTGCGTTTCTTTGCAATGCCGTGGCGCGGCTTTCGATGCCTTGCTGCAACTGTCCGATCAGGGCCTGGTTGGGGTTCATCGCCAGACCTTCAAGCCCGATGGCGAGGCGTGATCTGGCATCGCGTCCCTCGGGCCCAAAGAAGCCACCCAGAAGGCCACGGGGGCGCTGGGCTGCCTGCGGTGCTTGCATGGGAGCCTGGGCCATTACGGGCGCTCTGGCGGGCTGTGGCAGGGTGGCCGGCGGCTGCGGAACGCGGCCAACCTCAACCACATTGGGCCGACCGAAGGCTCGCAGGAGCTCCTCCATATTAATTGCCATTTACGCCCCCAAAAGACCGAAAAACCCACCGCGCTGCTTTGCCAGTTCGGCAAGCTGGGGGTCTTTCTTTTGCGTGATGATGTTAAGAAGGTTCGCCAGCGGCGCGCCACCGGCTTCCTGCGCGATACCGCGGCTGGCAGCAAGGCGCGACAGCAGGCCCATGCCCTCGAACGGGTCGGTGGGTTGCATCATGGGCTGCATGGGCGCCATGGGCGTGCCGGGACCGAACGGGGTGCTTGCGCTCGGCTGCGGGGATGATCCGCCCTTGCCCCATGCTTCCCACGCGCCCGGGCCTTGGTTCTGATAAATCCACATCCCGATGGCGTCTTGCAGTTCGGGCGTCATGACTTCGTTGCCGGTGAGCCCAAGGCCCTCCTTGGCTCCGCGCAGGGTCGTCCCGACAACCTGATATGCGCCCATCGGCGTGGCCACTCGGCCGATCTGGCCTTTGACGCTTTGGCCATATTCTCCGCTTGGGTTTGCAAACTGCAGGGCCTGATCAACGGTCATGCCGGTCAGTTGGGTATCGGCGAACTGGCCGCCCGGGCGATTGGCGTATCCGAATAATGCGTTGTAGTCCCCGCCGCTTTCTCCGGGGAAGACATTGCGCCTCAGTTCGTCAATCGTCATTACCATCAGAGCAACCCAAGCCCAAGCGACAGATACTGCAGCAGCCCAGGCTTCTGCGTCGATGTCTGCGTCTGCTGACCGGTCTGCGAGCCGCCCAGTGCCGCCAGATATGTGCTGAGAGCATCCTGCGGCGCGCCGGTAAACCCGCCGAACTGGCCCTTAGCTGCGTCGATCAGGGCTTGGTTCATGCCCTGCTGGCGTTGGCCCTCTTGCGCCTGCGTTGCCCCGATCTGCTGACCGAACCCGAAGCCTTGCCCAGCCAGGCCAGACTGGATGCCTTGTTGCGCTTGCGCCGCGCTCAGGGCGGTGTTGAACCCCTGCTGCCGCTGCTGTGCCGCGATGTCGCCGAACGCGCGCCCGTAGTCGCCCAGCATCGTGCCCTGCGCCACGCCCTGCCGGGATCCGCCAAAAGCACCGGCCCGCGTTGCCTCGGCTCCCAGCGTGTTCTGCGCCATTTGAGCCTGACGGGCCATGTCCATGCCCGTGCGCCCGATCACTTCGCTCGTGTACGGGTTCATGAATTGGGCAATGTTCGGGCCAGCGACGGCTTGGCCGTACTGACCGGCGGCCTGCTGGTAGACGTTCTGCTGGCCCGCACCCATGGGCTGGGGCTGGACTTGCTGTGGTCGTGCTGCGCCTGCCATTATTTTTTCCCCTTTTTCGCGCCGGATGCCCTAGGACCGCCGCCGTCGAACATGTCACGCACGCCGCTGTAGCCAGCCTGCTGCCTTGTGGGCGGGCCTGAAGCTGTAGCCCTGCCGCCGCCCTGCGCGATCCTGTCCGCCGCAGTGCTTCCGTAATCACGCGATGCGCCAGACCCCTGTGGCGGGCCCTCGCGCATAGGCTGCCCGTAAGATTGCGCGCCACCACCCATTGGCATGCTAGTGATGCCAAACTGTCCGCCCCCGCTAAACGGCGCCATCAGCTTGGCGTACTGGGCCGGATCCCGCATTTGCAGTTCGCTCACTGCCTGATCGTAGATCGGCGCCGAACTATAGCCTCGAACCCCGCCCGCAAAGGTCTGAGCCGCCGGCATGCCCGCGCCCGGCAGGGGCGATGCGCCAAGCCCGAATGCGGACGATGCCATGCTTGTGTTGGCCATGGCGGCCTCTTGCATCGGCGTCAGGGCCGCCACGTCGGGTCCGCGGTACGGGACGTAGCCGATCCCAGCCGCTTGCGTCCCGCGCGCCAATCCGCTTTGGGCCGCCTCTTGCAACCATGCGGGGATGCTTACCTCAGTCGATGTGCTGCCGCCCTTGCCACCACCACCAGCCATATTAGAAATCCTTTTCCATCGTGACCAGCGTCGGCACGAAGCCTAACGGCTTCATCGCGCGCTGCCAGCCAGGCCGACCGGCAAGTGTCATTGCTGTGCAGCCGCGTTCCTTGGCCCACTTTGTTGCGTCGTCAATCATGTCAAACAGTTGATCCATTTCGCCCGCCGCCAAGAAAACGTGGAGCACCTTCTTCCGAGGAAATACCACAATTTCAGTGACAGCGCACCCCCTTTCGGAAAGCCACAACTGCATGCGGCCTTCGCCGATCGCGTCCACGATGTCTTGGTAGACGTGCGTGCCGCCACTGTATTCCAGTGCGGCCTCGATCCAGTCTTGGATTTGTTTCTGGTTCATGCGCGGATCGTCGTGATGGCCATCGTGACCGATGGCGAGGATGGTGCATATGCCGTTGCGGCATGTGCCTTCAGGCGCCCGCTGGTTGCGGTGGCGGCCCACATGGCGTTTAGCATGTCCCCGGCGTTTATTTGAAACAGCGCCGTCCGCGTGACGACCATCGTGGAGCCATTGCTGTGCAAGCTGGACACGATCGTGCTGCCGGGAATGTCCACATTGTTGATCCTGGGCCAAAACCTAAAGTCAACCCTAGCCGCCGACGTGCTTTCTGCCTGGGCCGTGAACGTGATCAGATAAAGCCCAGATTCGTTAAATGTGATGTCGGTCAGCGGGGATCCGGTCAGCGTGATGTCACTTAGTTCGATTGCATCGAACGGGATCTTGTATGCCGTATCAGCGGCCGCCGCGTTGATGTCAACATCCTGGCCGAGAATTGCCGTCCCGTTGGCCAGCACAATCTGCCGCCACTCGCCGCCCTTCGACACCACCGGATGGCCGCCAACCGGATCCCACAGCAGCGTGCCGTCCTGCGTGGCTGAGGCGGCCGCGTCCTTGAACGTCAGGTTGTCCCACGTCCTGGCCAGCCAACGGCGCAGGTCGTTCGCCCACGAGAGGGCATCGTTGCCAACTGGTGGGACGCCGAACCTCACCGCTGGCCACCCTGGCGAACGTCAACGCGCGGGACGCCCCACCGCCAGTCGGTGTTCTGGTCGCCCGTGACCCGCATCGACACTTGCCGACCGGTGAAGCGCAGGTCGGTGGGGTTGGCCATCGAATACGGCCCGTAGGTCCGTTCGGTGTCGTTCGGGTGGAAACGCGTGCGGAATGTCGTCGTGACCTGGCCTTGCGTTTTCTCGTCAGGGATGAGCATCAGCGCGCTCATGACGTTATCGCCTGTCGCGATCTGGACCGGCCCGCTTTCGGCATAGACCTCGGCCCCGCCCGTCTGGTTGCCAATTTCGTGGTTCACGGCCAAGCCGGCGGGCGTCATCCAGATCGGCGTGGAGAAAATGCCGACATCAACGCCGCTGGTGCGGGCCAGCATGCCCGTGCTCCAGTGCTGTTCTTGGTAGTTGTAGGTGACGTAACGATCGTTTTCGATGCTGCCGCTGGACGGGTAGAACCACCAAATCTCGTTGAAGCGATCGTTGGCAACGGCCGCTACTTTCGATGCTTGCAGGATGTTAATGTCGCCGAACACATAATCCGCCACATCGCATGTTACATCTTGGACCGCGCCGCCTGAGTATGTGTGGAACCCGCCCGGGCCCATCCAGAACACGCCAGCGTCCACCGCAGCCGCGCACAAGCGGGATACGGCGCCGCAGGATGATCCCACGCGCTCGAACCCGTACACGAACGGCGGCCCCTGATAGGTGGCCGTGTGCGCGTCTTGGTCGGTCAGGATAAGCGCCTGCCCGCGTGTGCGGATGCCAAGCATGATCTGGCCCGACGTCTGCAATTCGATGTCGCCCGCTTCGTTCGTGGCCAGCGGGGCCCACGTCGTGTTGTCCTCGCGGTCGGACCATTGCACGCGGCGGAAGTTCCCGCCCGGCCCGAAGGCGAACAGGAACCGCTCCTCGGTGACCATCAGGCCATCGCAGCCCGTGGGCGCTCCGCTGATGGCGACGGCATCGTTGGCCACGTTTAGCTGCCACTCCAGCAGGCGCCCGTCGTATGGGTTGCATGCGACCAGATACTCGCCCCAGTTATCCAGCGACCACGTCGAGGCTGGACTGTATGTGCCGGTGTCCGGGCGCGTGATGCCGTAGGCCGCCGTGCCGTAGAAGCCCCCACCGTAGCCGAGATTGACCGCCGCGTCCTTGGTGCCGCCGACGAAAGACCCGGGCGTGATGTTCGTGATAGTGTTGCTGGCCGAACTGACAAACAGGCCCAAGTGGCTGCCCATCGCAAACCACCGATCGCCGTCAAGGTCGCGCCAGGCCAGCGCGCCGCGCAACGGCTGGTCCGTCACAGTAACGCGCGTCAGCCACCCGCCGACCGGGCGCATGGTGCCGTCAGTCCACCGCACCAGAGATGCGTCACGCCAGCGGCCCGCACTCTGTAGGTCGGTGCCGTTGCGGTAAACGCCTGGCGGAACTTGGAGCGGGATCAGCGGCATGTTTCTACCAGACTGTTGTGTGTGACGATGCTGCGCAGGAGCGGTTCATCATTTGCTGAAAGCCAGTCTACCACATCATCGCGCCCAAAGTATATTGGGTCGGCGATGTCGCAGAAGTCACCCCTTGGGCTTGCGCACCCAGGTCCGAGCGCGAGCGCGCAGAGCATCAGAAGGAAGGGCCTGAACTTCATTCTCAATTTCCTTCGCCTTGCGCACGGCCTCGAGTTTCTCTTTGGCGTTGCCGCCCGATCGGCGGCCCGTGGCCACGGCGAACAGGACGACCATCACGATCAAGATAACCGTGATGGTCAGCAGTGCGATCATACCTTCTTCTTCGAGTAGATCGACCAGACGGCCACTGCGAGCGTCGTAATAGCCCCGCCCACGGTCATCATGGTTTCGGCATCCACGAGGCCCTGGCCGACAAAGTAGCCACCCGCAGCGGCCACCAGCGCGCGGACAATGCCGCCTACCTGTTCATGTGTCATTTCGATTCTCCTTTGAGGAATGCAGACAGTCGCGACATGCGCGACGGGCTGGTTGATTGTGCCCCGTACCACTTCGGCACATTGAACCCAGGGCAGGCCTTGGCGGCATACTCATTGTGGCCGCTGACCTTGGTGATCGTCGGGTAATTGGTTTTCAGGTGCTCGATCAGATCCCGCAGCGCGCGGTCTTGCTGCGGGGTGAAGTGCTCGGCGAAAGCATCCGTGGCGGAAGACCCGTGGCCCCCGAACAGGCTGATGCCGATCGTGCCGGTGTTGTGCCCCTGCGTGTGCGCTCCGACCGTCTGCAGTGGCCTACCGGCTACAACTGTGCCGTCACGGTCAATCAGGAAATGGTACCCGATGTCGGACCAGCCTCGATCCTGAACGTGCCACCGCCTGACCTCGGCCACCTTTTGGGCGGTCGTGCGCGTTGACCACCAGTCGGGCCTGGTCGCCGTGCAGTGGACGATGATCTCGTTCAGCGGGCGCATGTCACTCTCCAAAGACCTTGACGACAAAGGCAATGCCCCCGCCGACGACGACCCAGAAGCCTTTTTCCAGCACTTGGTCCACCACGCCTGTCTTGGTGACCGTTTTCTCGACATCGCCGATCCGGCTATCAAGATTATCGTGCCGGAACTCGTAAGTCTCCATGCGCTTGAACAAGGTGATCATCCGCTCTTCGATGCGGGCCATCGACGTGACCACCTTAGTCAGTTCGTCGATCTTGTTTTCCATGCGCTCGAGGCGTTGTTCGTCGGCCACGATGTTATGACTTCATGATGTAGCAAAGTGCGTAGTACGGCGGCAGGTTTTCGTGGGCGGTGCCGGAGCCGATAGAACCGGTGTTGCCGTTGACGTTGTGGATGTGAGTTTGGTTCTCAATTCCGGTTGTCCGGTTGAATGTTCTCATTTGGAAGCCCCCGGAATCGTAGGCTTCGCCAGCGCCATACCCACTGTTGCCGCCGGTATCCGTATACCCGTGGTTGTGGTTGGCGCTCTGCGTGCCGCTATTGATGTTCACGGTGTGCGAGTGCGACGGAAGGTTTGCTTCGGCGAGGGCTACCGTGGCCGCACCGCCTGTAGCATTGACTGCGTAGGTTGTTCCGGCACCGACCACAAAGCGATCACGCAAGTTTGGCGTGCTGTTGGTCCCGTCGCAAAGCAGCCAGCCGGTCGGTATGGCGGCCGCAGACCCTGACCAAATGATGATGCCGCCGACAGGTATAGGCGTGTTAATCTGCGCCGCAGTTGCCGTCACCGCCACCCCGCCGACCTTCCACAAGCCCTCCGACAGATTCGGCTTGATCGCAGTCGTACCGTCGAGCAGGTCGTCCAGGCTGTCGAGGTTGGTATTTATTTTACCCCCCCAGGTGTCGGCAGAAGCGCCGACTTCGGGTTTGACCAGGAAGTACGTCGTTGTGGTTGTATCGGCCATTTTATCGCATCCTCATCCGCAAGGGCGATCCGAACCGGGCCGCAGCGGTTTCATCTTCTATTTCGTCCATCGCCTGGGCCAGCAGTCCAGCCCACAGGGCAATGCGCGCATCGTCTTTAAGATATGGCGCAGTATGCACCAAAGAGCCGTAGAGGTATATATCCGGGTTGTTGGTCAACAGCCAGTTGGTGTCCGCGTCCGCCGACAGCGCCGTGACCTTGGCGTAATAGGTGATTTCGCCCGTGTAGGACGTGCTCGGCGTCGGGAACAACTCGATGTCGGTCCCGTTGTGGGCGAAGTAAACGGGCGCGTCCGTCGTGTTGTCGATGGCTGTGCGATACCGCGTCAGGTCGTCCATGCTGATCTGCGTCAGAACCCGGATCGGGCTGGCGTCCATCGTGATGCGGATCGTTTCCAGCCAATCGGCGGGCAAGGCTTCGAACTGCGCGTCGATCGTCAGGCTGCCCCGCGTGATCTGGCGGTGCGAGCGGATCTTGCGGTTAAATTGCGCCTGGGCCAGCGAGACGAACGTGGGGATGACCGAGGTAAGGTCGTCCCTGTTCAGGGTGTCCGCGATGGCCGTCTTCAGCGTGCCGAAGTTGGTGATGGTCATTTCTTTTTCGCCTCATTGCGGGCCGAAATGGCCTTGGCTTTAGCCTTCGCGTCGGACTTGCTGGACGCGCCCCACGCCTGCAGAGATTTTAGCAGGCGCGTGGGTTCGCCCTTTTCGTCCTTCTCCGGCCTTGGCATGCCGCCCATACGGGCCAGGAAGGACGCCCGGCGGGGGTTGTCGCCGGCTTTCACCGGCGGTTTCAGGTTCATGCCCTCGGCCTTGGCGGAAGCCCGCCCCTTGGCGTTCAGGCCGCCGGACTTGGCCTTGCCTTCGGATCTTTGCCAGGCCGGGGTTTTCATCAATCTTCTTCCATTTCGTAGTCCTTGCGCTCCCACGCAATGCAGGACCGCAGGTTGTGGCAGATGAATTCGAACCGGTGGCAGTAACCGCGTCCGCCGGCACCCTCGTCAAACTGGTTGAACGGGATGCGGTCCATCGCTTCCATCATTTCCGGCGTGTTGTTGTAGTATTCGCAATTTGCGCACATCTGGCGACGGGCCTCTGCCTCATCGATATCCCAAATGTCAGCCATGTCAGCCCAATACGCCTTGTTCGCGCCAGGCTTTTCGCTGGGAACCGACGGGCCAAGCTTCCAGTTTCGGATGGTCGCCTTGGTGTTGCGCTTGTTGTCAGCGGGCCCGACAATGCGCGGAGTTTCGTCATAGATTTCCTTGACGAGTTCCTTCATTTCTTGGCCTTTCCTGCTTGGCTCAGCGCAATGGCGATGGCTTGCTTCTGGGGCTTGCCCGACTTCATTTCGGCGCGAATGTTAGACGAAATCGTCTTCTTTGACGAACCTTTTTTCAGTGGCATCAGTATTGCTCCTGTTCGGGCTGCATGGCGAGAAGGCCAAGGGGAAGGCCTGCGGTCAGCGCAGCGTTCAGGTTGCGCAGGTGCGACAAGCGAGGGTCGAAGCGGGCGAAGATGGAACGGATGTTTTCCGGGCGTAGCGCAAAAGCAATATCGCCCTCGTCCGCCGTGTTTGTGATGACCCCGGTGTCATAATCGCCCGACCGCATGGCGTCCCGAAACGGCTTGCCGCTTTCGTAGAAGTGCGTGCTCCCTGCCATGTCACCTGCCGCGTCTAAAGTGAATGTACGTCCGTGCCTTGTTTGCAGCGGGAACACCGCACTTTCTGGCCATGCCGCAAACCCGCTTGCTACAGCCGGGTCGCGCCCCATGACGCCAGCGATGCGATAACCGGGCTCGCTTCTGTCGTTTTTGTTGAATGTTGGAAAGTCCTGCGGGCGATCTATAGTACGGAGTTCTGCCCGTGGTTCTCCGATGCGCTCGATTTCTTCACCCTTATAGTTTCTCACCGGGCCAGTGTTCGGGTCGTAGG
>Ga0181350_1000467_pt1 | contig 11802 bp, 7 predicted proteins | sample Su13VDMM110DCMD_FD_130105 | JGI IMG/M metagenome (GOLD analysis project Ga0181350, IMG submission 130105) | Freshwater viral communities from Lake Michigan, USA - Su13.VD.MM110.DCM.D | ecosystem: Environmental > Aquatic > Freshwater > Lake | place: USA: Michigan | collected 2013-07-16
TGTTGCTTATTCACCCGCACAATTTATGCGGGAAAGGGGACTTGGGGAAAGGCGGCGTCGGAGTTGTTGCCGGCGCCGCTATTTTTTGCGAAGTCTAAGATCAATAACGCATCGGCTGTTTTCAAGGTGACGTTAAGATTTGGAAACCGCCGCACTGCCTCCGACTTCAGCTTGTTCTTCCACTCGGTGGTGCCAGAGCAGTCTTTCTTCGTGCCGAGCTTAAAGTGTTTTTGCCAGTCGTGCGGCTTAACCATGATCACACGCAGACCGAGCGCGGTGGCGGCGCCCTCGATGTATCCGAAATTTCTAAACAGCACCGCGGCAGATGACGCTGGGATAGCCTTGCCGACAAACTTTGGAATGTCCTCAAGCCAAAGTTCTGCTTGCAGGTCTCCGCGAGTCAGATCTCGCAGCAGGCCGATCACGTCGGCCACGCTGGGCGGCATTGGCAGCGCAAATGCGGGGGCATGAGCGTTGGCCCATGCGATGCCGCCAGATGCACCGGGATCGACTGCGATGACGAGGCTCATAACGCCGCCTTTACTCTAAGCCAGTACTTCGTGGCAAGGTGCGGACGTGATACGCCGGCATTCCAAATGCGGGCCTTAAATTCATCAGACTTACCTTTGCCGTAGTGTTCGGTAATGATGACAAACATCTCACGCGATTTAATAGGATCATATCGGTCGTTTAAAGTATAATTCTTTTTGGAGATCCTGTTGGCATCCTTCACGGTTATGGGCCAGATCTGAGCAATTCCAACAGCTTTGCCGCCATCACCGATTGCACTTGGATTATTGTTAGACTCGACTTTGCAGATGGCCTGCCAGAGATCGGCCCTGAGTGGCGCCGCCAGAGCGACGAGGAGAACGAGGTACTTCATGTGGCGCACACTGAAAACACCAAAACCCAGCGTCAAGTTATTTTTTTGGACGATACCAAACTTTTGGATATGTGCGTGTGGCGCCTTTTTGCGAACCGATGAACCGCTCTAGTAAGCCTGTTTTGAGACCTTGACGCAAAATTTTCAGCCCGTTGCCACGGTTTTTCTTAATTTTTTCCGCGAACTCAATCGACGTCAGCCAACCCTCGCCGCTCGGCTTAACTTCTTTTCCGATCAGCAACGATTGTAGCTCGTGCGCCCAGTCATCCGGTGCCGTAGGTTTTGATTTCGGTCGCGGCATAAAATTGTCCTCCGATGTTGCGTGTCTGAAAAAGTTGATAGGTGCCGTCAGGAAAAAGCAAACCGTAGGCCCAGCCCTGCGCCCAGCGGAGCTTCCCCGTTTTCCGATTAACGTAATCCATGTCTTTTACACACATGCATCCGATACTACGCGCTTCCGCCGGCTCACGCGATGCTACGGACGCAACCTCGATACTGTGAGTATGTCCAAAAATACAGTTCTTCCAGATCTGGGCGTGCTGCCGGCAGGCTCCGATGCCGGTATGATAGCCGTGGATCACCGAGAGGTTGCCGAGATCAAGCACGCCGAGATCGGAATCGTAAGGCAGCATTTTCGCGCCTGACTTCTTCACGATAGCTTCCAGCCGTTTGATCCCGTCCCGCGCATAGTCGCGCATCATGCCTGTCGCGTTGTTTTGAAAGTCGTAAATGCGCTCGTCGTGGTTGCCGCGCAAAAAGTGTTTTGATTTTCCGCCGTCGAAAAAGCGCCGCAGGAAATCTGAGCCGGCCTCCCAGTCCTCTGCTAGTGACGCGGCCTTTTCCTCGTCGCTCGCGCCCTTGCGCAGATTGCGAAAATCAAAGTTGTCGCCCGCGTGAATCCTGATTTCCGGCTTCCAGTCCGAGATGAAAGACCACAACGCGCTCACGCTCGCAGCGTCAGCCATGTCGCCGTGGTTGTCGCTGACGACAATAAAGCGTTGGCCTTTGTGAGCCATCATGGCGCCGGTGATTTCTTTTCGATCATCCGCTTTGCCTGCTCGAGCGTTTCGGTGACGCCGATCATGGCACCGACCGGCGCGTAGACTCGGTATTTGCCGCCGGTTTTCTGGATGACCCGGTAGTTGTTTCCAGTGCTCCAGGCTTGGCCGTTGGGTAGTTTCTCGGGTGCGGAGAATTCTACCGCCGGAACATCCGGCATGAAATTTACGGAAGGCGTTGGCGCCCCCGCATCATTTCCGCTAGAATTTCCATATCCGCCAGCGTCGGTTGATTGCTCGGTATCGACCCCGCCAGATACGTCTCGTTCGCCGCCTGCGATGATTCGTTTCCGCCGCCCCAATTCATTTGCGATGCTAGCTCCGAGAAGGTCTTTGGGGAGGACGCGGGCGTACTCTTCACGTCCGACGACATGGGTTGAGAAATAAGTTTCTTTTGCATAGCTGATAATCTCGTTTTGGAGAGTTTTCTTTGCGGCCCGCGACTTATCCATCCAATCTTGAGCGTTGGCAAGATAGTTATTTGGGTTAAGATGGGTTGCATCATACAAACCGGAAATTTCTGGAATGTACTGCGTGCGAATGCCGATTGCATTTCCGTTGGTGTCTCGGGCCACGGTAAAACCATCAATGCCGTTTACGCGAAAGACCTCCATGATACTCTTCATTTCTGAATCATTTGCCGGACGGGTAAACCCAACCTCGACGCCAGGTCGGGCGTTGACGTGATTTCTGTCCACAACTTTAGACAAAAACACGTCGTTTTGGATGTTTTCAGCTCGGGACGCAATCTCGACGATCTTACGCAGCACGGGCAACGGGTCGGTGGCTCGCTGGAGCGAGAACTCGACATCTAGCGATGGCTCTGTAGTGCCGCCGTACAAACCCTCGGTGTGCGTTACACGGGCTGCGATTGAGCCGGGTTCAATTTTGCCACGTTTAAATCGATTTACTTTAAGTCCGTTAATTGCATTGCGGATCTCTTTTGCAGCAGTCGCTTGGCGTTCTGCGGAAAAGGTTGCTACGTCTGTAAAGGTGGTGACGCCAGCTTGGTAGCGACGCATGTTGAGTTTACCGGCTTCCTTGTCAAAAGACGATTTTTCGCCGCCGGCTTTGTTTGTCCAGCCGTTCTTCTCCCAAACGTCTTTTTCCATAAACCACATCAATGCTTGAAGATCGTCGGCATTCATTCCGATGCGTTTTGCAACAACGTCGTACACGTTTTGAGCAAAGAAAAAATCGGGATCCGTGACGCCTGATTCTTGTTCGGGAAGAGGACGCCATTTTTCGCGTGATCCTTCGTACAATAATCGCCGTAGATTACGAGCTGCCCACACGTCGATGGTCGCTTTTAACGTGCGCCCAGTCAGATTGCCGGCAAAGTTAGGGGTCTTGGGTCCAACCGTCTGATCCAGCCAGATTCCGTACAGGACGTGCAGCACCTTTTGCGAATTGGCGTTGTATTTCTTGCCATTAGCTCGCAGCGGTACGCCTTCAAATTTGTTTATTTGTTTCCTCGTCTCGTCATCGACTTTGAATGCCGACGCCTTTTTGCCTGGGTTCTTTTCCTTCCATTGTTTTAGAAGTTCGCCTGACTGTGCGTCAGAATAAGTTTTTTTTGCGTACTGGCTAAAATCTGAAAGCAAATCGTCGTATTTGCCCGTGCTTAACAACTTTAAAGCCTCAATTGCTTGTTTGAAATTGGTATCGACCGGAGTACGGGCTGACGTAGCCCCGAGTAATTGACCAAACACTTCGATATTGGCGCCAAACTGTTGTTGCAGAAAATCACGCATTCGGCTGTACCAGCCAATACCCTTGCTTATGTTCGGGTTTTTTAAGGCTTTTCTAGCTTCAACATCAAGTAGATCTGCCGCTTGAACTACAGCTCGATCTTTGTTTTTTGAAAGCTTTGGAGATCCGAGCAAATCATATGGAACTTTGGTAAAAGTTACTTCCATAACAGGTCTTCCTTTAGCATCGACCACCGGATTTTCATTGGCATCCAAAACTTGCTCAAACTTGGGGTTTCCTTGTCGATCAGTTTGAATCTCTAGCCGTTTTGCCTCTGGGTACTTGCGAGCAGTTTCCGTTGATTTCTTTTTGGCAATGAAAACAGCCTTGCGCTCTTCGGGTGTAAATTGCTGTTCGGTGCGAATAGATTGAGCTGTACCAAGCTCTTCATCCGGCATGAAGCGCGATCCCTCCGCTGAATTTGCATTCTTAAAATTGATCTGGTTCGCCTTCCTCTCCGCCACGGCCTGCGTGTCGTAGATGCCGAGGCGCTCGCCGGTCGGTGCGTACAGGCTGTGCTTGGCGCCTTTGGCGATGATGCGGAAGCCACTGCCAGGTGCGTCAAAAACTTTTGTTTCGCCCAAGTTTTCCGCCGGCATGAAGCGTGCCTTGTTGAGATCGTAGGCCGACTCGGTCATTTTCACCCGCTCGCCGGTCGGACGCATCTCAACCATCCGGTCCAACGTGAAACTGCGGATGAATTTTGAAGCCTTTCCATCCCCTTCTTTTTGGCCAAAAAAATCAGTCAAATATGCGGCTTTTTCGGCGTCGCCAAACAGTTCTTTCGACGGCACGCGATTAACCGGATCCGACAGATTGTTGATGTAGCGGACTAGGTCACCATAGAATGCTTGGAAGTCGGCCTGGTAGGGTCCGAGTCGATCTCTCGACGCTAGATCCATCGCGTTTTGGCGGGCCTTTGATAGATTAAAAAGGTTTAGGTACAACTCGCCGGCTTTGTTCTCAGCCAACGAATACGGCACGCCTTCTAATTCTTTGATGCGAACCCCGTCGTTGTACCGGGTCAGTGTTTTGCCGGTCAGACGACTCTTGATTTTCTTTGAGGCCGTACCATTGCGAATGTAAAGCGCCTCTCCGTTGTCGATGGCGCTCTTAATGACAGCAAATGATTGCTTAACTTTGTCGAGGATGTTGGGCGACGATTGAATGGCAGCCAACTGGGCGTCGCTGATACCAACACCAGAAATCTTGCCATCCAATTCGCGCATCCGCGGCTCATTTACATCCGCCACCGGCGTCGATTTTATGGCACTTTTGAGCGAGTCCAAGCTGACCTTGTCTTCCTGAGACATCACGTCATCCAACTTCATTCTGGTGACACCGTCCGCGCCTTTTTCAGCGATGCCGATATCTATGGCCAACTGGGCTGCAACTGGGTTGGACAGGTCTTTTTTCTGAAGGTTTGTGACTTGCACCTCTTCAGCTAGCTCGAGCTTCTTGTCCATGTTGCGGCGCATCCTGACCATGTCCCGCAACTGGGCGTTCAACGCCGGCGATGCCTCCTGTAAATTACTGAATAAAAGACTCTCAATTGGCTTGGATCCCAGCCCCAAGCTTTGCGCCGTGCGCCTCAAAAAGCCCTCGTTGTTATTCAACAGAGCGCGATCAACAATTGTGCGGGTAAAGTCATCAAACCCCCGCAACATCGAGTCGGTGCTCGATCCCGCGATCATTTTTGACATGTACTCGCTGGCCAACTCTTCCCCCACAAAATTTGCTTTTTCGGCGACCGTATTTATTTTTCGCGCTGGATTATTTTCTGGGAGCTTAGACGCATACTCGTCAAAGCGGCTCAGAATCTGAGCCTCATCCATGAACCCGGGACTCGTCTGCACTGATTCACCGTTCTTGCCGATGATCCAGTTGCCGACAATTGTTCGCTCAACTTTTTCGGCGGCTGGTCGGAGATTATCGATGGCTTTAAAAACGTGGAATAGTTCGTGGAACGCCGTGCGCTCCGAACTAATTTTATCGACGTTGATTTTGACTACTGGGCGCTGTGCTTCGAGGTTTACAATCTGCACGCCCCGAGTATTTCCAGCCCCTTCTTTTTGAAATTCTTCAGCAGTTAGAAAGCGAATCTCGGCGTCGTTAAATTTGCCGCGGATGATGCCGGCGGTGTCCATGACCTGCACCGCACCGTTGATGCCAGAATTTTTGACGATGGTATCAAATTTGACTTGGTCGGCCTCGTCCAAACCGTCTCGAAAAATCTGGTAGTCGTTTTCTCGAGCCTGCCTGGCGGCCACACCGCTGGCCTTCTGGACTCCACGCACCACCCCAGCGGCGCCGGCACCTAGTGCGCCACCAGAACCTATGCCTGCCGCAAAACCCTCCTCGCCTTGAGAGAGGAAGCCTAGGCCGCCTCCGATGACTGCGCCCTCGACTGCGCCAGCCAGGGAGCGGGTACCAATGTCGATCAGATCGTCGCCACCAAATCGCCCCACTCGACCCAGAGCGCGGTCAATTGAGGTAGCATTGGGTGCCCGTCCGATGGACTCGAGTGGGCCAATGCGGGTGGGCGCCTGCACGAGCTGCTCGCCGGCTTGTTCCGCAACCCGGCCCAGTTTGCTGACAGCTTCGACGCCACCGATCACCGCAGCCGCCTGCGAGACACCAGGAACACCCAATGCGAGGCCGCTGATGCCAGTGCCGGTAGCCACATTGCGGACGCTATCCAATTTTGTGCCTAGAGCCTCGCTGGCCACTTCGCCGGCGCGGTCGATGACGCTGATGAGAGGCCGGGTGACGGCCTGTGCAGCTCGACCACCTACGCGCAGTCCTGCGCCAACCGCTTTTGCTCCCACTGCACTGACATTTAGGCCGGGGATCAGCACACTGGGATCCGCTACTAGCCCAATTGCGTTCCGCACGTCCGCATTCACAAATGCTGGGTTGATCCCAGGGACGATGGCTTCCTCGCCTTGGGCGATGCGTGCGCTTCTTTCGGTGAATTCATTCGCTTCCAGCCACTGGGCTTTTCGGTCTTGCACCGTGCCTGTGCCGTTCAGCCAATTCGTAAATTTAAACATGTACGACGTTGGGTCGGTCGATTGTGCGACCATGCCGTAGAGATCCCGAGTGCCCTGTGCAGCGCCCTCAATGGCCGTGCTGGCAGCCACCCGAGGATCTAGGTTTCGCAGTTGAAAAATGCCTGCTACACCTTTCCCAACGGTGTCGGCAATGCCGCTGACGCCCCCTGCAAATGCAGAGACGTAGTCAGTCTTTTTCTTGTCGAGGTAGTCCTCGTACAGCACGAAATCTTCGTCGGAGATTGCCTTTGAGAATCCTGGCAGTTGTTTGACTTCGTAGGCTACGTCTTCCCCGCTGCGCGGGAAGTCACGTTTGATGACATCTTGAATTACGCTTTCTGACGTTCCCTCATCAAACTCAATTATTTGATTTCGGGACGGAATCTCAACTCGGATAGTTGGCATGAATTAAAGACGTTTACCAGTGGTAGAATAACGAATTGTAGATGAACCAGAATTAGATGAACCAGCATTTCCAGTTGTGGATACTTTGTAGCCAAGACTTTCAGCTTGATTTTCTAATCTCCTATTAGTCACAGAGAGAAGTTCTGACAATCTGATCAACGAATTTGAACCCTTACTCAATAGCTGCGATGGATCGGCAATGATTTGATCCATCAATTTGTATTCACTTTCATTGACCGCACCTGGACCGGTTATTGGTACTCGCAGTGCGCCCTTTAGTATTCCTCTCAAACTTTCTACTCTAGCAGCCGCTGCTGAACCGGGAACTTTGACACTTGGATCATTAATCAATTGCTGCAACTCCTCAATTTCTTTTGAGATGCTGCTTTGAAGAGATGCCGCTGATCTAAATGTTATAGCCTCTTGAGAAGTAGGAGCTAAGAAAACTTGGTTTCCAAATTTTATCGATCTGCCATCAATATCTTTTTGCACTTCTGCTATTTGTGACGGAGTCATTCCAGGAGTTTCTTTCGGTGCAATAATTTGGCTTGGTACACCGTTAAATATAACAGCGGTGCCAACATTCTTACCTTGGTTATCGAAGATTGATTGAGTCTTGATATCGACATCAGGCGTGATGTTGAATCGTTTCCTCAATGTGTTATCTATTTCTGGTGTGAGCCTTCCGCCTTCTTTTAGATATTTGGCATACGCCGCACCGTATTTTTCTTCGTTAGTGGTACGAACCTGACGAGTTTGAATAGTCTCAGTCGGAACGGTCAGAAGATCCTGTGCTTGTGGTGATTTGGACTGAGGAATTGCCGCGGTAGGCGGCGTTGCACTTAGACGGTCACTTCTAAATGCAAGCGAAGCAGGGTCAGGCATCGTGCCGGTCTGTGGAACAGGTGCAGCGGGTGCAACGGGTGCAGCAGGAGGTGGGTTCATCGCTGCGCGACGTGCATTGACTCCCTGTAAGAACTGCGAGCTTTCAGCGACCCGACTTGCCTGACGCTTGCTGAGTTCTGCCGGTGGAGGAAGCGATGCCGGTACTGCACTTGCAGCACTTGCTGGAGCTGACAGAGCTGCTGGGGGAGGCGTTCCTTGGAATTGTTGCAGAGCAGCAACGTCGAATTGCCCCAAATTTGGCGTCGGACTAGACGGCGGATTCATCAATTTACTTTGGTCTAATAAACCAGCCATTGATGTGCCGGGTTGCGCATAATTTTCGTTTCTAAAATTTTGAACATTGGACAAAGCCGCAGAATATGCGTCCTCGTTGCGCGTTTGTCGGTTCATCGCTTCCAATTGCCGTTGCAACAAGTCGGCTTGCGTCCGCGAATTCTCAATCTGCCGTGCGCGATCAAAAGAAGAAGCCAAAGTCCCAGCAGATGCTAGGGTTGCTCGTTTTTGAGAAAGAGACTGACCAGCAAAGTTGCCTAATTTTTTGGTAATTTCATCAAACGCTACCTGACTTTTTTGGTCTTTAATATCCTTCCCAAACGACTGCAAAAGCGGCGTCAGCGATTCAGCCTGGCCCGTCAAAAACTCAGATTCCTCTTTGTCCTTCTGGTACTTTTTGATGGCACCAGAAATGTTGTCGCCAATTGATTCAATCGCTCGCCCGTAGCTCTGGCCAATGCTGGCCGCAGCCTGCATGTAGCCCTCGGGCAAGGGGCTGATGTACTGGACCGGCTGAAAGTATGGGCCTTTTTTCATGGTGAATTTTTAAAGGGTTGCGATGCGCGAATCCATCCAGCGCCGGATAAGATTCTTCGTGCGTGGCTTGTTGCTGATGAACTCAGCGAACTGGGCGCCGTACTTGACGTACACGTCGTGGAACCACTTTGGTGCGCGAGTGAGCAACCAAGTGCGGAATTCTTTCCACTGTGGATTGCTTGCGCCGTAGACCTCGCGGGCGACCCAGCAGAATTTTAGTTGTGGAGTAGCTGCCGCCGCTACATTTCCAACTGCCGAGATGCCTGCTGCATTCATTGCGGCGTTGGCCTGCGCCTGCGCGATGTTGCGAGCGTTGGTCGCCTGCTGGTTGCCGCCGTAGATGTTGTTGGCGTAAGACGATTCTGGGTTGAATAGAGCGGGGCCAGCGTTACTGGTGAGGTTCATCCCTTGGTTGGTAGTATTTTGAGCAAATTGACCGGCGGTGCTGCTGCGATTCAGAATTGCTGCGTACGGGTCAAACTGAGTCGCTTGGCGAAGACCTACCAACTGAGCAGCATAGGCGCGATCTGCACCGAGATTCTGCGAGTAGAGCTGGCCGGCTTGGCCTAGGTTTTGAAGGTAATTTTGATTCTGCTGCGCCTGGAATGCACGGTTCGCTTCAGCGGCGGCGATGTTGGCCGATTGATTTGCGGCCTGACCTTGGAAGTTGTAGCCGGCGTTGATTTGGGCGGCGCGGAGTGCGGCCTCTTGGTTGGCCATGCCTGCTCTTTGAGCGGCATCACGATTGGCCTGGGCGACGGCGCTCTGGTTCGATGCGTTGAACTGCTGGGTCGCCGCATAGTTTTGTTGATTTGCCAGAGCTGCGCGGAGTGCGGCCTCTTGGTTTGCCAGCCCGCCTCTTTGCGCGGCATCCCTGTTTGCCTGAGCGACGGCGCTCTGATTTGAAGCATTAAATTGAGCACGCTGGAAATCGGTCTGTTGATTTGCAAGTTGCGCTCTGAGTGCTGCTTCTTGGTTTAGTTGAGCCAAGGTCGTCGCGTTCCCAATATTGTATTGGCCGGTCTGCATACGGGCTTGCTGGTTGGCCAGTTGCGCTTGCAGGTTCTGTTGAGCCGAGAACCTGTCTGCCTCGGTTCCAAATTGGGCGGTCTGCGTGGATGCAGAGAGCCGTGCCTGTTGGTTGGCCAGTGCGGCTCGTAGTGCTGCGTCTTGGTTCGCTTGTTGCAAGTTGGCCTGCGTGCCGACGTTGAATTGACTGGCTTGAAGCCCTGCCTGTTGGTTGGCCAGTGCGATTCGGTTTTCGGCGTCCTGATTTGCCAGGCCAGCCTGCAAACCGGTCTGGACGTTAAGCGTGCCGGTTTGGATCCCGGCCTGCTGGTTGGCCAACTGTGCTCTGAGTAATGCGTCTTGGTTGAGCTGTTGTGCCTCAAGGTTGGTCCGAGCGTTAAATTGGTCGGCGGTTAGACCCGCCTGTTGATTTGCAAGTTGCGATTGGAGACCACTTTGCTGATTTAATTGCTGAAACTGATTAGCCGCCGCTTGGTTTGCGAGCGCGACCTCGAGCGGGGTGCGGGTGTTGAATTGCGCGGCTTCGAATTGGTTGCGCACATTCTGCTGCTGTATACCCACATCGCCGGCTAGCACATTGCCAGCAAAGCCACGATTTGCGGCCTGCTCGGCTTGCAGTTGCTGGTTTACTTGGCCGGCCAGCCCTAGGTTCTCAATTGCACGCGAGCGTTGGTTGACCAAACGATTTTGAACTTCCGCGCTTATGGCCTGCGGCGACATCGCCATGCCACGGGCGGCGTAGGATGCACGCACTTGCTGCTCGGCTTGACGTTGCTCGGCTGCGCTGAGACTGCCATCCGCCGTCAGATTACCAAGTACGGCGCTCTCAAGTGCCGACGAAATCCTAGATGGGCCAGCGTTGAGTGCCTGCCCGTAGAGGCTGCTTCCCAGCGTACCCGGTTGGATAAGCTCGGCTTGAATTTGATTTGGCGTGTAAATTTGCTGCGCGGTGATGTTCTGCGAGGAAACATCTCGGGCGCCGATATTCTGTGGTGCGTTAATCAGTGCGGCACCCACGCGATCTGCACTAATCTGCCCCGGTGCGGCGACTCGAGCAGCCCCTACTTGCTGGGCTGCGACTGAACCTGGTGATGTCATCTGCTGGGCCTGCACCTCGTCTGCGGAGACGGCACGACCACTTACGCCCTGTCCGGTGACCGCGTCGTAGCCTAGGGTGCCCTGAGATCCGATGCGTTCGGCGTTGATATCTCGAGCAGCAATGTTATCAAATCCGGTGTTCTCTCGGCCCACTATCGATGCGTCGATATCTCGAGCAGCAATGTTATCAAATCCGGTGTTCTCTCGACCCAACTCAGCAGCACCTATCGTCGGCGCGTTGATTTGATTTGGGGTCAGGAATTGAGCGTCCGCTGGGCGTTGGGACAACTCAGCATTTAGCCGGTCGAGGTTGGTATTGCCGCTGCGCCTAAGATCTTCAGCACGAAATAAATTTTCTCTCAGCTCAGGATTTAGCGCGTTGAATGCATCTTGGCCTTGTTGCCCGAGTGCAGCTACGTCAGCCAAGTCGGCTCGGCGTTGCTGATTGTTGAGCTGTTCTTGCAGCGTCTGGAGTTGAGGGGCGGCTTCAGCATATTGTTGCAGCAATCCCCGCTGCCCATCGACGCCGAACGTAGTTTGCTCGGCTAGTTGCAACGCTAGCTTGTTGTACTGCGGCTGGAATTGAGCCTCAGAAGCATACAGCTCTGGCGCGAGCGCGATCTGATTGGCCAGCGTGTCGCGAGTCTCTGAAGCGTAGTCACGTTGCGGGGCATTTTGAATTGTGGTAGATCCCATGTGATTAGTCCTTTAAAGTTGTGAGGCGGATGTATTTTGAAGTGATTTCGACGACCCCTTTTGGCCTGAGAGCAAAGACGTGATCAAGAGATCCCGGCGGCCATTTCTTGAA
>Ga0181350_1000470_pt1 | contig 11790 bp, 17 predicted proteins | sample Su13VDMM110DCMD_FD_130105 | JGI IMG/M metagenome (GOLD analysis project Ga0181350, IMG submission 130105) | Freshwater viral communities from Lake Michigan, USA - Su13.VD.MM110.DCM.D | ecosystem: Environmental > Aquatic > Freshwater > Lake | place: USA: Michigan | collected 2013-07-16
CACTACCGACGAGAACCCCAAGCAGATCTTCGCTCCGACTTCGCCTGGGTAGGAACCGCCTTCCCATCCCGAATCGCCTTCTTCGAACAAGTCGACTGGACCAACATTGACGTCGCTTTCGCTGGCAACTGGCAAGACCTCGACGAACACTCCTCACTGCAACGATTCCTCATCCACCAACCCGAAGGCTGCTTCCCGAACGAAGACGCCGCCGACCTTTACTCATCCACCAACGCCTCCGCCAACCTTTACCGCAAAGAAGGCGCTGATGGCTTCGACAAAGGATGGGCAATGGGGCCTCGAGAAATAGAACTCGCAGCCACCGGAACCTTCTTCCTCCGAGAATCACGCCCAGAATCCGATCATGTTCTTTCAATGCTTCCATCATTCACAACCCCCGAAGAGTTCGGTGAGAAACTAAGATGGTGGATCGCACATCCCGACAAACGCCAAGACGCCGCTGTGAAAGCGCGAACCGCGATAGCCGACCGAACCTTCGACAATAATGTCCGACACATGCTGGATTGTGTCTCAGCTCTTCCGACAACCCTGACGAGTCGTTAGAAAACCCCAAACCCCAACTCCACAAGGAGAAACCAATGGCACGTCGCCACGGCCGTAACGGCCGCCTTTACCTCGGAATCGCTACATCAGCAGCGGCTCCCTCATCTGTAGCATTCCTGAAGCAGTGGTCCGGAGAGTTCGGCAGCGACACAGTTGAAGTCACCTCATTTGGTGACTCAAACAAAATCTATGTCTCCGGCCTTCCTGACGCTCAGGGCAGCTTCTCCGGCTACTTCGACGATGCGACTGCTCAGTCGTACACCGCCGCAGTCGACGGTGACGCCCGCAAGTTCTACCTGTACCCAGACATCACCAACGCCCCGAACGTCTACTGGTACGGAACTGGCTTCTTCGACTTCTCCGTCGACGCTCCTGTCGATGGTGCCATCACCATTTCTGGCAGCTGGCGCGCAGGCAGCACAGTCGCAAAGAACGGCTAATGGCCGTTGGGTCTGGGGTTTATGTCAGCAACTTGGCCGAGGTTCGGAAGTATCTTCAAAAGATACATCCGGACCTCGTCCCGGTCCTGCGCGACGACCTCAAAACCGCGATCATTCAAAACACTCTTCCAGCGATCATTCGAAGAGTTCCAAGAAAATCCGGTTACGCCCAATTCACCATCAAAGCCCGCTCAGGCGGGAACACGCTTTATGTCATAGCAGGCGGCCCGTCATCGGTAGCCCCCTACTTTGGCTGGCTGGACTTTGGTGGCACATTGAAAAACCGTGGTCCTGGTAGAAACCAAACGATCGTCCGGCCCATCTTAAAGAAGGGCCGATACGTTTATCCTGGCATCATGGAAACACAGAACCGACTTGTCGAGGCCGCTGGCCGAGCAGTCGACAAAGCAGTCCAATCCGCCCTCAGATAAGGAACAGCCCGCCATGTTCGCAAAATACAAAATCACTCACCTCGACGGAACTGTCATCGAAGCAGCAGGCCGCAAGGTCGACGCCGTCAAGTTCGAACGTCAATTCCAAATGCCTGTCTCCAACCTGTTCGGAGACGATGGCATTTACACCGAACATCTTTGGTACTTCGGATGGTGTGCAGAAAAACGGGTCAACGCTGACCTTCCAGTCTTCGATGACTGGATCGAAACTGTTGAAGGCGTTGACATTGTCTCGGAAGAAGAAGAAGAAACCCCTACGGACCCGAGTTCTTCACCCTCGCTGTAGCAGCGATGGCGATTGACTCGGGGATACCAATGTCCGTACTTTTAGAGGAACCCGACCACTACCTCGACGCAATGTTCGAAGTTCAAACGAGACGCCGAGAATCCGCCGAATACGGTTCGGATGCGAAGCGTTGGGACGAGTAAGGAAAACCGATGGCCGGTGACAAACGAGAAGTAAGGGTCGCCGTTGTCGGAGACGCCGCCCAACTCCAACGGGAACTCAAAAAGGCAGAAGGTCATCTTTCCGGCTTCGGAGACAACGCCAAAAAATCGGGTGACATCCTCAAAAGTGCTTTGTTCGGTGGAGCAGTTCTCTACGGTGCAAAGAAACTGGTGGACGCTGCTGCAGAGTTAGAGCAGTCAATAGGCGGAACAGCAGCCGTCTTCAAAGAGGCTTCCGGTGCTGTCAACGACTTCACCAAAAACTCGGCCGAACTTGTCGGAATGTCCGAAAACGCTGCCAGAACAATCACCAGCCGGCTCGGTGCATCGCTCAAAGGCTTCGGAATGTCCACCGAGGATGCAGCAAAAACAGCAATCGACCTCACCAAAACAGGCGCCGATCTGGCCGCCACATTGGGAGGCAAAAGTTCGGACGCTGTAGCAGCTCTCGGATCTGCACTCCGAGGCGAATACGACCCCCTCGAGCGTTTCGGTATCGCCCTCAAAGCCTCTCAGGTCAACGCCAAAGCCGTCTCAATGGGCTTGGCGGAGTCCGAGACATCGGTGACCGCTTACGCCAAAGGCCAAGCAACCCTCGCCCTCATCACCGAACAATCAGCCTTTGCCCAGGGCCAGTTTGGACGTGAAGCGACCACTGCTTCGGGACAAGCATCAATCGCTTCAGGAAAAACAGAAGACGCCGCCGCAAGCCTCGGCAAAAGCCTTCTTCCCGTCTACGCCAAAATCCAAGAAACCATTGGATTTGTGGCGGACGCTTTCACGGCTCTTCCTGGTCCGGCTCAAACAGCAGTTCTCGGATTCGCAGGTGTAATCGCTATTGGACCTTCCATTGTTGAAGGTTTCAAACTTGCTCAAAAGGCAGTTTCAAACGCGATCACCCTCATTCTTGATGCAGGCACAAAAGCAGTCACCAGCCAAGCCGCCATTGCTTCGATAAACGTGACGAACCAAGCCGCTGGAGCCTCTGCGACTGCTGCTGCTGGCGGAATGTCTCTTCTTGGTCCGGCAGTGTTGGCGGTCGGCGCTGCTGCTGTCATTGGCGGCCTCGCGTACAAGTCCTACGCCGACGAACAAGCGGAAGTCAAAAAAGACATTGAAGCAATCACAAAAACTTTCAATGAACTTACTGGCGCGATCACAGAAAACACTTTCACAAGTCAAGCTGCCGACTTGAACAAAAAGGGTTTGATTGACAATTTGAACAAAGCCGGCATCAGCACTCGAGAGTTCACCGAAGTCCTCGACGACAATCGCGATTCTTTGGTCAAGCAAGGAGAGGTTGAACGCCTGTCGGGAATAGCAAGGGAATATGGCGTTGACGCTATCAAAAAATCAATCCAAGCAATTCGAGATCTTGGTGGCCCTCAAAACGAACTCATCGCCCGACTCCTCGAAACTGAATCCGCCGACACCGACCTCATCAACACCCTCTACAACGGCATCGACGCCTACAACGAAAACAAGGAAAAAGTCAAAGAACTCAACGAACAAAAAAGTATTTCCACCGGCAAAACTTCGGAGCAGGTAAGACTTGAAAACGACCTAATCGCTGCCAACAAAGAGTCAGCCGACAAAATCAAAGACCTGATCGAACAAACTAAAGAACTTTATGGAATCCGAGTCAGCAATGAGGAAGCGGAAATTGCTACTCGTAAGGCTCTCAAGGATTACAACGACAGCCTCAAAGATGGCAGTTTGTCAGCAGATGATCGTCGACTCAAAGAACTTGGCCTTCAAGGAACTTTGATAAAACAGTCAGAGGCTTTTCGCGACCTCATCGGTATTCAGAAAGTTGCAAAAGATGAAACCTATTCAGCCGCTGATGCAGCCATAGTCCAGGCGACAAAACTTGGAGAACTTGCTGCCACATTGGCTCCAAATAGTCCAGTTCGAAAGCATCTTCAAGGTTTAGCCTACGATTTGATGGTGGTGGCAAATCAAGATCCGGTTATCAAGCTCAGAGTCGAGACAGAGGCAGCCATCGCCAAAATCCGAGCGTTGCTGCTCCTTTCAGGCGATGCAAAAATCGGCATTGACGAACTCAACGCCTACTCTGCCAACTTCCCAGACGCCAAAGCACTAGGCGGTCCAGTCAACGCCAACACCCCATATCTGGTCGGCGAGCAAGGCCCGGAACTGTTCGTCCCATCCGGATACGGCCGAATCATGGACGCCTTCTCCACCAGCAAAGCCCTCCTCTCCAATGCTGGCGGCAGCATGGGTGGTGGTAGTTCCATGGTGACAATCAATGTTTCGGTCGCACCTACCGCCGACAAAGCCGCCATCGGTCAAACCATCGTCGAAGCCATCTCGAGCTATGAGCGCCGCTCCGGACCAGGCTGGCGATCGTGACAGCAACCCTCGAAGACGGAATGGTCCTGACCGTCGAAATCGGCTTCGCCACCACCGCCGGCTCCGGGACTGTCCCAATCAACTCAACACTCGCCTCCATCACCTGGACCGACGTGACCTCATCGGTCCGTGATGTGTCGACCTCGCGTGGCCGGTCCTCGGAACTTGACACTTACTCCGCCGGATCTTGCAGTGTCATCCTCGACAACCGAACCCGACTCTTCGACCCCGAAAACAGCGCCGGCATTTATTACGGGAAACTCACACCGCTCCGCCCCATCCGAATCAGAGTCACCCCAGCAGGCGGAACCATCCGCTCCATCTTCTTCGGATTCATTGACCAGTTCCCTCAGGCATATTCCTACCCTCGAGACGCCACTGTCACTGTCACCGCCACCGACGCTTTCAAAGTTCTCAACCAATACAAACTTCCCTCGTATTGGTACACGACTATCACGGCAGCTGCACCGACCGCCTGGTATCCCCTCGCCGACTTCAACGGCTCCTTCTACGCCTTCGAGATTGCCAAACCGTCGGGAACGTCCGCCCAGTGGATGTCTTCAACAGCCAACGTCAACTCCTCTTGCACACCAGGCGAAGCGCTGCTGGCTGCTGAACCCGCCACATCCTCTTCGTTTGATGGTCAGAAGATTGTTCAAATCATCGACCCACTGCCAACCTTTGCCAAGTTCACAAATCAAAACACATGGACCGCTGAAATGTGGATCCAAACAACAGAATCCACTACCGGAAACTATGGGATTTGGAATCACGGAAACCACGATGGCGCCTGTATCGGTATGGTCGTGGCCGGAGGAAACGCCACTATCGTCGCCCAATTTGGCGATTACAATATCGTCCCAGGAACCGTCAACACAAAAAATGTTCAAATAAATGTCAACGACGGAAAACCACACCACATCGTCCTCAACTACAAATCAAACAGTGCATTTGACACAGTTAACGAAATCTATGTTGACGGAGTTTCAACAGCCACAAGTTCAAGTTTCAGTGACGAAATCGAAAACAACTATTCGTTTATGACGCTCGGGTTTCCTATCAACAAAAGTGCGACAGGGGCCAACAACTTTACCAACTACTTCAAAGGCTCAATTCAGCATCTAGTTCTTTACAAAGGCGCCAATTTGAGCGCCGCCGACGTTCTCGCCCACTACCAAATCGGAGTCGGCAGCTACAAGCAAGGCGACCGGACAGACACACGCATCACAACCCTCTCTGCTCTGGCCGGTTGGATGTCCGACGGCCTTGACCTTGGCACAGGAGACACCACAGTCCTCGGCTTAGACATCACCGGCAAAGGACTCCTGGACGCTTTGAAAGAAGTTGAAACCGCTGAACAGGGCCGCCTCTTCATGTCAGTCGACGGGAAAATCAAGTTTGTCGACCGCAACTCCGAAGGATCCGGAAACTTTATTACTTCCCAAGCCACCTTCTCCGACAATCCCACTGGCGTAGAAATCGCCTATTCCGATATCACCCTCACCTATGACGACCGCTACATCTTCAACGACATCACCTTCACTCAACCCGACGGCACGTCATACAACAACTACGACGCCACCTCCCAAGGCAAATACTTTAAACAAACCTTCGTGGTGGACAACTTCATCGCCGACTCCGGATATTTCCTTGTCAACGCCGGTCTCTACAAACTCGCCCAATACAAAGACCCACAAATGCGAATCGACGAGCTGACAGTCAACACTCGACGAAAAACCGCCTACCAGTCACCTTGCACCACCCTCGACATCGGCGACCGAATCACAGTGAACCGGACGCCACAGAATGTCGGCTCAGCAATCTCTAAAACACTTATTATTGAAGGAATCAAACATCGCATCACTCGAGACGAATGGACTGTCACTTTCAATACGTCTCCAACATTACAAAACGCACCATTCGTCTTAGACTCCGCCACACTTGGAGTCCTCGACACCAACATCCTCGGCTACTAGGAGCATCCAATGGGGTCCGGTTTCAAACAATTCACATCAACAGTTCTCACAGCTGCTGATCTAAACAATTTCTGTCAGAACCAGTCGGTCATGTATTTCTCGTCCACTGGCGCTCGAGACGTGGCTATCACTGGACCCGTCGACGGTATGACCGCCTACATCGGCAGCAACGACTCGTCAGAGGGTCTTTACACTTACAACGGCACCGCTTGGCGACGTGGCCCAGGCTGGAACGCTCCGTGGGGTTATGTTCAATACACGGAAGTGACCAGCAATGTCACAAGCGGAGCCAATGTCACGATCCTGACCGGTAGCACCATCAGCGTGGTCAATCGTCGTCGTTACCGTATTACCGCACAGATCCCCGGTTACTTTTCAACTGGTGCGCTCAGTGTCGCCACCGTTCAAATCACAGTTGGCGGGGCAGCGATCGCCGGTCAGCGTGTGTTCACCTCTCAAGTAACGTCAGCAGAGAATGGTTGCAACGTCGTTGCCATGTATGTAGCAACCGCAACCAATACCGGACTTTCATGCAACATCTTCTCCACATCAACTGTTGGAACAAATCATCAATACCTTGCAAGTGCCACCAATCCCATGTCTCTGCTGGTCGAAGACATCGGCCCATCCGGCGCACCGGTCTGATGGGCTATTACCTCCTCGACAATCCACCAGCGTCACCACAGTTCTACCCATCACGGAACTCGACGCCGACATGGGCGATTGGTGTTCACACTTCCGAGGGTTCGACTGGACCGGGAAGCGCGCGCAACTTGGCAGCGTTTATCGCCAGACGATCAGATCCCGGCTCTTATGCGTGCATCGTCGACAGCGAAGAAACCATCGTGATGGTCCCGCCTGGCTACACCACCTTCAGTGTCGCCGCCTCTGGCTACAACTCGCGCACCTGGCACATCTGTCTCGCCGGTCGCAGTGCCGATCTCAGCCCCGACGATGCCAACACTCAAGCAATGATTACTCGAGCAGGCGAAGCCATCCGGGCGCTCTGGACTTTGCTGGGCATTCCTTTATCGAATGCACAGTGGATCGGCACTGACGCACTCAACCGTCCGGGGTTATTCTGCCACGGAACAGTCCAGCCTTGGGATCGCAGCGACGCTTGGTCAACACATCCGGATCAGGAATTGCTCAACCAGCTCCTCACCAACGCAATCAACCCACCCACCCCACCAACTCCTGAGGTCGACGAAATGAAACGCTACCTACTCAAAGGCGACAAAGCCGCCGACATTTACCTTTGCGACGCCGGCTTGGGCTGGAAATGGCACATCCCAGCCGGACAAATGACGAACATCGTTTGGGTTATCACCCAATCATCCGGCGGACAGTTCCTCATCCCCACCGGCTCCAACACCATTGTCGTCGAAGGCCAAACCGTTTGGGTAGCCGACCAAGCATTCGTCGACGCCATCCCCACCATCTAATCGGATCGGCTGTCCATGTCATGCAATGGGAACAGATTATCGCCGCATCAGTAACCGGATTACTCGCCTTCGGTGGCGTAATCTGGCAGTCACGGAAAACCCGTCGAATCAACACCGGCGAACACTCTGAAACCGCTGTGAAACTGGACCGCATAGAACAAAAGGTTGACTCCACCGCCGAGAGGGTTGAGACTGTTTCCGACCGGCTTGACGATCATGTCGTCCTTCACGGCATGACATCCCGAAAACAATGGTGGCGCAAATGAGCTTTGCTGACGACGTCCGAGAAGAAACCCGATCCTCCGGAATCGAATGTCGACTCTGTTCCCTGCTGAAAATCATGGACATAAAAACCCGTGGCGAAGTCGATGCAGTCATCGCCGACCCATCCCAAAACGCCGAAGCAATATCTAGGGCGATGAAGCGGAGAGGCTGGGAGATCCGTGGCGACTCAATCCGAAAACACCGACGAAACTGCCTCCTTCGCTGACGAGGTAGCAGCCGGATCACGACCCCGACGAAACCATCCACAAGGATGGGAACCAGGGGTCGCATGGAACGGCCGAGAAGGAACCCTCACCACCCCACCCCTCGAGCAAGACCCCACCACAGGCGTTTGGTCGGAGCTGGTGGCGGACTGGGGTTTGGATCCTCTCACCACTGAAGTTGTCGAAGGCTCTGTGCAGGTCCGAGCGTGGGACACCCATGACGGCCGGAGGCTTCGCTATTACCGGGCCACATTGCGCGCGCGTGAACTTGACTACGACCGACCCGACGTAGACGCCCTCTGTCGCCTTATTGAACGCCGGAAGCCTGTGAAAGCCCCTCAGAGCGCTTCACAGCCCCTCAGAGCGCTTGTCTGCCTCATCGCCGACTGGCAGTTGGGAAAGGCCGGAGAAGCCAACGGAGGCACCCCAGAGACAATCCAAAGGATCTGCCAGGCACTCGACCTCATCCCCGCACGAATCCGAGAACTCAAAAAAGCAGGACGCCCAGTCGAATCCGTCTACCTCGTCGGCCTCGGCGACCTAGTCGAGCAATGCTCCGGCCATTACCCCGGCCAAACCTTCAACGTCGACTTGGACAGGCGTGAACAGTTACGCCTCGCCCGCCGACTCATCCTCCGAGCCGTCGACAACATTATTGGCCTCACCCCAAGAACCATCCTCGCCGCTGTACCAGGCAACCACGGAGAAAATCGTCTCAACGGCAAAGCCTTCACCCGCACCACCGACAATGATGACCTAGCCGTAGTGGAACAGGTCGCCGAAATCTTGGCTGCCAACCCCGACCGCTACGAAAGCTGCACCACCGTCCTCGCCACCGGAAACAACCTTGTCCTCGACATCGCAGGAATCCCCGTCGCTTTCGCCCACGGCCACAAAGCCGGCGCCTCCGGCCATCCAGCCGCCAAACTCGAGAACTGGTGGAAAGGCCAAGTCATGGGCCGTCAACCCATCGCCGACGCCGACATCCTCATCACCGGCCACTATCACCACTTCATCTGTTCAGAAACAACCGGACGAACTTTCATCCAAGCACCCGCAATGGATGGAGGGTCGGCATGGTGGACTGATATGAGCGGCCAAAACTCTCCGGCCGGAATGCTCACCCTCGGCATCGGGACCGGCTACGGCCCTCGAGGCTGGGGCGACCTCCACATCCACTCCGCATAAGGAACCCGACAATGGAAGAACTGGAACCCGAAGAAGAGTTCGATGCCCACTGGCCGTCCATCCTCCTCGACTCCTTCGCCCTAGTACACGGTGACAGAGGCCGAGCATATGGACCGCCTTGGGAGGATTACGCGCGCGTAACAAACCAATTCAACGCCCTCTGGGGTGACGATGTCCTCGACGTCAACGCCGGCATCCTGTTCATGATTTGCATGAAGCTCGGTCGTATCGCCCACGGTTTGGAGATGGGCTTTGGGGCCGAGATGTTGAAAGACTCGATCACTGACGCCGCCGGATATTTGGACTGCCTCTACGGATCACTCCTCAACCCACCGACGATGGTTGTCAGTTACGACCAGGACTCGGAAGACTTGGAATGGGAGGAGGAAGACGAATGACCATCACCATCGACCCTGATGTCATCCCTGTCACCCAACCCGACGTTGACGACGACGAATACGATGAAGACGACTACGAATACCCTGACGAGCAGACCTACCCCAAACCAGACTGGAAACCATAATGTTCACCAAAATATTTCTCGTACAGCTTGCAGAACGAGCTATCAAAACTTTCGCCCAGACTTTGGTGGCATTGGCTGGCGCCTCCCAAATGGATTGGCTGAACCTTGACTGGCAGCATTTGACTGCCACCGCTGCCATCGCTGCTGGCCTGTCAGCCCTGTCCTCCATTGCTTCAAACAGGGTCGGTCCAATTGACTCGCCTTCTATCGTTCCTACGTTCACGACGTTTCCGTAGATCCCCGGTTCGATGACGACGCCCACCTCCCCACTAGGCGTCGAATTGGCACTCGAGGCGTACCGCCACGCACTCTGAGCCACCAACCGAACCGGATGCCAGAAGCCCCCAAACAGCCGCTTCCCCTGGCCGATTTGGGGGCTTCTGCGCGTGCCTCAAAAACAATCCTTGACTTCTTTAAAACAATCCTTTAGAACTTCCCCTGTAGCCGGGAACGCCGGACACAACCCAATCAACCCAATCAGACAGGAAACCCCGACATGGCCGCAATGAAGCAACTTGACATCCACCTTCAAGAACTCATCGAAACAGAAAACGACGTTGTCAAATACGGATTCATCGCAGGTATTGACACCTACGACGACGAATACACATGGGAAACTGAAGCGGAACGGCTCTTCGTTTCTGCAAATGTGAAGGCCGAGGTCCTCGCCGAAACGATTGTCAACCTGCTCGCTCCTGAGACTAAATACGTCTTGGCCGACGACTTCCAGGTTGACCCATATTGGAACGCCATTGAAGCTGTCCGGCATTACATTCAAGACACCGAACCAAACCAACTCAGTCTCGAAGGCTTACAAGAAGCAATCGAAGAGGCGATCTGATGCGGACCGTCTTGGCTCTCATCCCAGCAGCTCTTCTCTTCGCCCATCAGATCCGCAAAGCCAACCAACCAAAACCAGCAGCTCCGACACTCGCCGACATTCCTGTCATCGTCCTGATAGGAAACGACTTGGAGGTAGAACTGTGAGGGAACCAAACATGATTCGCTGCCTGCAATGTCGACGGATCTTTGACCGCTCGAGCGAAGGCGCCCAGGAGTATCTTGACCATCGGGAAACCTGCCCCAACAGTTACACCGGCTACATGTCTGATCCTGCCAACCACACCCCGAAAGGTGCAGCATGAAGTGTGAAACGTGCCACCGACCCATCCTCCTCAACCGGGAAGAACGAAAACGAACCCTCACCATCCTCCTCATCGTGACCGCAATCATGCTGGCCGGAGCAGGCGCCGAATGGCTTGCCAACGTCGACCTGTTCCAATGAAAAACTGTGAAGACCTGCTGGTCACGCTCACAGTCGCAGCAATCATCGTCACCTTTGGACTGTTCCTCGCCTCCATCATGTGGGGCTGGTGACGATGGCAAACGCTAACAAGGACAAAGGCGCAGCCGCCGAACGTGCATCCTGTGACTACCTCAAGCTCAGAGGCATCGAAGCGGAGCGTGTACCGGCCGGAGCCACTCTGGACCGTGGCGACCTTTGGGTCCCAGACAAAAACTGGCCGGCCATCCAAGTCAAAAACCACGCCCGCCTCGACCTCTCCGGCTGGGGCGACGACGTCGCTATCCAAGCAGTCAACGCCAGTCGAAGCGCCGGCATTGTCATCCACAAACGACGTGGCAAAGGAAACCCCGGCTCTTGGTATGTAACCTCCACTCTCGACGCCTTCGTCACCATCCTCAAAGGAGCAGCAAATGACCGACATTGAAGCCGAACACGTCTGGACTCAGCTGCTGGCAGCCGCCGAATCAGACGAACCAGACCCCGAACTGTTCCTCGACGCCTGCTCAATCATCCACGAACAAGCAGAAGAAAACCGGCGCCTCCAAAACATCATCGCCAACCTGAAAGCCGAAAACGCCACACTCAAAC
>Ga0181350_1000473_pt1 | contig 11763 bp, 17 predicted proteins | sample Su13VDMM110DCMD_FD_130105 | JGI IMG/M metagenome (GOLD analysis project Ga0181350, IMG submission 130105) | Freshwater viral communities from Lake Michigan, USA - Su13.VD.MM110.DCM.D | ecosystem: Environmental > Aquatic > Freshwater > Lake | place: USA: Michigan | collected 2013-07-16
ATGAAAAAACTGTTCAGGAGTGAAGATGAATTGGAAGAAGGGTGTCCCACCTAGGATTGGCTGGTGGCCGACGAAACATTACCACCAGCAGTTCCACGCCACCTATCGTTGGTGGGATGGTGAGTGCTGGTCATGGGCAGCATTTGCGCACGAACCAGCAGAAAAAGCAGCGAAGTGGGCTGCTAAAAAAGAGTCCATGCACATGGATGTCGAATGGACAGACCGCCCCGCCAACTGGCCCGAGAGGAGTAAGACATGAAGAGGATGACGTTTTCCGAGAAGAAAGAAGCATGGTGGGAATGGCACAATGCCAACCCAGCGGTGTGGGATTACTTTGAGAAGTTCTCTCTTGATGCTGTGAGGAGAGGCACTAAGAAGATAAGCCATTGGTTAATAATTAACCGTATCCGCTGGGAAGTTTACATAGTCACCACGGGCGAAGACTTCAAGATATCCAATGACTTCATTGCCTTCTACGCTAGGTTGTGGAAATTAAGATACCCGCAACACAGAGAGTTGTTCAACACCAAAAGGATGCTGGGTGAATACAGCATCGGGGAGTACGTAGATGAACGAGCCGAAGAAACCCAATGACCTCATCAGGCAAGCGATGAAGACCGAGATGGATCGACGGCTCGATCTAGTACGGGAGCATCTGCTCATGCAAGAAAAGATGACGCCACTTGCACGGGAGGTGTACCTTCGTTTAATGATTAGACTAACTTGGATGGATGCAGATGACTACAGAAATGAATACAAAAATGACTGAAGAAAATGTTACACGTTTGATAGAAGAGCAGCGCAAACTCAATCCTCAGTTAAACAGGGAGGACATACTGAAGTGGGCTTTTGCAAAATTGGATGCTCCACCAGAACCAACAATAGAAGAACAACTTGCATCGCTGACATATAAGGAACTTGTTTCCTTGCGGAAACGGTTTGCAAATGCACACGCATGGAATCTGAGACAGCAGGGTCTAACTTACAAAGCCATTGGCGAGCGCATGAATGGCGTTACTCCAGAGCGTATTAGACAACGCATTAACTGTGAGAATAGAAGACTTAAATTGGAGCAAAAGAATTATGACTGAAGCCGAAAAGGACGCAGAGATTGCGCGTTTACGCAAGGCTTTGTATTACGAAGCCAATCGCTTCTCCCGCATTGGGACTCATTCCCACGATTGCTGGAAGTGGGGGCCGCAGCACTACGAGTGTGCTATTCGGCACGTTAAGGAACTGGAAAAGAAAATCGAGAATTGGAGTGAACATGACTAATGAAGAACTTACAGACCACTTTGCTGGTATTGTTTTGCAAGGGATGATAGCCAACAGTTGCAATGATTGCGTTGATTTTTATCAAGGCCGCTCTGATGGTAAAGACGAGGTTGATATGATTGTAAGTTTGGCATACGACATAGCCATTAGGATGATTCAACACAAAGCCGACTTGATTGAGGATGGAACATTATGACTAAAGAATTCCCATTCAACGGGACTACCGCCGACGATGTGCAGGTGGGTGGCTCACACTATAAAGATATGCCGATTCAACCGTGGGAGTTGATGGAGGAAGTTCTTACATACGAAGAGTTTGTAGGATTTCTCAAGGGCAACATTATTAAGTACAGCCTACGTGCAGGGCGCAAGGAAGGGGCATCGGACGATGTATCCAAAGCCAAGCACTATATGCAAAAACTCAAAGAAGTTAAGGGCTGGTAATAGAAACCAACGAGAGAGCACATGGACATACTTACAATCGATTTTGAAACCTACTACGACAAAGACTTTAGCCTGTCGAAGATTACTACGGAAGAATACATTCGCAACCCGCTGTTTGAAGTGATCGGTGTGAGCGTCAAACTGAATGGCGAGGAAGCAGAGTGGGCAAGCGGTACACACGCCGAGTTGCATAAGTGGCTGCGCCGATTCGACTGGGTGAACTCGATGGCACTTGCACACAACGCCATCTTCGATGGGGCAATTCTGAACTGGGTGTTTGGACTAACGCCGAAGGTCTGGCTCGACACGCTGTGCATGGGCCGTGCGTTGCATGGTGTCGAGGTGAGCGGCAGTCTGGCTGCACTGGTCGAGCGTGAGGCTGTCGGCATAAAGGGCACGGAAGTTGTCAATGCTCTGGGCAGGACACGCGAGAGTTTCACCCCCGAGCAGTTGGCTAGGTACGGCGACTACTGCATCAATGATGTGGAAATTACCTACAAGTTGTTCAACAAGATGCTGCCTCGCTTCCCGAAGAGCGAACTGAAACTCATCGATGTCACCACCCGGATGTTCACCGAGCCTGTGCTTGAGTTGGACACGGTGATGCTGAATGAACACTTGCAAGAAGTCCAAGGGAAGAAGGCTGCCCTCCTCGCTGATAGCGGCGTTACCACTGATGATCTGATGAGCAACCCGAAGTTTGCCGAGGCTCTGAAGAATCTTAGCGTCACTCCGCCGGTAAAGATCAGCCCCACTACTGGTAAGGAAGCATACGCATTTGCAAAGAACGATGAGGCTTTTCTTACCCTGTTGGAGCATCCCGACTGGAGAGTGCAGGGTCTGGTGGCGGCGCGACTTGGGTTGAAGTCCACGCTGGAAGAGACTCGCACCGAGCGGTTCATCGGCATTGGCGAGCGCGGCGCACTACCTGTGCCCATCAAGTATTACGCTGCACATACGGGTCGGTTCGGTGGGTCGGACAAGATCAACTTGCAGAACTTGCCAAGTCGTGGGGTCAATGGTGGTAAGTTGAAGATGGCTATCAAAGCACCGGAAGGCTACAGCGTCATCGATGCTGACTCCGCGCAGATTGAAGCGCGGGTGCTGGCATGGCTGGCTGAACAGGATGATCTGGTGATGGCGTTCACCAATATGGAAGATGTTTATAAGAAGGTAGCCGCTGCTATCTATGGTAAACCCGAGGGTGAGATAACTAAGGAAGAACGGTTTGTGGGTAAAACCACGATCCTTGGTTGCGGCTACGGCATGGGTGCGGCGAAGTTCCAAGCGGCACTAAAAAGTTCAACCCCATCGGTGGACATCTCTATCGATGAAGCCCGACGAATCATCGACATCTACCGCAAAACAAACCACAGAATAACAGCCTTATGGAGACAGGCGCAGTCGGCTTTGATCTCATTGAGCCGAAAAGAAAGCGCGGAGATCGGGCGAAGGGGTGTCTTGCGTGTCGATGAAGGTGGCGCGGGAGTTACGCTACCGAATGGGCTGCTGCTCCGGTATGATGATCTCGGGATGCACGAAGGCGACAAGGGTTTTGAGTTCTCTTACAAGACGCGCAAGGGGCGCATCCGCATCTACGGCGGTAAAGTCGTAGAGAATGTTTGCCAAGCAATTGCAAGATGCATCATTGGTGAGCAGATGCTGCGTATCGCCAAGCGATACAAAGTGGTACTCACGGTGCATGATGCCGTGGCGTGTGTCGTCCCCGATGCAGAAGTTGTACAAGCACAAGCATACGTAGAAGAGTGTATGCGGTGGGTTCCCGCATGGGCTACAGGGTTACCGCTCAACTGTGAGAGCGGGTTTGGTAAATCTTATGGAGATTGTTAATGACTGAGCGAATTGAAGTGGAAGAGATCGTTGATTACGCCATGCCGCTGATGCGGATCGACAAGTTGGCGAAGCAGATACACGATGATTGTCTGGACGGCAACTTGGCTAGAGCAGAAGAGATGGCTGTGCATCTGATCGCGGAAGGTCGCATCCTCCGTAATTCTTTGGTGATCATGCAAAGCAGGAACGCACGGTGAATACACGTTGGTCTTTCAGTAGCATAAAGTTGTTTGAGCAATGTCCCCGTAAGTATCACCACTTGCGGATTCTGAAAGACCACAGTGAACCGGAAACGGAAGCCATGCTGTACGGCACACGGTTTCACGAGGCAGCGGAGTTCTACATAAAAGATGGGACGCCGCTGCCCCCGTACTTTAGTTTTGCTAAGTCCACCCTCGACAACCTCAATAAGATGGGGGGCGAGAAACTTTGTGAATACGAGATGGGTGTAAAGGAAGACCTTACACCGTGCGCCTTCAACGATCCAGATGTTTGGTTCCGTGGCATTGCCGACTTGCTGATCCTCAACCATGAAACTGGGGAAGCGCGGGTCATCGACTACAAGACAGGCAAGAGCGCGAAGTACGCAGACGTTGGGCAGTTGGAACTCATGGCTCTGTGCGTGTTCAAGCACTTTCCTAGTATAAAAAAAGTGAAGTCAGGGCTGTTGTTTGTAATATGTAATGCATTTGTGAAGGATAAACACGACGCCGGGCAGCAAGAAATCCTTTGGGACAAGTGGGTTCAGCGGCATAATCGCTTGAAGACGGCGATGGAGAATGATGTCTGGAACCCAAAGCCGAGTGGACTGTGCCGAGCGCACTGCATCGTCACGAGTTGCCCCCACAACGGGAGAAGTTAAATGCCATATACCAAGAGTCCCCGCCCGTACAAACACGAGTACGAGATGCAGAAGAAGCGCAACGAACTGCCTGACCGCATGGAGCGGCAACGGGCCAGACGCGCCCTCGACGCCAAGGGTGTAGACCGCACGGGTAAGGATGTGTCCCATGTCAAGGCGTTGGCAAAGGGTGGCACTAACGCAGATGGGTATAAATTGGAGTCACCATCTGCTAACCGTAGTCGCAATCTGCACAAAAAAGGCGAGAAAAAGACTTGACCCCGCCCCGCTGGGCGGTACAATGAATTCAGAAGTAGGCGGCTTCCCCTGTAAGGTGTGGGTGAGGGGGGCCGGAAGGCGAAAGCCTTTCATACATAACTACACCAGTCGGCACGGAGTTTCATTCCTCTGGGAACCGACAAATCGCAGTAGGCAGAACAGTTAACCCTGTTCTGCCTATTTTGCCATGTCAGTACTAAATAAAATACATGGAAATCATAGAGAACAAAGCACTGCTGCTGAAACTTCGCAACCCCGCAAAGGTGACGGATGTTATCCCGAAGAGCAAAGCAATCGACGCCAACACGGTGCTGGTCAACTGGGGGTTGGACGAAGCACAAGTTCTCAAGAACCTGCGAATAAAGAATGTGCCTTCTCCGATCCTTCGTAACTACGACTGGCCCGGACTGCACAAACCATTTGAACACCAAAAAACAACGTCAGCGTTCTTAACGCTGCATAAAAAAGCGTTCTGCCTAAACGAGCAGGGTACGGGCAAGACGGGCAGCGTGATCTGGGCAGCAGACTACTTGCTGAAGCAACGCCGAATTCGCCGTGTGCTGGTGATCTGCCCCCTGTCGATCATGGACTCCGCATGGCGGTCAGACTTGTTCAAGTTTGCTATGCACCGATCCGTGGACATCGCATACGGCTCAGTAGAAAAACGCCGTGGCGTGGTCAATGGCATGGCTGAATTTGTGATCATCAACTATGACGGAGTGGCTGTCGTAGAGCAGGAGATTGCCAAGGGTGGGTTTGACCTGATTGTTGTGGACGAAGCGAACCACTATAAAAACGTAAGCACCGAAAGGTGGAAAACGCTGAACAGAATAATGACCCCACAGACTTGGCTATGGATGTTGACCGGAACCCCTGCGGCGCAGTCACCCGTCGATGCTTTCGGTCTGGCTAAACTTATTAACCCTATGGGAGTGCCGCGATTCTTTACGTCCTTCAAAGAGATGGTCATGTACAAGGCCACGCAGTTCAGATGGATTCCCAAAGAGACAGCAACGACCACGGTGTTCAACGCGCTACAGCCAGCAATCCGGTTTACCAAAGAAGAGTGCCTCGATCTGCCAGAGATGACGTATGTGGATCGCACGGTAGCCCTAACCAAACAACAAGAACGGTATTACAAGTTACTCAAATCTAAGATGATCATCGAGGCTGCGGGCGAAGAAATCACTTCCGTTAACGCCGCAGTTAATCTGAGCAAGTTGTTGCAACTATCCTGCGGTGCGGTGTACTCCGACACGGGCGAGACTGTCGAGTTCGACATCAGGAATCGCTACGCCGTACTGAAGGAAGTCATTGACGAGGCGGCGAACAAGGTGTTAGTGTTCGTCCCCTTCCGCAACTCGATCAAGGTCGTGACCGAGAAACTTATAGCGGATGGATACACTGCGGAGATCATCAATGGTGAAGTGTCGGCTGGCAAACGTACCGAAATTTTCAAACGGTTCCAAGAGTCCCCCGATCCACGCATACTGGTCATCCAACCACAAGCCGCTGCACACGGGGTGACCCTGACTGCGGCAGACACGGTGGTGTGGTGGGGGCCAACGAGTTCGCTAGAGACATACGCACAAGCGAACGCCCGAGTCCATCGGGCGGGGCAACGACACCCCACAACGGTGATTCGACTACAAGGATCGAACGCCGAACGTCATGTGTACAAGATGCTAGATACGAAAGACAAAGTACACACACAAATTGTCGATCTTTATAAACAATTGCTTGACTAGCCTAAAAAACAGCGTTAGACTGTAGGCTCCACAACTTGGGAGAGAATGATGGAAGACACGGCAGCACCTGCCGGGGGTTCAGTGCCCCCTGAGAAATTGGTGAAGGTGTATTTGAAGATGCGTGAAGCGCGAGACAAACTTGTTCAAGAACAGGAAGCCGCGCTCCAGCAAGTTGAAGAGAGCATGAAGCGGGTGAAGATGGCTCTGCTTGAGTACTGCAAAGAGCAGAACATCGAGAGCGTTCGTACTGGCGCAGGGATGTTCTACCGTAGCGTCAAGCAACGGTATTGGACGAACGATTGGGAGGCGATGGGTAAGTTCGTTGTCGAGAACAACGTGCCCGAACTTCTTGAGAAACGTCTGCATCAGGGAAATACCAAAACTTTCCTTGAGCAGAACCCCGATTTGCTTCCACCGGGGCTGAACGTGGATAGCGAATTTACCATTACTGTAAGGAAAAACTGATGAGCGAGAACGACGACAAGTACGTCACCATTCAAGACGTAGCCGACCACTACTTGGTTTCTATTTCTACCATCCGCGCTTGGATGCGTACCAAGATGCTTCCGCAAGAAGCGTATCTGCGTGTCGGCAATACCTACCGATTCAAGATTTCGGTGGTGGATGAGCACCTTCGCAAGGCGAATAACGTGCGATTTGAGAAGAAGATGGAAGAACAAAAAGAAATGTTCAACAACCCTGACCAAGACCTTTAAGGAGATATAGAGATGAGCGAACTGACTTTGTTTAAGGGTGGTGTCCCCGCATATTTGTCGGGGATGGAAGATGATGTGACCAGCGCACTTGCTGGTGGCGACCTTGGGCAGCGTAGGCTGTCGATCAAGGGCAACGTCTTCCGCGAGATGATTGGCAGCAAAGAGTACCGCATAAGTGAAGACCGTGCCATTGGCATCGTCATCATCAAGGCCGCACCGACCAACCACCGCACTTACTTTGCGGGTGCGTATGTGGAAGGCCAGAATGCTTCGCCAACTTGCTGGTCACATGATCAACAAGTCTCTGCACCGGAAGTGCCAGAGGATCAGCGTCAGTCCCGCAAGTGCATGGACTGCCCACAAAATGTGAAGGGTTCCGGGTCGGGTGAAAGCCGTGCTTGTCGCTTCAAGCGTAACGTGGCGGTGCTGCTTGAGGGTGAGATCAACAAGCAAGAGGTGTATCAGTTGACGCTCCCTGCTACGTCTATCTTTGGCGATGGCGAGAAGGGCAAGTTGCCGCTGGAAGCCTACGCACGGCATCTCAGGGCGCACGGTACTCCGATTGCTGGGGTCATCACCGAGATGCGTTTCGATACCGCAAGCCCCACGCCGAAACTGACGTTCAAGCCTGTGCGTCCGATTACGGAAGAAGAACTTGCGGCTATCCGTGAAGCGCGTAACTCGAAAGAGGCAGACGAGGCTATCAAGTTGGTAGTAAATCTGTCCCCGAAAAAGCCAGCCGCTGCATTGTTTGAAGATGCGCCAGAAGAGAAGCCAGCCCCGAAAGCGAAGGCTGCTCCAAAGGTGGAGAAGGCGGCTGTGGTTGAAGAGGAAGAAGAACCTCCAAAGAAGGTTGCCAGCAAGAAGCCCGAGCCAAAGTCGGCTAGTCTGGAAAGCCTTGTGGACGGGTGGGACGACGAGTAATTAAGTTTTGGGGAAGTAGTGGAGCGACGGGTTAGCGCCGTCGCGGTGAATTACCCTTTCACGTAGTTGGTACACACTGCTTTATGTGAGCCACTGCTTCCCCGCCCTTATTACTTTTCTTCCACCCTGACATGATGCGGATATGCACACACATGAGTTCTTTTCCGCAGTTCTTGGTGGCAATGGGTACATATGTGTTTTCGGGGCTAACCCCGCGAAGAAACGTGTAATCCAAAAGTTATATGCAACCATAGAGGCTGCTTGTTCCGCAGCGGATAACCTGTATCAAGAAGGTTTTGATTCCTACTTCGGGTTAGCCAGATTTGAAAATGATAAGAACCGCAGGGCTGACAATGCATCAACACTAAAGTCGTTCTTTCTAGACCTAGACTGTGGGCCGCACAAAACCGAAACCGAGGGTTATCCCGGTGGGCAGCGTGATGGTCTTGCAGCACTACGTCTTTTCTGTTCTGCGTTGGGTTTGCCAAAGCCAACGATTGTGAGTTCGGGGCGGGGGCTGCACGTATATTGGATAATGGATACCCCCGTAGAAGTTGCGGAGTGGATTCCCGTAGCCGAGCGTCTGAAGGAACTATGCAGCACCCACAATCTTGTGGCTGATCCTGCGGTGACTTCGGATACTGCACGGGTGCTTCGGGTTCCCGGCACGGCTAACTTCAAGGACAGTCCACCGAGCGAAGTTCGGCTGATCGGCGCACTTGCGCCAGAGGTAGCGTTTGCTTCTTTCCGTGCATTGCTGGGGGTGACTGGGGTAGCCGCACCCGTATTGAGTAAGTTCAAACCCATAGTGGGTTTAGAGGATGACATCGCCAATGCAATTCTTGGTAACTACAGGAACATATTCAAGACCATAGTTATCAAGACCGCCGATGGCAAAGGATGCGGCCAACTAAAGCAGATCATCGAAGAGCAAGACACCATCAGCGAACCCATGTGGCGCGGCGGGTTGTCGATCACCAAATTCTGTGAAGATGGGGTCAAGGCCGCACACCGCATCTCGTACAAACATCCGGGGTACTCGCCCGAGGCAACGGCGGCTAAGTTAGATCAGATCAAAGGCCCGTATACCTGCGACACGTTCAACAAGTTGAACCCCGGTGTATGTGCATCATGTATGCACATGAATCGTGTGAAGAGTCCCATCGTGCTGGGCAGAGAAGTTAAAGAAGCACCGGATGATGGAGAAGCGTATGTTGTTGAGGATGTCCCAGAAGACGCACCGATTGTTGGGAAACAGACGTATGTAATTCCAAAGTTCCCTATGCCGTATTTCCGTGGGGTTAACGGCGGGGTGTTCAAACGGGTTAAGGATAAGCACGGCGACCCACTTGAAGTGCCCGTGTATCACAACGATCTATATGTTCTACGCAGGTTAACTGACCCGGAAGTAGGAGAAGCCATAGTCATTCGTTTGCACTTACCGAAAGACGGTGTACGGGAGTTCACAATTCCACTTGCGGCGTCATTGTCAAAAGATGAATTCCGTAAGTACATGGCGATGCACGGTGTGGCGATGATGAGGATGGATGAACTTATGGCTTACACGACTTCATGGGTAAACAAATTGCAGAACGAATCTGGGGCAGATATTGCTAGGCGACAGTTTGGATGGGCTGATGATATGTTTGATTCTTTTGTTGTAGGCAGTAAAGAAATACGGGCGGATCGTGTAGACCACAACCCCCCGTGCAAGACAACGCTCCCGTACTTTGGCAAGATGAAAGCCAAAGGAACCTACGAGGGGTGGAAACAGGCTATAAATTTTTATAACCGCCCCGGCATGGAGATGCACCAGTACGTTGTTGGTCTGGCTTTCGGCTCTCCGCTGGTGGCCCTTACTTCGGAAGGTGCGGCTTTGTTTCATATGTTTAGCAAGAACCCCGGTCTGGGCAAAACTTCAGCCTTGAAGATAGCCAACAGCGTGTGGGGCGACCCAAATGAACTCATGGGTCAGGAGCGGGACACGTTTAACTCCAAGATGAACCAAGCGGAGATGCACAAGAACATCATCTTCACTTGCGACGAACTTACCAACGTGGCCCCGAAGGATGCCAGCGACTTTCTGTATCAGTTGATGAGCGGCAAACAGCGGAATCGGCTTAGTGTGGAAGGCAACGTGGAGCGGTATCGGGGTGGGAAGTGGAAGATGACTGCCTGTAGCACGGGCAACACAAGCCTTATTTCTCGCATCACCATGTACAAGACAATGCCGAAAGCGGAGATGGTGCGGATATTGGAAACCCCCGTCACGGCTTTTCAGTTCGACAACAAGGCCGAGACTGATGAGTTCGGTAGGTTGCTGGACAGCAACTACGGTCATGCTTGTGTGCCGTATATGCAGTTCGTGATCTCCAACCTTGAGGAAGTAAAGCAACTGTTTTTCAGTATGCAGGAGCGGATCGACAAAGCCGCAAACCTATCTCAGCCGCATAGGTTCTGGTCGAATCAGGCAGCGGCGGGTCTTACGGGGTTGGTGATTTCCAAGCGGCTGGGGATGCATGACTACAACATCCCTGCTGTATTCCGGTGGCTTGTGTCCCTGCTCATCCGCAACAGCGAGGGCTACGTGGCGGGTTCCTCAAATGCAGAAGAGACTCTTACGACCTATCTGGCCGAGAACTACAACAACATTCTTCGCATCCGCAGTACGGATTCGGCGCGGTCTTTGGAAGAGCCAGAGACATTCATCATCCCAGACAGCGCACCGAGGATGCAGTTCGTGGCAAGATACGAGTACGACATCAAGCGGCTGTACCTGATTCCGAAGGTGTTCCGCGACTGGTGCAACAAACTACAAATATCCTATCAAGATGTAGTTGACGAGTTGAAGGCGGGGCGTAGCCGTGCGGTGATGCGGAAGCAGAGGCTGGGCAAGGGCACTCGGATGAACCTTCCACCGATGGATGTTCTAGTGCTGGATTGCAGTCATTTTATGACCGACGCGAAAGAAGATGAACCGGAAAAGCCGTGAGCCAACCGGGGAGATAAACCCGGATGGAGTTCCGATCATTGTGCTATGGGCAGACTTACCTATAGGTGCATCTGTATTCATACCCGCTATCAACATAATGAAGTTGGTGCGGCAGATGCGTAGGGCCGCAAACCTGCGGAAGATGCACTTGCAGTGGGCCGAACGAATCGAGAACGGAAAACTAGGGGCTCGCTTTTGGCGGGTTCTATGATATAGTTTTCTCGGGTGGTGCAATGCCACCCCGTTGTTCGTTCGTTCTCTCTCCTTGAAGCCCCCGGCGTTCTGCCGGGGGTCTTTTTTATTCCCCGGCTTGATACGCAGCGATATCTTTGAGGCGATCCTTGAGTTTTGCGTTGAGGACGACGCCGTTGACTGTCTCCACCTGTTCAGCCGCTTGCCTCGATCTAGCAATTGTCTTGTCTGCATCCCCAAGTTCTGGGTACTTGTCGTACAAATCTCGGAGCACTTGTTCGGCTTCTGCTGCGCCATCAAGATCGCCCACGTTCTCTGCGGCGTTCATCTTCTGAAGGGCTTTCGTGCGCTTCTCGATGATTGCCTTCTCAATTCCTTTTATGGAGGCATTGATCTCCAACTGGCGCGTGTACTCCGCAGGAGTGAAGCCGAGTGCTTGAGCACCAACATTCCATGCATTGACATCACCGATGATCGGATCACCCCGCAATGTGTTGG
>Ga0181350_1000474_pt1 | contig 11756 bp, 16 predicted proteins | sample Su13VDMM110DCMD_FD_130105 | JGI IMG/M metagenome (GOLD analysis project Ga0181350, IMG submission 130105) | Freshwater viral communities from Lake Michigan, USA - Su13.VD.MM110.DCM.D | ecosystem: Environmental > Aquatic > Freshwater > Lake | place: USA: Michigan | collected 2013-07-16
AGCCACTCTCATATATAAATGTTGCGGACGTTCAATAATTCTACCACTTCTATCTTTTAATAGATAAGACTTTTCCAATGTTCTATATCCAAAATAATCAAAATTAAAATCTCTATCATAAACAATAACAGCATCTAATTCTTTCTTATTTTTTTGAACATTTTTATAAAAAATTTCAGACACCAAACTTTCAGAATATAATTTTTCAACTGTTTGTGAAAAACTTTTGGAAGTATCTTTATGTAATGATGTTACAAGTATTCTTGCAGCAAGGGTTGAATAGTCAAAGTGAATTGTTGAAGCACTTGCAGCCTGTTCAGCGATTAATTCATCAATTTGTCTTGTTGTTGCACCATCAAACAATCCTTGTATAACATTAATTGCTAATTTGTCAACATTTACAAAATTTGTATCTAAGGAATAACATTGTTTTTTAATCCTTGCTACAATTTTATTAAAATTTAATTCTTCGGAGTTTCCGTTTCTTTTTGTAATATTCATTTATATATTTGTGATAATTAATTTAATGATGTATTTAAAGTCTTTATTTTATTTTTAACAGGTATGGGAATATTATGTTTAAAAAGAACATCTTTTTCAAAATGTTCTTTTTGTAAAATTATTTTCTTTTTATTCCAATAAGCCATTATTTTTAAAAATCTTCTTCAATTAAACTATTTGACGAATTAGACATTGAGTTTACAACACTTGCTTTGTTGTATTCTGCAACACGTTTTTCAAAGAAATTTGTTTTACCACTCAATGAAATAGCTTCCATAAAATCAAAAGGATTTTCCGAATTGAAATGTTTAGGATAACCTAAATTTAATAAAAGCCCATCTGTGACATATTCCAAATACTGCTTCATTAAATTTGCGTTCATTCCAATAAGACTTACAGGAAGACTTTCTGTGATGAATTGTTTTTCAATATCTAAAGCATCTAAGACAATTTCCAAAATTCTTTCATGGGAAAGTTTATTTTCAATGTGATTTTTGTAAAGATGACAAGCAAAGTCCATATGTAAATTCTCGTCCTTTTTGTATTCGAATTAAATCGCAAGTTTAATTCCGTTTATTCAACTGCTATATGTTACCATATAGAATAGACTATATCTTTAACTCATTTCTGTTACCAATTTGAGTTACCCCATGTTTCCATCACCATTGGCTTGTGATGTACTCTACTCACTTCCAAATAATAAATTTCTCAATCATTTGTGTTTTCGATAGTCGTTGCAATAGATTTTCTTCTATAATATTCTCTCCATTGATGTTTCCAAACATGCTTATGTCTAATTTTACTAATTACAGTTTTATCAATATTATACATTTCTGCAATTTCGGGATTAGTTTTTTCATTTTTGTAAACTAAATCTAATATATGTAACATATCTTCTAAAGGTAATATATTATTTCCTAAAGACATAATGGCTTCACCATCACTAAAATGGTCTTTCCAAAGATATTTCCATCGTTTACCATGTCTTATTAGTGAAACATATCTATCATGTATATGGTATTTTAATGAGATTTCCATATTGGTACAACCTCTTTTAACCATATCATAAATATCTAACACATCAACTTCTTTTAATTCCGATAAAGGATTTTCTTCTCCCTTTCTACCTTTTGAAAAGCCCATTTTATAAGCATGAATTTGATTTTCCGATGGTGTTACAATTTCTAAATTATCGAGTCTATTATTAGTTCTACATCCATCTTTATGATTCACTTGATACCCTTTAGGAATTTCACCAATAAAAGTTTCTACCACCATTCTATGAACAGAATCGTTTGTTGTCATCATATATCCACTTGTTGATAATGTTGGTTTCAAATATTCTACATGTTTACCTTTTATTCTTCCTAAATTTGATACTAAATATCCTCTTGGATGTTCTTTGAAAATTTCTTCCATTTATCATAAATATAACAAATGTGTAAATTCTCATCTTTATTGTAAATCTATCTCAATATTGTCCTAATTAGGAGTTCCATTGATTTAAAGGGGTTTTTCTATTTGTGTCACCACATATAGGTCGCTATAAAAATTTAACGACTGATTAATTCATTTGAAAAACAAAGACCGTGCATCAAACCTCTCTTTTTTAACCAAAAAATTGAACAAAAACTCATTATCTATGTAAATTATTTTCTCGAAGATTGGTAATCTTTAATTTACAAACCTTTACTTTCATAAAGGATTAGACCATATATTAATATTTTTTATAAGACCAAACATTATTCGTAAAACCTTACACTAAAAAATATTCCCACTGTTTCCATAATATATTACCAATATATTATGTACGAGACGAATCTCTGGTCGTTGAACCTTCGACTGTTAAAGTCGCTTGGCTGCTGATTGCCCAATTTGGTTATTTTTCAAACATTCACGCTTATCTTTTCAAATTACGTTGTAGTATAACCAACTCTAAGGGGTTTCCAGTCAATTAAATGGGTACGGGCAGATTTTGTTTACCCGAAAAAAATATTCCTTCTACAACCGCAAAAGCTACTAATCTTTCTACGAAATTATCAGATTTAATCCAATTTAAAGCCCAATTAGCTTTTTTCTTAATAATATCATTAAATTCCAAAGCTCTAAACATTTCAAATTTCTCTCTTGGATTTTTAATGAATGTGTCAATCAATAATGAATACATATGCGAATGTATATTTTCTATCATTAATTGAAAACTATAAAAAAACTTGGCTTCTGTATAACCGACTTCTTTAACAAAATTTTCTGCAAGATTTTCATTTACTATACCATCGCTTGCCGAAAAAAATTGTAGGATATTCTTGATAAAATACCTTTCGTTATCATTTAACTTGTTGTCCCAATCATTTACATCGCTTACCAAATCAACTTCTTCAACTGTCCAAAAGGAAGCCAAAGCCCGTTGATAATAATCCCAAACATCAGGATGTTCAATTGGAAACAAAACAAATCTGTTAGGGTTTTCTACTAAAATTTTTTCCATACTTTTAATTTAACTGTGAATAATTTATTTTTAAATTTATTGTTAATTGGCTTTTATAAATAACCTTATATATTACTTTTTAGTTTCAAAATTTCTTCATTTATTTTGGTTGGTTAAAGGTTTTCTCGTAGTATTCTTCTGCTCTTATCGAATCTGTGCTTTCGTCCAATATGTTATCAAAGCATCCATCTTTATAAGCATCAATAATCTGCTGTTTTTCTAATTCTAAAAGATGACGTGCCTTTGCTCTCAAAATCAATATTTGTCGATAATAATCGAAATTTTTAATTTCATTAAACTCATTAATTAATTCTTGTAATGCTGTCATAGTAATTTATTTTCTTTTAAAATGATTAATATACGCTTACATTTCGTAAAATCTTCTTCTACCAAATTATCCCAATTTCTTTTATCTATTCTCGAAACATTTTCAAGAGTTCTAACAATTTGTATTAAAAAGGGATATTCTTGTAATAATTCGTTATATTGTTGTTCCATTATAGACATGGTTTATAGTTAATTCAAATATAATTTTATTTATTCAATTCTAATAATACAATCTGTAATTACGGAAATAAATTGTGAATTAGTTTCAATGTTCGGATAATTACTTTGTTCTTTAAATATTTTAACAACATAATCATTTACATCTTTTTCTAAATCATCTTTTGTAAAATAATCTGATAATTTAAAAATTTTAATTTGTTTTAAATGTGCATTATTCATATTATTTTGTTTTAGATTCTTTTAACCAAATTTCTAATAAATCAATTGTTCTTTCAGCTCCATCATATTTGGATTTAGCATGAAGCATTTGATTATGAATATTTCTATTTTTATCTGAATATGCAGCTACATATTCTGCAAAATCAATCATATCTTCTTCACTAAACAATTTCTCTTGTTGTTTATCATCAATAGCATATCTAATTATACCATCTTTTATTTCTTGCCAATTTTCACTACCAAAACCTTTTGCTATTGTTTCAGCAACTTCTTCTAATTCTTTGTTCATCTTATTTCTTTTTAAATTGTTTTAAATACTTATTAATTTGATTATCAGTTTCACCTTCTTTGCCACATTCATACCCATACATTCCATATAAACCAAATCTTATCGCTTCTCTCATATCTTCCTCACTATACATTCTTTCTTGCATATACTTAGCACCTTCAACAAATCCTTGATATTTTCCTGTCTTAATACCTGCTTCATAATCACAATTTGGCTCATCATCTGAAAACCATTCAGCAGCTTCTTCAAGTGTTTTTTGTTTAGGTTCTTCTTTACCAAAATTACCAATCTTAGAATTTAATTCTAACGCTTCATCAGCTTTCATTTGAAATTGTTTTTTCAATTTATTTAATTCTGTTTCTTCTTTTGGAATGATGATTTTGTATTTCCAAACAGATTTAAAATAATGTTGTCCTAAGTTCATTTGGTCAACTTGTCTTCCCATACCATTAAAAAAGCCATAAATAACCTCAATTTTTTCACAAATTGGATTCTTAACAAACCATTGAAGAAAATCATTATTAATAGCTTGTACACCATCTTTGATTAAGTCTTCGTCTGTTGTTAGGATGATTTTTTTGTTCTTGTCAAAAGTTTGATAGGTTCTTAAACTTCCTCTACCATCTTTGGGTTCTATGTAAAAACATAATTTTCCATCAATAAATATGTTTTTACCTACACCATATATAGGGTAAAAACTATAATCTCCTTCTCTAATTTCTTCATCATTAGTAATGTATATATTTACATTCTCACCTCTTGGTATATCATTATAGGTTCTTAAAAATAAATTATTAGTGTCAATAAATTTACCTAACCTACTTAGTTTATCTGTTGATATTACATGTATATTTTTCATATTATTTTTTAAATATTTTATTAAAAACTTTATGTTACAAATATATTACAAATTTATTTAATTGTCAAATAATTTGTAATACATTTTACAAATTATTTTTAAAAACTATTTGATAAAAGTCCTAAAGCCTTTCGAGCAGCACTTGATTTACCCCTTGGATTACTTTGTTCAGATTCTCCTTCATAATTTCCCAAAATTGCCATAGAACCATTTGATGTATCAATTGAAATATTATCTGTCATACCATCTCTACCATAACGGTTTTTCATCCAATGTATTCTTCCCGTATTATTAGCCTTGTCATCTATATCCCTTGATAAACTTAATGAAATATCTGCAATCATACCTTTGTTATAAGACCCTGCCATTTTATCACTTTCTACAATTTTATCTCTTGCACCGCTTCTATTAACTTGACATTGAGAAATAATTGGAAAATCAAATTCTGCTCCCATATCTCTAACTTCTGTGTACAAATCATCTGTTTCATCCGTTTTATCAAAATATTTTCCATTAACTTCGGGTTTGATGCAATCAATGTAATCAATTATCATCAAATCGGGTTTAAAACCTTCAATACGTTCTAAACTTCTTAAATGAGATTTAATATACGAAAGTCTTTTTTTCTTACCACCTAATCTAAAAATTTTTAATTCACCTTCTAAACTATCCAATACTTCTTGAATATCATCTTTATGAGAACTTAAATCGTTTAAAGAAATTTGAGTAAACTTTGCATCATATCTTTTACCTACATATGTTTCATCCAATTCCAATGTATAAAATAAAACTTTATAACCAAGTTTTATAACATGTGCAGATAAAATCACACTTAACCAACTTTTACCACCTCCTTGTAAACCAAACAATAATATTAAATTACCACTTCTCATACCACCTCCTGTTCTTTCATTCCATTCTTCAAAAGGAAATGGAATAATTTTTTTATTATCTATTCTATATCTTTCTTCAAGGTCTTTTCCATAGTCATGTCCAACTTCTCTATCTTGACCTAATTTTAAAGCATTATCAATTATTTTTCTAATATCATCATATTGTTTATATTTCATTAAGTCAGCACTTGTTAAAATCGCTTGTTCTAAAGCCTTATCAACACAAAAGAATCTGTATTCATCTCTAACATATTCACAATCAATACTATTTAATTTATAACATGTTACAAGATTTTCACCAATTCTTTTACAAAACTCTATCATCTTATCATCAACAGCTTCTTTTTTGAGTTCTAATTTAAGCCAATCTTTATCGGGTGTTGTATTATTTTTATTATAATATTCCAAAATCTTTTTTACAATCCACTTCTGTTTATCGTTTTCATAATGCTCTAAATTTATTGCATCTTGAATTGTATTAAGATATTCTTTATCTGTTAATAAAAGATGTAAGATTTTATCTACAAAATCTTTACCGTATTCTTCAAGTGATTCTAATGACATAATTTAAAAAATTTAATTGTTGTTATTTATTTAATCGTGAAAATATTTCCCCAATCCAATTTAACGGATTCATTAATAATTCTTCCATTTGGTCTTCTTTAATCAATTTATAAAAATCCATTGGGAGAAGTTTTTTATTTAAATTCAATGCTTGTTCAATTTGTAATATATCAATGTCTGTAAAAAATATGTTTGTTAAATCCATCAATTGCGTATTAATGTTTATAATAGATTTTGAATTTAGGACATTAGAATATTTTATTGAAGGTTTCTTTTCTTTTAATTTTTCTTCACAATATTCATAAAGTTCTGTTATTGTTACTTTTCTATTTTCTAAAAACTGTGGAAAGTATTTTAATAGTGTTTTTAATTGAAACCCATTAACATTTGGGATATTATCTGAATTATCGCCTGTTAATATTCTATGTAATAAAAAATTGATTGGGTGAATTTGATACTTTTCAAATACTTTTTGTTCGTTAAAAAATTGTTTTGAATTTGGGTTGTATATTTTTACATTAGGGTTTAATAATTGTATAAAGTCATTATCTGTTGAACATATTGTTATTTCATTATCTGCTTCAAACTTCTTTGTCAAATAAGAAATGATGTCATCACCTTCATAATTGTCTATGCAAATCATTTTGATAGGAAGACATTGTAAATAATCAATGAATCTAAATAATTGAGATTCTTTAGCGTTTTTTTCTTGTTCTAAATTGTCAAACATTGAAAAATTACAAACTTGTCTTTCATGTCTATTTGCTTTATATTGAGGATAAATATTTTTTCTTGAATGTGAAGAATTTTCACCATCAAAAATCATTATCACTTCATTCGGGGATGTGTTTTTAATAACACTTCCTAATGAATATAAAGTTCCTAAAACACCACCAATATGTTCACCCGTTTTATTTCTTGTCTGCACTGTGGAAAAACATCTTAGAAAAAGATTCATTCCATCAATTAACAAAATTTTATTTTTTGAGTTTTCTTCTTCGACTGGTTTTTTTAACTTTGAAAGAAGATTTTGCAAAGATTCTTTTGACATAATTCTTTATTTTAATGTTAAAGAGGAACTTTTGACATTCCCCTTTTAAATTTATTCAACTATTTTTAAAAAGCCATCTACGATTCCAACATTAATTTTATTTATTCTTAAAATTGGATTACCATATAAATCAGATACATAATAAGAATATTCACATTCAAATTTTTTATCAATTTCAACAATCTTTAAATTAATAATGCTTGGAAATAATTCTCTTATAAAACTATCTACTTTTTTTATCATTCTATCGTAAGTTCTTCTTCGGGATTATCATCATTTACATCAAAATCTGTTCCACCAAGAATATTAAGCCATTTATCACCATGCTCTTTTTTATAATTATTAATAGCATTTGGTGTATCTTTTATAAATCCATGTGGTGTTGCAATAATACTTCCATTTGTTGTAATTCCATCAATATGGTTTTTGTTCAATTGAACTTTTGTTCTCTTAGCAAATTCTACTGTTTTTCCACCTCTTGTTGCAGTAATTTTTGAAGTTCCACTTGTCGAAACTCCTCCAAATTGAATTTGATAAACACAGTCAAAAAACATTTTATCACCACAAGAATTTTTTAAACTTGGCATTGCTCCATATGTCATAGGCTTCTGCACCCAAACCTTATTCACAATTATAAATGTATTTGTATAAGGGTATCCATCTTTTCTTGATAACATAATTTTTTGATTAATGTTATTTCCGAATTGAGTTGACATAGCACCTGCGTTCCATTCATTATTATTTTTATTACTATCAATACTTTGTTGTGAAGGAATACTACCAACACTATCCCATAGAAAGCATAAATCTCTTGGAAGTTTTCCTGCTTTTTGGTCAGACATTAATTGATTCATAAATGCTGCAACATCTTCAATACTATTCAAACTACTTCTGTCAATATAAATGAAATCACCACCGTAAAGGATTTCTCCCGTTTCTTCATCAATGTCTTCCGTAACTTTTAATCCCATTTGAATTGCATGACTCCATGACCATTTCATTTCTGTAATAATAATTACGGGGAGTATTCCTTGTCTTTGACAACCTTTAATTGCTTCTAAAAGAGCTGTTGTCTTACCTGTGTCAGAATGTCCTCTTAGAATTGTTATTTGACCCATTGGAATTCCTTCAATTCCCAATGCTTCTTGTAAAGCGTCCGAAATTTTTATAAATTCCTGTTTTTTATATTTTGTGTTTGAAATTAGATTTTTAGACTTCTTAAAAGCTGTTAAATCAAAATTTCCCGTGTCCGTTGAAACTGTGATAGCATTTGAAATCTTATCACTTAATTTTGTTTTAGCCATGTTTGAATTAATTAATTTTGAAAAAATTGGGAGAATTTTTAAATTCTCCCTTTAATGTTATGGATGTTTTATTAATTATCATCAAACATCTTATCAAAATCTTCCAATTCCTTTTCAACAGTTGATGCTAATTTTTGTGAAGGTTTACCTTTTGTAATAACGTTTGTTACAACAGTTTCTTTTGGAGTTTCTTTCTTATCAACTTCCTTTTCTTGCTCTTCATCTTCTTGTTCTTCATAATCACCTAACATTTCTTGCACTTTATTTTGAAAAAGTTTTACCAATTCCTCATTATCTTTCTTTTGATAATATGAATAAACATCGGGAATGTTTGAAGTCCATTCTTCAATTTGGTCATCTGTTCCTAAAGGACTTTCTTTAACCTTTGGGTTAATAGAAACCATTTCGGGATATGAACGTTGCGGTTTTGAATTTGGAATAACACTTTCTGTACAAGTTATTCTTAAATCACGACCTTGTGTTTCATCTGTTACATCACCATATTCATCCGAAGACTTTTCAGAAAACAAACTCATCACCATTTCTACCTTATTAACAGGAACATCCCACATTTGAACACCCTTGTCTTCTTCATTTCTTACAATAACAGGAAAAAAAAATTTTTGATTTGTTTTAAATTTACTTGCCAAATCTTTGTCTTCTTGTCTTCCCTTTCTCAATTCATAACAAGCGTTTTGAATTGGGTCTGCTGTGTAACCACCAAATGAATTTGGAGAAAGAATTGGGTATTTAGCAAGTGTTCCAAAATCATAATATTTCACCAAATAATATGGTAGGTCTTTATTTTGTGGAAAGACCATTCTAACAACATTTTCACCAATTTTTGGTTTCCATGCGATTTCTTTAATTTTTGCGACATCTGTTGATGTAGAACCGCCTTTGTTTGTAGCAAGTGCTGCACGAATTTTCTCTAAACGACTTTGTGACATGTTTACTTTGTTTTACTGTGAATAATTAATTGAAATATAAAATCTTATTATTTTGTATGTATTACATCATTAATTTTGGTTTTCAAAATTTTAAAATCACCCTTTTGTGTTAGTAAAATAGAATTTTGAAATAATTTCCAATCAACATTATAATATCTTTCTTTTGTCTTTGTTGAAATATAATTACTTAAAGCATGAATTGTATAAAGAGTATTTGTTTCTTTTTTACGATGTACAGAAATTGTTTTTGGAAAAATAGTTGTTGTTGAAACATTGTTAAAATCCACGTTATATGTTACAATCATTTCATCCGTATCGGGAGATTCTAAAACAAAAATTTTATTGTATAAAATATCATACTTTGTTTTAACATTTTCTAATGTAAGGTCTAAATTTTCCTTGGTTGAAAATGTACATAATAATTTGTTATTTTTTCCTACATTTGTAGAATTTTCATAGTCGTATTGATTCATTCTCGTATAAATATATTATATAGTGATTATTCTTTATTCATGGCATTTTCATAATATATCTCGCATCTCATTAAAGTTTTTTCCATAAGAAATTGAAATTTTGTAATTATCTTCCGTTTCAATTATTTTTTTCAAATCTTTTAAAATTTCTTTTCCATCTTCTTTGTTCCAATCTATTAAAAAACTATCGAATTGATATAAAATTAACTTTGTCAATTTACCTTTAAGAAAATCCTGTATATTCAACAAAGTTTTTACATTTAATTCTGTTTCACAAATTCTAAAAAATATTGAAAAAATGTTTTTTATTGTAAATGTTTCGTGAAAATATATTTCTTTTGTAAATGGTGACGTTATAAATCCATTATTTTCAAATTCTTCTAATAAAGATTTTTTAAAATTGAAAACTTCTTGTAATAAAACTGAATCATGTTCTGTGTTAAGAATTTCGGAGAACATTATTTGAAAAAATTGGTTCTTAATTTCTTGATGCTGTTCTTTCTCTAATGCTTGAAATTCTGTTTTATAAATCTCATTATATAATTGTGTATAAACATCATTATATTGTAATTCATATTTTAAAAGTTTACAAAGTATTGAAAGATGAAACCCTTTATAATCGTATTCAAATAAATAACCATTTGATGGAATAATTAGTTCCCTACTATTATTATTCTTCGGTAAGTTTAATAAATTTATTGAACTCTTTGACATTGTTGGTCTCAACGAAGGATTGTACAAATTATACGATGTATAATAACCGTTTTCTTCGATATAAGACGTTTTAATTTGTTTTTGATACAATGACTCCAACAATGTTTTTGAAACTGTTATAGGGCTTATTTCTAAGGTAGAAAAGGCTTTTATGTAAGAGTTTTTAAAAACACTTTGACTAAATTCTTCTATTCTTATTTCAGACTTTAATTTTTTAAATTTTTCACAAAAATATTCTATATGTTTTGAAATAGGAATGTATTGGTTCAATGATTTTGAAAAATTATATTTTGATGGAACATTTAATAAATTCATTTCCTCAAATTCATAATTTGTACCGTTTGCAATTCGCAAATCGAAAACATTGTCTTTTTCTAAAAAATATTGTAAAGACTTTTTATCGAGAACAATTATTTTTTCAAAATTATTTAATATCAATTCATTTATTTCTAAAATATCATTTTTAAAAAGTTCATTATGAGAAATGTTTATATAAGAAAATTCATTAGAATTTATGTCTTGAATGAAATATCCCAAAATTTCATTTTTCATAAAATGAAAAGAAGGATTTGACCAAAGTGGTTATAAATAAATTTCTTTTGAAAATTTTTGCAAATTGATGTTAAAAAACATATAATTATTTTATTTTCCCAAATTATTTTCTAAAGGTGCATAATAAATTTTGCAATGGTCACATTGAACCTTACAAAATTTTTTTCCTTAAATTTGTGATTGGCAATAATCAAATTTCTCTTTCTTTTGATATGGTGTTGGATTTTTTAAATCATATGTTTCACAATCTTCATTTGAATAAATCCAAAATTCATGGTCTTTTCTAAAGAGTTTGTAAATTCTTTCATCTAATTTTGGATGTTTAAAAGATTTTATTTTATATCTTGTTGAACAAGATATAACACTTTTCAAATCCTTTAATTCTTCTAATG
>Ga0181350_1000475_pt1 | contig 11730 bp, 8 predicted proteins | sample Su13VDMM110DCMD_FD_130105 | JGI IMG/M metagenome (GOLD analysis project Ga0181350, IMG submission 130105) | Freshwater viral communities from Lake Michigan, USA - Su13.VD.MM110.DCM.D | ecosystem: Environmental > Aquatic > Freshwater > Lake | place: USA: Michigan | collected 2013-07-16
TTCGAAGAATTACCTATATGGTTAAAGCCTGGTGTTAAGGAATACGGTAAGACATCAATGACACTTGATAACGGTAGTCGTATCGGTATTACGACTACAACTGGTACCGCTGCTCGTGGTCAGTCCGTCAACCTGCTAATAATAGATGAGGCAGCCTTCATCGAGTCACATCTTATTGAGGAGTTCTGGAAATCAGTCTTCCCTATTATTACATCTTCCAAAAAATCTAAGGTATTTATATGTTCTACAGCTAACGGTACTGGTAATTTATTCCACAAGTTGTATGATGGTGCTGAAAAGGAAGAAAATGGATGGGGGTATGATAAAATCATGTGGAATGAGGTTCCTGGTAGAGACGAAAAATGGGCTGCAGTTACAAAGCAAGCTCTTGGCTCTAATGAGGCTTGGTTACAAGAATTCAATAGTTGCAGTGGTGAAACTCTTGTAGATATTGAAAATAAAGGTAATATACAGCTTATTGATGTTTTTAATAAAATGACAGAATGAATGGAAGTAAGAATTCTGGCAAATTCCTGCTCCCTTGTATAAATACTATTATGGCTAGATATAAAGGAAATCACTATAGTACTAACAAAGTTAAGCATCAGGAGGCTGTCGACAAGAGTAGAAAAACTATTCTCGATAAGTTTGGTGATGGTGGGTATTCAGAGTTTAGGAGAGATACTACTAAAAAAACATATGAATTAGAAACATTAAAGTTAGATAGGGCTAATATTATTTCAAAACAAGATGTGTTAAAATTCTTAAATGAGTATGATTCTAACTATTTTAAAGGTCGTGCTGGTAATAGAACTATGAAAGCTATTAACCTAAGTGTATACAAATCTTTAATACACTATACTGATGAGTTTAGTGCTTTTTATAACAATCGACCTATCCCGTTTAGTGGTAGAATTGATATTGCTTTAAAAAATTTCTATCTTACAAAAGATGATTTATGTTATTGTGGAAGCAGAATAAAGTTCGACCCCAGAAAGCAACAATGGTCAAAACAATACTGTATGATATGTAAATCTACCGGCGCTCTCTCTTCAAAAGAAAAAGGTAAAGAGTGGTTACCAGAGTGGACGGAAGAGTGGGAGACTAAGTGGAAGCCAAGAATGGTGCAAAATAATTGTATTATGAGAGGTGAAAATGAGGTAGAATTTCTTAATAAACTTGAGAAAGAATATTCAATTACTATTGATAGAGATTTTAGAGTTCTTAGATATATGCCTGACGGCTACTGTAGAAAAAATAACACTGTATATGAAGTATACGAACTTCATCACAGATATACTGCTCATGTAGAATATGATAAAAAGCGTCAACAAATTATTCAAAATTATCTTAAATGTAATTTTTGTATTATTTGGGATGATGGGTCAAACAAAATAGAATACTTCAAATATGTTTAAAATAAATACAAAAGATTATAAGGTACTTACCCCAGATGGTTACAAATTATTCGCTGGTGTACAGAAACTCTCTAAACCGGGGTGTGATGTATTCTTTAAGAATCATACTAAATTAAGATGCTCTGTGAATCACCCGTTATGTATTGATGTTCATAATTTTCAATTTGAAATAGCTCAAAACCTCAAACCTGGAGATAAAATCTTTCATAAAGATGAAGATTGGGTAGAAGTTGAAAGCATTGAAAGTGTGGGTGATATTGATGTGTATGACTTAATCGATGTCGAAGACACAATTTGCTATTATACAAATGGATTTTTATCACATAACTGCATTTTCGTTAATTCAGGTGAATCTTCTATCGATGAAGAGTTATTTGCTGATATGTCAGCTAAGTGTACAGAAGCTAAGATTATACTTGAAGAAGGTAACTATAAAATTTGGGATGAACCAGATCCATCGAGAGTGTATGTAGCTGGTGTTGATATATCAGAAGGTGTCGGTGTGGATGCTTCCGTTATACAGATATTAGATATAACTGATATTAGAGATATAAAGCAAGTAGCTTCTTATCATAATAGACACATACCACCATTAGAGTTTACAAATAAGTTACACACTATACTATTAAACTGGGGATCACCTCTTGCTCTTATTGAAAGAAACAATTGCGGTGCGCAAGTTGTAGATAGACTTGCATTTGATATAGGTTACGAAAAAGTCGTATCGTATGGTGCTAAAGCTGCTTTAAGAGGTAGACCTCAAATGGGTATGATAGCTCATACTAACACCAAGTATAAAGGTGTTATGAATATGCGATATTTTATAAATGAAATGCGCTCCGTTACGATTCAAGATCTTAACACACTTAAGGAAATGCGGGATTTTGTCAGATATCCTAATGGTACATGGAAAGCTAAAAGTGGTTACCATGATGATAGAGTTATGTCATTTATGTATGCTTTGTTTATTTTAGAAAAAGAAATTACAGAACGATATTTTGATATTCTTGAATTAGATGATCACGGAAAACCTATGGTTATAGAGGCTATGGATTTTGGTGTTGCAACATTCGAAAACGCTACATCTATATATAACGATTTTGAAGTAGTAGGATTAAATAATCCATACATGACGCCTATTGTATTTGGCATGGGCGATTCAGATCAAGTAGCAGAAATAGAATATTTACAACAGGAAGGCTGGAAACTATATGGCAATTAATCAACACCAACAATCACACCTTAACAAGGCTAGAACAGATAAGTTTCTGCTTGTATTTGACATACCGCCCATATTAAAGACAATCTCAAGACCGTTAGAAAGCCAAGTTAATAATAGTAATATTATACCAGATTCTGTACAGTTTTCTATTTTCGGTACTGTTGTACCAGAAATAGTTGTACCTGCAGTTGAAAATAGATATGCTGGTAACACATATTATGTATCGTCAAACTCTAAAAATTCGTACCCTCCGGTAAATATTAAGTTTGCTATCGATAATCAATACAGTAATTATTGGACGATATTTCAATGGCTTAACCTGCTACACGATCAAAAAGAAGGTAGATATAATGCAAGAGATATCGAAGTAACTGGTAGTTTTAAAGATTACCAAACTAGTTTAACCATATACGGTCTTGATGAATTTGATAATAAGTGTATTAAATTTACTTACAAAAATGCATTTCCAACATCACTCAATAGTATTGACTACAACTATCAGGATAGTGGTGAGATTGTAGCTGGTTTTGTTTTTGTGTACTCCCAACTACATATTGAACTGATCAATTACTGATAAAAGTTATCTGCAAAACCATAAATAATATTATGGCAACAAGAACAATAAATTCACCAGGTGTTGAAATTAGAGAAAAAGATCTCTCCTTAACAGCACCACCAAATGTAGGTACAAATATATTTGTAACCGGATTCGCAGGCTCAGGACCACTTGACGAAGTAATAAAAATTACAACCAGAGAAGAACTGGACCTAGTCTATGGCTCTCCTTCAAACTCTGCAGAACGTTACTTTTATTATACTGTTAACGAACTCTTAAATTCGCCTTGTAATATTTACACAACAAGACTCGCTTATGGGTCTGGTGGCGGTGTTGGCTTTGGCTCAAAGTATTCTGCACTAGTATATCCTGTAAATTTCGTTACTGACGTCATCGGCGCAGATCTTACACACAGCACTAAAACAATCGGAGCATACACTCTATCTGCTGCTAGTATAACGTTACTTACACCTAACGGTACAACAAAAACAATCGGGTTTAGTTCCGTTACATACCCTTCAACATTAGCTGCGTCAAGTGTAGATGCGTTTGCTCTTTATCCATCAGGTACATTAACTCCTGATGTTAGTGCTGTATACACTGCACTTTCTATAGCTCTTACTAGTGCTTATGGTACAAATAGTGGTATTACTTTTGGTAGTGATTACACTAATCTTAGTGCGCAATCATTTTCTATTGCCCTAACTGCAGGATCAACAACTCTTAACGGCTTTACAAATAGTCCTTTTAACTTTAACTTCAATCATAGAAATGTTAGTTCAAGTCTAGATACAAGCCTTAGCTCTTTATCAGGTATTGGCGGTACTTATGTATTAGGTGAACCAACACACGTCGAATTAAACGATACAGACTATTTCGCCATCTTAGACGGCTCTGCATTTGAATGGAGCGCTACAGGCGGTGGAAAGGATAGTTTTACACAATTATCTGATCTCGCCAAAGCAGGTGTTATTATACTTAATAATGCTCAGACGACTATTAACGATCAATACGAAGGTTATTATGTTGGTATTCTTGATAATAGTAACATTAACCCTGGTACACCGTATGATGGCATCCGATCAGTAAAAACCTTCAACGATACTGCTCTTTACACACGAGCAAATTATATTACTATACCATCTAGTACTCTGCAGTTTAACCTAACTTCAAATTACTATCTTGGCTCTTCGGATAGCGTTTCCATTCAAATGGAAAATCTTACAAACTACGACATTAACACACGTGCAGATGATGACTTACTTAGTGTTGGTGTATTTAAGTTAAGGAAGTCTATATTCGCACAGGAAGCGTTTAAGTTAGATTATGTACTTGAAGATGCAATTGTAGGTTCTGTTGATTATTACAGAACACAACTTAACCCTAGAGGTGGGCCAAATTTACCATACTTCCTTGAAGCACGTGATAGTAAATCCCGAAACGCAACGATTCTTGTTAATGACTTTATCTCAAATAGATTACAACCAGCTGGTTCAAATGTTACAGGTATTCCAAGAAAGAAAATTAGAGTACTTGCTCAACAGTTACTTACTATAGATGAAAGTATTACTTCATTAACTAGAGCTAACATTACTCAACTTTCAAGTTCAGTTGGATTTGGTGATAGCTTATATGGATTAGGTGCATATACCAATGTATCGTTTAAAGATAAGTCTTTAGGTCAAATTTCACAAAAGGTGAGACGTGCTCTTGATGGTGTACGCAATGATGATATCTACGACATTGATGTGGTGTTAGAAGCCGGTCTTGGCACTATTGCAGTTGCTAAAGCTGCTTATGCTATCGATAATGCGTCGACTCCAAATATAGATAACTACGACGAGTATAACTACAACACAACGCTTAAAGCGTATATGGAGTCTCTTAGAACTTCAAATGCACTAAACGCAACAGGTGAAACTGTGAGAGCTTTATATCACGATATCTTCAATACCTTTGAATCGTTCTGCTCACCTCCTTATGATGGAGGCGGTAGAGGAGATTGTATCTTTATTGCAGATACACTACGTCATATCTGCGTTACAGGTAAAGATACTAAGGTATTGTCAGATAAGGTTAATAGAAACTTCCAAAAAGATGTATACTGGGCGATCAGACATCAATTTGAACTAGCTAATACTTCTTACGCTACTGTTTATGCTAACTGGTGTAAAATATATGATTCTTACTCTGGTAGGTTTGTATGGATACCGTTTTCTGGGTTTGCTGGTTCTACAATTGCAAATTCTGAAGCATCTACATATCCGTGGATAGCGCCAGCTGGGTTTACAAGAGGTCTTATATCCTCAAGTAACGATATTGCAATTAATCCAAATCAAAAGCAAAGAGACGAGCTATACAAGTCAAATATTAACCCTGTTGCGTTTTTCCCATCACAAGGTCAAGTAGTATTTGGTCAAAAAACTCTTCTTAAGAGACCAAGTGCGTTTGATAGAATTAATGTCCGTCGTTTATTCTTAGCTCTTGAGAGACCAACAAAGAAGGCTTCACAGTTCTTCGTATTTGAACCAAATACAACGTTTACAAGAACAAGAATTATAAACACACTTACACCAATATTCCAAAAAGCAAAGGCTACGGAAGGCCTTTATGACTTTTTAATCGTATGTGATGAAAGAAACAATACTCCTGAAGTAATTGATAACAATGAACTTGTTGTTGATATCTATATTAAACCGGTAAGATCTGCTGAATTTATTCTAGTTAACTTCTACGCAACTAGAACAGATGCTAACTTTACAGAGATAATTGGAGCATAACTCAATTAAAAGGATTTAGGCTCACGGTGAGCCTAAATCCTCCTTTAATTTAACAAAAACAACTAAATAATTATATATGGCAACAACAATTGAAAATTTCATGGAGAACGCTAGCACTAAACAATTTGCTCGTGACTTTCTATTTCGTGTTACACAAATTACAATCGCAGGTACAGATTTTTCTGGTGATGATGATTTAATTTATGCTAAATCTGCGGTATTACCAGGTAGAGCAATCGAGAACAAAACAGTAAACTACGTAGGGCAGCAGTTTAATCTTCCAGGTAAGTCTACATATACTAACTCAGAAAGTTATTCTATTGACTTCTACCATGAAGAATCTATTGCTTTGCGTAGGAAGTTTGAAGACGCTTCTAGATATGTTTTCGATAACGAGATATCTTATGGAGACATAGCGATGCCAGGTGAAGGTGATAGAATAACACTTGAAGTACTTGATCGTTCTCTTAACGCAACAAGTACAATAGACTTAATCGGCGCTTCTATTCGTGATATAGGTGCTGTTACACATAATATTGCTGAAGGTACAGGAGATGTCCTCTCCTTTCCAGTGACCTTCTCTTATCACTTTTACAGAATAAAATAATTATAAAGTGATTGTATTTAAAAAGCTACGGTATTTTAAATATCGTAGCTTTTTTTTGGTATAAATAAATATATGCCCGACTTAATACCAGAATTTCTAGAGAAATATTCTAGCAAGACTAATAAAACCTTCCACGTACCATTACCTTTCCAGTGGACGGTTAGTATTACAGAGGATGAGAAACTCTATGGCGCTATTGATGAAGTTCTAAAAGATGTTGATCTTAACAAGTGGAAGACATTCAAAAGTGAAAAGTGGCGTAGTGATGGCGATGCCGGTAATATATTAGTTGCTCAAGAAGTTTCAATTCCATCTGAATCTTTTCAAGCTGTTGTTTTAGGTCATCCAAACCGTGGAGGGTTTATGCCGGGATATGGTGTAGCAGAGCGAACAGATTTTCTTTCACGTAATTTAGTGATAAATTTTCTTGAAACAGGTATAGATATTGAGACACAATTATTTAGACCGTGGACTATTGCTCTAGGCTCAGCAGGACTACTAAACACTAAATTACGTGCCAATATTAACGTAAGAGAGTATAATAGAGATCTTTCTCTACGAAAGTCATATAAGTTCACAAATGTGTTTCCAACAAACTGTGAAGGGTACACACTTACATATAGTGATAAAGAGTTTATAATAAAATCTGTTACATTTGGATATAGTAAATATGAACTAGAGGTAGATTCTTGAGGTAGAAGTGTAGTTGATTACGTGGGAGATATTAACACAGATATTGGTGGCAATCTTGTTTAATCTATATATAATAACTAATGTTTAGTGCTGTATTACCTTACGCTAATAAAGATTTTAATATAGTGAAGATATCTTTCTCGCAAATATTTGAGATATCTAGATTGATTGATAATAATGACGATGTAGGATTTATTACATATATAGAAGATCATTTTGGTATCTCTAGTTTATGTGTAATAGATAAGTTTTTTGTATTATTAAAAGCTCGTGAATTATATATAGATGAAACCTTATCTCTAGTAATCGAAAACAACAACTTAAAACTACCACTGAAGTCTTTATCAGATAAATTATATGACATTGATAATTACGAACAAGTAGTCGTTGATAATAACATCAAAATAAAAATAGATGTGCCACAGAATTTTCTTTTTCCTGGTAATTTGAGTTTATATGATAATATAATAAAGCAGATACAAATAGACAGTACTATTATTAATTTTAATGAGTTAATACGTAGTGATCAACACCATATATTAACGTCACTACCATCTAGTGTGTTTAAGCATTTAAAAGACTTTGTTAATAACATCAATATTGAAGTTGTTTTATACGAAGGAAAATCTTCTATAAATATGAAGAGCCTAAGTGTTAATTTTTTAACCATGGATCCTTTTTTATTAATAAAAAGTCTATATAGCGATTATTCTCTACATAGCTGTCGTGAGATATTATTTTATTTATCAAAACGCATATCTAGTAGTACTCTTTTAAATTCGCCTATGTCAGACATTAAGTTTTATCTTGAGGAATCCTCTAAAGAAAATAGTAAGTCGAGTAATAGTGGTAATATTAACGATATGGTGTAAATATTGGTATGTCAGATACCAAAGATACCAACGTAGCAACTTTTTTACAAAAACTCGGAAATATTAAAGCAGAGTATGTAAGTGCTTTTTTACCATCTAAGAAAACAACACTAAAACTAAAACCTTTAAATTTAAGACAGCAAAAAGACATTATTTCTAGTGTAGCGGATGGAGTAGCTGGTATGATATCATTTACACGTATTTTAAATAATGCTATTATTGATGCGACAGGAGATGAAACAGTTAAAATTCAAGATAGAGCACCTCTGACTATTGCACTACGCGCTAGCGCTCTTGGAGATACTTATAAAGATGGAGAAAAAACTATTAGTCTTGTTCAAATTCTAAATACATATAAAACTTACACTCCGGAGTTTAAAGATGAAGATGTTGTTACACATAATGGCATTACTGTTAATGTATCTATACCTACACTAAAAGAAGAGAACTTAACTATTAAGAAGCTCGAGGAAGAAATTAAGCGTAACGGCGAAAAAAATAATACTAAGAATCTTGGAAGCATTTATATATATGAAATTATTAAATATATTCAATCAATAAAAATTGATGATATTGAAGTAGACTATACATCTCTTAAAGTAAAAGAGAAGATTGAGATTATTGAAAACCTACCTTTAATTTTGAATAAAAAAATTATTAACTTTATTGAGTCTATTCGTAAAGAAGAGCGTGAGATTCTTACTGTTGATGACGTAACCGTCGAGATTAATCCTAGTTTCTTTGATGCTGAATAAATACTTATGTGTTAAGTAATTCACAGACATCACCTGACGCAGCATTAATGCTGAGTGCACTTAGAGAAGCTTCAGCAGCTACAGACGAAGCTGTAGGCTTACCAGAAGATGAGCTTGATCGGTTAAGGAATAATAATATTATACCTAAAAGTAGAAAATTGGAGAGTGATGTCGATCCAGTTTTAACAGGTAATGAAAAAAGAAGAGCTTATAACTTTGGACAAGAATTAGCTAGATCATTTTATGATTTCGCACAAAAGTATAAAGAGGATTCTAAAGAAAAGACACTTATACAGTCAAAAGCTGCAAATGTAAAAGAAGCATCTTCAGGTAATGAAAACCAGATAGGTAATATAGATAAAAGCAAGATTGGATTTTGGGCTAAATTAATTGCTGCAACTATTATTATAGGAATGCTTATATGGAATTATTTTGGTCCTATTGGCGCTGATATATCTAAATTTATTACAAAATTACCTCAATTCCTTAAAGACAGTGTCAGCTTTAAAGGTTTATTTAAATTTTTAAGTGAAACAAAAATAGGTAAAGCTGTAAGTGAATTTATAGCGCCTATAAGTAAACTTTTTACCAGCATTAAAGCATTTTTCGGTATAGGTACGAAAGCTACTACGGAAATTGTAGAAGGAACTAGTAAATTAAAAGGTTTTACAGGTATATTGAAAGCAGCTACTTCGACAATAGGTAAATTTTTATCCAGATGGATTAGGAGACTTCCTATAATAGGTGGTATACTCGGTATGGTATACGCGTATAAAAGTTTTGAAGCAGGTAACTGGGTAAGAGGTACAGTAGAGATGTTATCAGCTGTATTATCCTTTTCCGGTGTTGGATTACCAATTTCCTTAATTTTGGACGGTGCATTATTAATATATGATTTAATGAAGGCTGAAGGATCTAGTGAAGTTGCTGCATCTAGTACAGCTATGAAAGTCGGTATTGGTACATCACGAGCCTTATTACCACTCCTCGCCAAGACAGGCTCTAAAATAGGCCTAAAGCTAGGTAAAGTATTAAAGTTTATACCGTTTATAGGAGGATTATTTAATTTTACTAGTGCATACTTACGCTTCCAAGAGGGTCAGTGGTTTAGAGGTACACTTGAAATTATTGCTGGTATAGCAGCCTTATCAGGAGTAGCATCACCATTAGCATGGGTAATAGATGGAGCACTTATTCTTAGTGATTTAATTGAACCTAAAGTAGGAGCAGAGGTCGCAGGTGGCGCCGCTGCCAAAGGCGTTGTATTAGGCGCATCTATATTACCGTTACTTACAAAGTTTGGCCTAAAAATTGGTGCAAAATTACTAAAAGTGTTAAAATTTATACCGGTAGTAGGTGCTTTAGCAAATTTTGCATTGTCGTATATACGTTTTAAAGAAGGTGATTGGCTAGGTGGAATATTTGAACTTATAGCCGGTATTGCTGCATTTATACCGGGATATGGTTCGGCGGTCGCGTATATTATAGATGGTGGTTTAATTCTTTATGATCTACTTAAATCTGATAAAGCACAAACATCAGAAGAACCTAAAAAAGGTAAGAGCCAGCCTGGTGTTTGGGATAAACTAAAAAGCTGGGTAGGTACAAAGCTAATAAATTCACTATGGTATACTCCCGGTGTTTCGAGCTTACTCTATATCGGTAGAGGAATATCTAAGCTAGTTAAAGGAGACTTTAGAGGTGGTTTACTGGATTTAGCTAGTTCGTTACTTGCGGTTATCGGCGGCAAACTGTTAGTCGATTTTGTACTCAACGCCCTAGGAATAATTGAGAGTACAGAAAAGACAGTAACCTCAGAAGTATCTACGAGTACTAACACTGTTGGTATTTTTGATAAACTAAAAAGCTGGGTAGGTGCAAAGTTTGTAGACGCGTTGTGGTATACTCCCGGTGTTTCGAGCTTACTCTATATCGGTAGAGGAATATCTAAGCTAGTTAATGGCGACTTTAAAAGCGGCTTACTTGATTTAGCTAGTTCGTTACTAGCGTTAACTGGTGGAAAGCTGTTAGTTGACTTTATCTTAAATGCTTTAGGGTTGATTGAGAGTCCGGAAAAGATAGCAACACCAGAAGTATCTACAAGTACTAGCACCAGTGGTATTTTCGATAAATTAAAAAGCTGGGTTGGTACAAAGCTAATAAATTCTTTGTGGTATATTCCTGGCATTTCAAGTCTACTCTATATCGGTAGAGGAATATCTAAGCTAGTTAAAGGAGACTTTAAAAGCGGCTTACTTGATTTAGCTAGTTCGTTACTAGCGTTCACTGGCGGTAAGATGTTAGTTGATTTTGTACTCAACGCTCTAGGAATAATTGAGAGTACAGAAAAAACTGCTGAGCCTAAATCATTAAAAGCTAATACAGTTAATGCTGATAATATTATATCTAAGTTAATAGAAGGTGTTATTGGGTCGCTACTGTCTGTAGTAAGTGGTATATTTAATTGGATAGGTACGTTAAAAGATAAACTCGCTAATGCACTAGAAGACGCTAAAGAGAGAGTAGGTGGTGTATATGAAGCTGCTAAAAAGAAAGTAAGTGGTGTATATGAAGGTGCTAAAGAGAAAGTAAGTGGTGTATATGAAGGTGCTAAAGAGAAAGTAGGTAGTGCTTACGAAGGCGCTAAAGAAAAGATACGTAGTGTATATGAAGGTGCTAAAGAAAAGGTAAGTGCTACTAAAGAAAAAGTAGGTAGTGTATATGAAGGCGCTAAAGAAAAGATACGTAGTGTATATGAAGGTGCTAAAGAAAAGGTAAGTGCTACTAAAGAAAAAGTAGGTAGTGTATATGAAGGCGCTAAAGAAAA
>Ga0181350_1000476_pt1 | contig 11719 bp, 13 predicted proteins | sample Su13VDMM110DCMD_FD_130105 | JGI IMG/M metagenome (GOLD analysis project Ga0181350, IMG submission 130105) | Freshwater viral communities from Lake Michigan, USA - Su13.VD.MM110.DCM.D | ecosystem: Environmental > Aquatic > Freshwater > Lake | place: USA: Michigan | collected 2013-07-16
ATACCACGCCCTACCCTTTTTCGTGCATTGTCATAATTCCCGAACCGGTTTGGACTTCCGGCGGGTAAGGCTTTTTTACTTTCTACAAAGGGGAACCGATGGCACCGAGAGGCAGACCGCCTACGCCGACCGAAGTTAAGAAACGTCGCGGGACTGCTCGCGGCGATCGCGTTCCTAATCTTTCTAACCTTGCTGCGGTACCGGCGGTTATGCCGGAGCCGGTAGAACTAGACCCGGTGAGCGCGTTGGATTACGTACTTTCCGCCGGGCAAATTTGGCTAGCTCAGACCGACACCCTCGCGCTAGCAATGCTGCGCGAAGCAATCGAGGAACGCGCGAGTCTGCGCGCCGTGGTCATGGCTACGCAATCGGCCGAAGCTCGTAAGGCTTTACGCGATCTCGAAAAGCAAATTCTCGCGCAAATGTCCGCGCTAGGTTTTGACCCGTCGGGGCGTTCGCGTCTCGGGCTGGCAGAAGTGAAGTCAGCTACGAAGCTAGAGCAGTTACGCCGGGCGCGTGGCGAGAACTAGCGGGTGGCCGTCGCGATGGCTTTCGTTTAACGCAACCGCGAAAACGAAGACGCGTGGTAATGAGGCTTCCGAATTTATTAATACCTATGCGCGCGTAGTTAAGGCTTCGGTCGGCGGTGCTGCCGGTGACCTTATCCGGCTTCGCCCGTGGCAGCTGAAACTAGTGGATAGTTTGCTAGCGGAGACTGCCGACGGAAAACTTAAACACCGTTCCGCGCTTGTCGGTCTTCCGCGCAAGCAAGGTAAGAGCGCGTTAGGTGCCGGGCTTGCGTTGTGGTCGCTTTATTGCGGCGATGCAGGCGGTGAGGTTTATTCTTGCGCTGGTACCCGTGAGCAGGCTCGTATCGTTTTCGGGTCAGCTAAGCGAATGGTGGAACTAGACCCGGAGCTTTCGAGTATCTCGAAGGTTTACCGGGACGCTATTGAGGTTCCCGAGACCGGTTCGGTTTATCGGGTGCTAAGCCGCGAAGCTGGCGCGTCTGAAGGTCTTAGCCCTACGTTCGTAGTCTTCGACGAAGTACACGTTCAGCCGGACCGCGAGCTATGGGATGTTATGGCGCTTGGCGCTGGCGCCCGGCACGAACCGCTAATGCTTGGTATCACTACCGCCGGTTCACGAACTGACAACTACGGCCGCGATTCTTTTTGTTATTCGCTTTACCAGCATGGCAAACAGGTTGCCGCTAAAGAGATAGAAGACCCTACGTTTTTCTTCTCATGGTGGGAACCTAAAGCCGGGTCTGATGCCGACCATACCGACCCGAAAGTATGGGCCGAAGCTAATCCCGGTATCGGCGATTTAAACAGTTACGAAGATTTCCGCTCTACCCTTGTGCGTACTCCTGAATCTGAATTTCGTACGAAACGAACGAACGTATGGGTAGTCGGTTCGTCTGCTGCGCTGCCGCATGGCGCATGGGGAAAGCTTGCCGAACCGGACCGGATCGTAGAACCGTCTACGCCGGTCGTACTTATGGCAGACGGTTCTTGGTCCGGTGACAGTACCGGCGTAATCGTGGTCACGGTTGAAGAACGGCCGCATATGTACGTTCTTGATTTATGGGAAAAGCCCGGCGACTCTAACGAATGGCGCGTACCGATTAGCGAAGTAGAAACCGCTATACGTAACGCAGCACGTTCTATGCCGGTAACGGAAATCGGAATGGACCCGTATCGCTGGCAACGTTCTATGCAGGCTCTCGAAGATGAGGGTCTACCGATGCTCGAGTACCCGATGGGTTCCGTTCAGCGCATGGTTACCGCGTGGAAACTTTTCTACGATGCAGTCCTAGATAAAACGTTTACCCATAGCGACGACCCGCGCCTAGCGCGACACGTCGAAAATATGGTTTTAAAGATTGACGCCCGCGGCGCGCGCCCTACAAAAGAAAACAAACAAAGCACCCGCCATATCGATTTAGGCGTATGCGCAGTCGCAGGATTAGAGCGCGCCGTATGGCACGCTACGCACGTTCCAACACCGGCAACGGTGCCGCAAATTATCGACCCGTGGAGCTTTACCGATGCGTAACGCCGTAACTACTTTCGCCGAAATTATAGGGGCCGTGGCGATCGTTGCGGGTATTGCTATGTTCTCGGTTCCGTTTGCGTTTATTAGCGGCGGCGTTTTGGTTATTGCCGGGTCTGCGTTGGCGGCTACGCGATGAGTCTTTTTGCTAAGCGGGCGATGCCCGCGCCGTTACGAAATTCCGGTTTCCTCGTCGGTAACAACTGGTCGGGCGAAAACGTTACGGAAGAAACCGCGTTAGAAGTTGCTGCGGTTCTGTCGTGCGTTTCTCTACTGGCCGACTCGGTAGCGGCGTTGCCGTTGCGCGCGGTCAGTCAGACCGGCGAACGTAATACCCGTATCGAGACCCCTAGCTTTTTAACTGACCCGGCCGAAACGGTTACGCAGTACGAACTTATTCATATGGTCGTTTCGTCGCTGGCCCTTCACGGTAACGCGTATCTATGGCTCGACTATGCGGGCGGTACTGCCGGGCTTCCTTCTCAAATTGTGCCGCTACATCCCGATAACGTAAACGTTACGATTGTCGGTAATTCGCGTACCTACACGGTCGCCGGGTCAGAGATTGACCCTAACCAAATTTTGCATTTGCGATGGTTTACTCCGCCGCAAGCCGCTAAAGGAATTAGCCCGCTACATCAGCAACGGAATACGATCGGCTCTGCGCTTGCCGTAGAACGACACGTTTCGCAATGGTACGGAGAAGGCGGTACGCCGTCTTCGGTTCTCGAGGTAGACGGCGACATTACCGTAGAGGCCGCGAAGGTTTTGCAGGCTACATGGGAAACGCAGCACCGCCGCCGCCGCCGTCCCGCCGTTCTTTCCGGCGGCGTTAAATGGAAACCTATTAGCGCGTCTGCTGCCGATATGGAACTGAACGCGTCGCGGGAGTATGCAGTAGCAGAAATCGCGCGTATCTTCCGTATCCCGGCGCATATGATCGGCGCGAAATCCGCTAGTCAGACGTACACAAATAACGAGCAAGCCGGTCTTAACTTTCTTACGTTTACTCTGCTGCCTTGGTTGCGGCGTATTGAGTCGGCGTTTTCTAACCTTATGCCTACCGCGCAGCGCGTCGAATTCGATACGTCCGCGTTTCTTCGCGCAGATACGATTAACCGGTACCGAGCGCATCAGCTCGGTATTACTTCCGGGTTTATCACGCCGAACGAAGCGCGCGCGGTCGAAGGTATGGAACCGTACTTTCCGGGTGGCGACGCGTTTGTTATGGCATTGCCGGGCGCACCTATGGCCGGGCCGGGTGGAAACCCGGACCTACCGCCGGTCGGCGTGGACGCTGACCCGCCCGAATAATGCCGGACGACTCCTATACACCGTCCGACGGTATGGTTACCGAAGCGCAGCGCGGCCTTGACTGGCGCAGCGAATTCGGTCGAGGCGGTACCGCGGTCGGTATCGCACGCGCCCGCGACATTGTTAACCGTAAAGATTTACCCGTAGAAACGTGGCGCAGAATTAAAGCCTATTTCGATAGGCACGAAGTAGATAAACGCGCCGAAGGTTTCAGCCCCGGCGAAACCGGTTACCCGTCTAATGGTCGTATCGCGTGGGCGTTGTGGGGCGGAGACGCCGGATATGCACGCGCGCGCGACATTGTAGAAACTGCTAACAAAACGAGAGCGTACGCTATGAGCGAAGAAACCCGAAACGGCGAAGGTCTTTACCCGCTTACGCCACGGCAGCAAAAACAGTACGAAGATTTAGAAGCCGTTACCGAATTGTTCGGTCAGTTTAATACTGGCATCGGTGAGGCTGGCGCGCATTATGTAGACGCCGACGCTAACCCGTTTGCTAGTGAAGGTTTGGTTTGTTCTAACTGCGCTTTCTATGAGGGTCCGCGCGCGTGCGAAATCGTTGCGGGCGATATTGACCCGTCGGGTATTTGCAAGTTTTGGGTTATTCCTGAAATGCTCACCATCGGAGAAACGCCCGTAGAGATTCCCGAACCGGAAGCTATGACCGAAGACGAACCGGTAGAACCCGCTGCGGTTCGCTATGCCGCTTATCCGGTAGAGGCTCGACGTATCGCCGGGCGCGACGTGGAATTTCGTACCGTGGAAATGGGAACGCTAGAGGCTGGCGACGAAGACGCCGAAGGTTTCGCGCGTTCGTTTACTGGTTACGCTGCGGTCTTCAATTCACCTAGCGAACCGCTGCCGTTTGTCGAGACGATCGCACCCGGCGCGTTTAAGCGTTCGCTTAATTCCGGCAAGGAAATTCGCGCCTACGTAAATCACAATTCGGATATGCCACTAGCGACCACTAAGAACGGTTCGCTTCAGCTTGCCGAAGACGAACGCGGTCTTCGCGTAAATATGACGCTACCCAACACTACCGCCGGGCGTGACCTTTCGGTACTTCTCCGCGAAGGCGTTGTTCACTCTATGAGCTTCGGTTTTACTGTCCCGAAATCCGGCGACGTTTGGAGCGCGGACGGTTCCGCGCGCACGTTGCGCGAGATTCGCCTACACGAAGTTTCCGTAGTCAGCGGAACGCCTGCATACTCCGCGACGACCGGAGCAACCGTACGCACCGCCGACGATGCTACCGACATTCCCGAACCGGGACGGTCCGTAGACGTTGCCCGACGGTATCTAGAACTAGCGCGAAAGCGTAAGTAACCAGCGACCCGAATAACGCGCCCGGACGCTCAGCGCACCACCGCGATTATTCACTTGCTACCCCTACAAAAATCCAACTAAGGAAAGGACTCGAACTATGTCCGAGTTTATTAAGAACCTTAGCGAACAGCGCGCCCGCGCATGGGAGCAGGCAAAGGGTCTACTCGACCACGCCGCTACCGAAGCCCGCGACCTGTCCGCCGAGGAATCAGAGCAATTCGACCGCATTAACGCAGAGCTCGATACCGCCGACGCGCGTATTAAGTCAGTTATCGACGCCGAACAGCGTAACCGCGATATCGAAGAAAGCCGCGCCCGTCTTGGCGTTCCGGCCGACCTCGGCGCAACCGTTACCGCTTCAATCGAGAACAGCGACGAAGAAACCGTTCGCGGACTTATGAACGGTGAGATTCGTAACGCACGTTTTGAGAAGCGCGCTATTACGTCTTCGTCTTCGGGCGGTTCGGTTCCGACTTCCGTTTACGATCGCATCGTTGAACATCTCGTTCAGACAAACGTTGTGCGTAACGTCGCTACCGTTGTTACCACTAATTCAGGCGAGACGCTGAACGTTCCTACGTCTACCGCGTTTTCGACTGCTTCTATCGTTGGCGAAGCTGCACAAGCTTCCGCTTCCGATCCGACTCTCACGACTCGCGCGCTCGGAGCTTATAAGTACACCGTACTCGTGCAGCTCTCGAATGAGCTTGCTACCGATGGTGCCGTTGACGTTGCGGGCTTCCTCGCCCGTCAGGCTGGTACCGCTATCGGTGTCGCTACTCGTGGACATATGACCACGGGTTCCGGTAGTTCGCAACCGACCGGTATCGTTACTAGCTCAACCGCTGGCAAGACTGGCTCGACTTCTGTTTCCGGTGCTTTCACCGGGGATAATCTGATCGACCTTCGTTATTCGGTTGGATCGGCGTACACGTCACAGCCCGGAATTGGCTGGATGATGAATAACACCGCAATGGCCGCAGCTCGTAAGCTTAAGGGCAGCACGAACGACCATTACATTTTTGCTCCCGGCATGAACGGCGACCCCGATAGCCTTCTCGGCTTCCCGGTGTATCTGAACGATTCAATGGCAAGCCCGGCAGTTTCGGCTAAGTCCGTTCTTTTCGGTCATTTCCCGTCATACTACATCCGCGAAGTTAACGGTATCGATGTCGCAGTTTCTGACGACTTCGCGTTTGACTACTCGGTTCGTACGTTCCGTGTGCAGCTCCGTACCGATGGTCTACTTGTTGACCAGACCGGCGCGGTTAAGCATTTCGTCGGCGGCGCAAGCTGATCTAGCTTCACCGTTTGGTTTGGTTTACGCCGGTTCGGTATCCCCTTCCCGGACCGGCGTAAACCGCCACCACCTAAACTAAGGAAACTTTCTCTTATGCGTATTCGTATGCTTGCTGACATTTCGGGAACCATTGACGGCCAAGACTGGCCGGGCAGAGGTAACGAATTCGACGTACCCGAAAACGTCGCAGCGGATCTATTCGCAAACGGTTTCGCGGAACCAGTAACCCGCAAGACGGCAAAGGTCGAGACGACTACCGTTGACCCGGTTACCGAAACCGCTGCCGAACCGAAGCCGCGCGCACGTCGCGCAGCTAAGGATTAAACGCCGTGGCGTATCTCACTCCCGCGCAGGTTCGTTCACGTATCCCGGCGTTATCTAATCAGACGACGTACACGGATACGGAACTAACTAACCTAGTTGCCGAGTTCGAAGATATCGCCGAACGGTATCTACAAACCGCTTTTCAAACGCGGACCGCGACCGCTGAACAAACGGTACGCCCGAATAAATGGGTTCAGCTCGCGAACCGTCCGGTAGTTAGCGTCTCAGCGTTCAGCGTTGACGGCGTAGCCGGAACACTAACGGACCTTACGACAGAGACCGCTACGGGCTTAATTTACGGTCCTGCATGGTATGGGGCGGACGTACTGACCGTGACCTATACCTACGGTATCGCTACACCGCCGGAACCGTTGCTACGCGCTTGCGCAGAATACTGCCGGTCCGTGGCTTTCGCTGATCGTTCGGGACAGTCTCGCGACGTTATCGCGCAGAGCTTCGACGGTTCTATGACTCGCTACTCTACGCCGGACTGGAATAGAGGCCGACCTACTGGTTATCTCGAGGTTGACCGACTGCTAAACAGTTTCCGCGAATACATTGCACCGGGTCTAGCGTGACCGCTACTACTTCTATTCGCTGGCAAGCCGCCGAACGCGTAGTTTCTTTGCTACGTGCGGAGCCGCTACTAGCGAACGTGAGCGTAGAACCGGGCTGGCCCGGCGACCGTGTACCGCAAGCCGAACTTATATGGCTAGACGAAATCGACGGCACCGTAAATATTCCGGTAATGACCGGCGGACGCAAACAACGCGACGACATTTTTAACCTACCGTTACAAATTCGCGTACTCGGCTACGGAACACTTACCGACACTATGCAACGGCTAACGCAAATCGTCGCAACGATTGAAGATACGCTAGCTGATGACACTTCTCTAGCTGATCTCGACGGCGTTCTTTCCGCAGAAGTAACCGAAGAACGACAAACGTCCGCGATGTTTCCCGAAGGGCCTACCGGTTTTGCGGAAGTTGTCGTAACAGTTTCTACCCGCCTTTTATAAAGGAACGTAAACAATGCAGGTAACGAACACTACCGGCGTAGACCTATATCTAGCCGCGTTACAAATTGTCGTAGCGGATGGCGAAACCGTCACCGTTGACGAAACCTACGCCGAACTTTTGACGGCGCAAGGCTGGACAAACAAACCGTTAAAAACGTCGGCTAAAGCCGTAGACAAGACCGAACCGGTCGAGACGAAGGAAGTTAAATAATGGGATATACAGGTATCGACGCGCAGATCGGTTACGCATTAGAAAGCACCGTAGGTACACCGGTTACGGTTACCGCGTTTCTTCCTTTAGTTTCCGAAAGTCTTATGCAAGAAAGCGGGCGCTTAGAGTCGGCGGGCATTATTGCCGGTCGTCGCGTGCTCGCTTCTCAGCAATGGAACGGCGGCGACATTACAGTTTCGGGTTCTGTTCAGCATGAGCTTTATAATCGTGGTCTAGGCAAACTGTTTACCGCCATGTTCGGTACCGTTGCTACTACTGGCGCGGGACCGTATACGCATACGTTTACGCCCGGCGACCTTACCGGCGACGCGCTTACTATTCAGGTCGGACGCCCGGCTACGAATGGTACGACGTACCCGTTTACCTATGCAGGTATGAAAGTCGCCTCGTGGGAAATCGCGTGTTCTGCCGGTGAAATCGCTACCCTCGGTATGGATGTAGTCGGTACCCGTGAGATCGACTACCGCGTAGTTACCGACGGCGTTACTACTTCCGGGTCCGCTGCGATTACGTCGGCGAGCGCATCGTTTAACGCTTCCGATATTGGTAACCCTATTTCCGGTACCGGTATCCCGTCCGGCACTACGATTCTTTCGGTTCAATCGGCGACGGCCGCGACGCTTTCCGCGAACGCTTCTGCTACCGGTACTAGCATTTCGTTTACGCTCGGTATCGCGCTTGCTGCCGCTTCCTACCCGACTGGTATTAAGCCGCTCAAGTTTAATCATGCCGCTATCACTATCGGCGGTAGTTCCGTTAACGTTAAGAGCCTTACCATTTCCGGTAACAACGGACTAGACGACGCTCGCCGTTTCCTCGGTAATCAGCGTATTTCGGAACCGTTGGAAGCTAATCTTCGGGAATACTCCGGTACGATCGAAGTAGAGTTTACGGACCTTACGCAGTACCGCCGTTACATCACCGGTACCGAAGCTGCACTAGTGGCCGGGTTCACTTCCGGTACGGACTCGGTAACCATTACTACGAATATCCGCGTAGACGGTTCTACACCGATGGTCGCCGGGCGCGAAATTCTCGTTCAGTCACTACCGTTTAAGTGTGTCGCATCGTCTACCGATGCTTCCGCTATTACTGCCGTTCTCGTTAACAGCGACGCTACGCCGTAACCGATGGCGTATAAGCCCGGCAAATCTTCCGGCGCGGCTATTGCGTCTGAATTCGGCGGGCGTTACGCCGTTAACGTTATTGGTTTACGCGAGTTTCGTAGAGCGCTTAAAGCGGTCGGGCCGGAATGGCCGAAAGAGTTAAGCCGCGCAAATCGTGAGATAGCGAAGATAGGCGAACGCGTTAGCCAAACCGAAGCCCGTAGTATGGGCGGTGTTCAGGCGAGAGCCGCGAACGCTATTAAAGGTTCGGCTAGCGCACGCGAGGCACGCGTACAAATTAAACCGTCGTCGGGTAAACGAAACCCTACGGCTATGGCTAACGTCGCGTTTTGGGGAGCTAAGAAACGTACCGGCTGGTATCGAACGAAACCGCCGGGTAAGCGTCAGCACCCGGAATGGGTCGGTAACCGTTGGGAAGTAGCCGACCTAAATAGCGGACCGTACGCAATTAACGCCGCGCTTGCCCGTCACCTAGACGACATCGTAGCGGCGCACCGCGCAGCATTAGACAGGCTTGCCGCTAAAGCTTTTACCGACTAACCGAATATCCGAACTTTGCAGGAGAGTTCTAACTATGGCAAACGCACCACGACCCGGCACCGGGCGACGCAAGCAAGCAACCGAACAAGCGCAACGCGTTCTACGGATCACCGTCTCAGGCGAAACCTACACATTTTGCCCCGACAATATTCCGTTTAACGAACAAATCGCGGTACGTAAAGCGTGCGGCGGTTTACCGTTCTCGGCTTTTTGGGGCGGCGAAAATACGGTAGGCGTTGACTCGCTACAAATTATGTTTTGGCTGGCGCGTCGCGCGTCGGGTGAACCGAACCTTTCGCTAGCTGCGGTACTAGAGGAATGGCCCGACGTACTTAACCCGGCCGATTTTGAAGTAGCTATTGAAGACCCTAACGAAACCGACGAAACCCCGGAATAGTACGGGCAAGGCTGTTAAAAGTCTTGCCCGCTTTGTCGTATCTATACGGAATTAAACCGTGGGATATTGGGCGACTGTCGCCCGCTGAACTAATCGTTTACCTAGACGATCTCGAAGAAACAAACCGCGCACGTATGAAAGGACGGTAAGCGATGGCATCTACTAAATATCTCTCTATCGTTTTTACCGGTGAGGATCGTGGCGCGACTAAAGCGTTTCGTTCCGTGGACGATGCCGCAGCTACTACCGGTTCGAAACTTGCGCAGCTCGGTTCTAAAATATCTCCGGCGGTAGCGGCCGCTTCCGCTGCGGTAGTTGCTGGCGTCGGGTTCGCTATGAAATCCGCGTTCGATGCGGCTACCGAATCGGCTCTAGTTGCTCGCGAAACTGAACGCGTTATCCAAACTACCGGCGCTTCCGCGTGGACTACTGCCGACCAGATCGGCGACCTAGCTACGTCGGTTTCTAACCTGACCGGTAAGGACGACGAACTAGTTCAGTCTTCCGCGAATCTGTTGCTTACGTTCGCGAAGGTTCGTAACGAAATCGGCGAAGGTAACGACATCTTCGACCAAGCCGTAGGGCTTTCGTTAGACCTTTCCGTAGCGTTAGGTACTGACGCGTCGAGCGCTTCTATTCAGTTAGGCAAGGCGCTTAATGATCCGGTGAAGGGTATTACGGCGCTTTCTCGCGCGGGCGTTTCGTTTACTGCTGAGCAGAAGGAACAGATTAAAACGCTGGTCGCTACCGGCGATGTTCTCGGCGCGCAGAAAGTTATTCTTGGCGAACTTAAGAACCAGTTCGGCGGAGCTGCCGAAGCCGCTAAAACACCTATTGAGGCTTTACAAACGAAGCTCGGTAATTTACAGGAGAGTATTGGTACGGCGCTTATGCCGACTATCGGCGCTATTGCTGATGCGGTGGGCGTTGCGGTGGATGCGTTTAGCGCGTTACCGGACCCGGTTAAGAACGCGGTCGTTATTGTTGCCGGTGTCGGTACTGCTGCGCTTGCGTCCATTCCGCTTATAGCAAAAATCGCTGACACGTTTAGCGATGTAGTCGCTCCGGCTATGGGGATGTTTCGCGGCGTTGTCGATAACGCTGCGCTAGGTATTGGCAATCTTGCTACGAAGCTCGGCGCGTCGCAGGATATGGGCGCGAAACTTGCTACCGGGTTAGCGGGTGCGGTTACTCCGGCGCTTATCGGCGTCACCGCTGCGGCCGTTATCGGTTTCGGAATTTGGACGGCATACCAAAACGCGCAAGCCGCGAACGAACAACGCGCTAAAGATTTTACCGAAGCTCTTACCGGTGAGACCGCAGCAATTAAAAACAACGTCGCCGCCGTGGTTACTAAACAACTACAGGACAACGGCGCAGCGGACGCGATGGTTAAGTATGGCGTTAATATTGAACGCGTTACCGGTGCGCTCGTAACTAACGGTTCCGAAATTGAAGACGTTAGAAAAGCTTACGCAATACATAACGTCGAAGCCGGACGTACTGGCGCAATTTTGCAGCAACTAGCCGACAACGGTAACGGCACCGCTGCGGAATTTATTAAACTTGCTACGTCTACGGATATGGCATTAGGTGAGCAACGTGACCTAGCCGTAAACCTAGATAACACTTCCGACGCGTACGATAAAGGTACAGAAAAAGCCAAGATTCATACGGCCGTTACCGATGGCATGGCGAACGCTACCGGTCTCGCTACTACTAATACGCTTGCGCAAATTGAGTCGCTTAAGACGCTGGCAGACGAATTACGTGCGCAAACGGACCCGTGGTTTGCGGCGTATAAATCGCAGCAAGCGGTTACCGAGGCGCAAACAAAACTTAACGAAGCTACTCGTAAGTACGGGCCGGACTCGAAAGAGGCTAAAGTCGCTGCGCTAGCAAACGCGGAAGCGGCTATCGGTTTGAAGGGCGACCTTATCGAGCTGAAGCAAGCGAACCTAGACGGCGCAGGCGCACCCGAACTAGCCGCGCAGTTAGACGACTTAAAGCGTTTTGGCTTTGATCCGACTAGCAAAGCGGCGCGCGGTGTCGGCTACGACATTCTCACCGTGGGCGCA
>Ga0181350_1000477_pt1 | contig 11717 bp, 19 predicted proteins | sample Su13VDMM110DCMD_FD_130105 | JGI IMG/M metagenome (GOLD analysis project Ga0181350, IMG submission 130105) | Freshwater viral communities from Lake Michigan, USA - Su13.VD.MM110.DCM.D | ecosystem: Environmental > Aquatic > Freshwater > Lake | place: USA: Michigan | collected 2013-07-16
ACAGTCACAGGCAGGTTGTGATAGTCAACATCGTTTCTGATCTGCTCTGCGCATCTAAACGTAGAAAAGTTAGCAATGCTGTAGACAAACACATGGTAGCCCTCTGATGCCATGCCAGCCGCCATGCCCATCATGTTCTGCTCTGCTACACCAGCGTTGATGAAGTTGTTAGGGAATTGTTTAGCAAACTCCTCAACCACACCCCAACCCAAGTCGCCTGTGATTAGCATGATGGGTCTGCCTGATATAACAGCGGCAGTTAGTTCTTCCATAAATGGCTTACGCACTCTCTACCTCCTTGATCGCTTGCTCTAACTCTGCATCAGTCGGTGTCTTGTAGTGCCACTCAACTTTGTTTTCCATGAACGACACGCCTTTGCCTTTAACTGTCTCAGCGATGATTGCCATTGGTGCGCCGTGTTCGTACCTAAACCACCCTCTTAGCTCAACAACATTGTGCCCATCTGCATACGTTGCCCCCCAACCAAACGCGTTGAGCTTCGCTTTCAAGTCACGCAGCGATAGTGTTTCTTCTACTGTGGTAATGCTTTGCAGGTTGTTGTTGTCGATGATGGCTACTAAGTTTAGCTTGTGGTGTGCGGCAAACTGTATCGCTTCCCAGTTGCTGCCCTCTTGCATCTCACCGTCAGACATGATTACAAACACACGGCCTTCTCTTTTCTGTAGCTGCCATGCTTTAGCTATACCTACACCAAACGGCAAGCCATGACCAAGTGAACCTGTTGAGAAGTGAACGCCGGGCACTTTATGGCTTACGTGGTGCATGAGTACGGAACCTGACTGACCGTACGACTCCAAATCAAGGTTGATACCTGAATGTTTTAACGCCGCGTACAACGCTACGGTAGCGTGTCCTTTGGACAGGATTACTTTGTCCTCTGGTTTTAACACGCTGCCGTACAACGTAGCCAAGATGTCAGCGATAGATAACGCCGACCCAATATGCGCAGCCTTTGCACGATGCACCATGCGCAGCGAATCAATCCTGATCTTCTTGGCTAGCTCTTTCATACTGGTACGTGTATAGGTGTTGAGGTTGGCGCTGTTACCTGCGCAGTCGGAGGCGGCATCAACACACCATCAAATATATGTGTGCCTACGTGCCCAAGCTGCGCCCACGGTGCAGCCCATACAGTACCCGCGCACTTCTCACGCCACTCTTTACAGAAGTGGTAGTCCTCAGACAACAGGCGCTCACCCATAGGCTCGATGCTAGTAGCGAAGAACTCAGAGATACGTTCTTTACCAATGTTGCCACCCAAGTCGTGCGTGTCGTTGATGTAGCTAGGCACTTTGTCGCGCAGTTGTTCAAACACCTCACGCTTAATCAGCATGAAGCCTGTGCCACCGTTCCATATCTCAACAGGTTGGTCAACCTGCACCTGTGCCTCACCTGCATAGCCAACTAAGTTAACTACAAACGAGCCTGAGTACTTGCGCAACTCGCTTGGCGGTACACCTGCAACAGCCGCTTTATGAATCATGTCCCAGTTGATTTCTTTCTTAGGGTAGATACCGCAGATGATTGGCTTGTCTGCCAACAGCATGGGCATTATGTCCTGTGGATTGAAACGAATGTCAGCGTCAATGAATAACAGATGTGTGAAGTCAGTCTTCAAGAAGCCATGCGCTAACGCGTTACGCGCACGTTGAATCAACGACTCGTTAAACAAGAACGACATAGCCACGTCCACCTTGTTGTCACGCAACAAGTTTTGCAGCGTCATCACTGACTGTGCGTAATAACCAAAACATTGACCACCGTACATAGGTGTTGCGATATAAAGTTTTGTCATTTACTAACTCCTAGTATTTAAAAATTTGTTTGTGTGCCCACAACTCTGGAAAATCGGGATGCCTGTACGTCATATAATCGTTGTTGCCTAAGAACGTCTCCTTACTCATGCCTCCTGACCCATCAGGAGATAGCCTGTAATTAACTGAGTGCTTGCCTGTTGTGCCAGCCGTTAACCTTGCTTGCATTAGCACACGCTGAAAGTTTCTATCTGACACAACTGGTACGTACCACGCGTGACTGTGCTGCCTAGCTATCGCTGTGCGTACTGCGTAGCAGGAATTGTCAACGAGGTATTGGTTAGTTGCATTGAAGTGCATGCCCAACGACTCGCAGTTGTCATCACATATAAACGTACCGTCAGCGTCAACAATCTTACGTAAGCTGTACGCCCACGCCAAACTGTTCTCTTCAATCATGCTAACCAACGACTCGATGTGGTCAGGTTCATACCAGTTGTCATCATCAAGGAAGAACATTACGTCCTCATCCACGATGTACGGTGCAGCAGCAAACACAGGAGCCATAGCTAACCCGCCACCACCGTTAGCGTTGGGTAGGTACACAGCTTCTACGGATGGGTAGTCATCGTCCAGTATGGCCTCGACCTTTACGTGGTGCGGTTGACCGTGTGCAAACACGTAGTGCCTTACTTTGCCTTTGTATGTCTGTGCGCGTACGCTCTCAATGGCTTGGCGTATCGTGCCTCTGCCCTGTGTGCTAGTTATTACTGCTACTGATAAGCTCATGGTTTCTCCATGTGTTGAAGCATCGTGTCAACGAAGTGCGCGTTGTAGAACTGCTCTGCGTCAGGTGAAGTAATAAACTTTCGTATGGCTACGAGGTAGCCCATGTACTCGTAGCTAGGCATCTCAATCAGGTACTCGTACAACTCCTCGTACGTACGGAAATCATTAACGTCAACGAAACACTCAGGCGGTATGTGGTCACGCACGTTATGCGAACCCAAGTACACAGGCACAACGCCCACCATGAAACAGTCCGTCAGCTTCTCGCTGATGTAGCCATACGAATGACAATTCTCATACGCCAGACAGAACTTGTAGTTAGCTAGTGTCTTTAGCTTGTCGTTGGTCGCGCCTTTGTACGTGGAGAAGTTATGCCCTTGCCAGTTGCGCCCCCACAAATCAAAGTCCCGCGCATGACCTGTAAAGAAACGAATAGCTTCTATGCGCTTGTGATATATGCTGAGTGGGTGTGAACTTTGTTTGTACGTGTTCATCATGCACAGTAACTTGCGTGTGTGATAGTTCGTAAACACCTCGTCAGGCGTAGGCATGATTGCGTCTTGCAAGTTGGTCGTGAAGTTAGACTTGATGAACTTCTCGTTGTCCACTATGCGGTCGTCCCACGTAAAAACTTTCTCGCAACTATCGAGGAACTCTTTGTCGTAGTTGTTAGGAATAATAACGTCTGGTTCGTACAGCACAGCGATAGTGCGTGGTGCTGTAGCTTTAATGACGGTAGGTCTATCAACCAAGATAAGCAGGTCGCCTTCGTCGTGTTGGTCAGGCGTGAACATGTCGATGCCACGCGCTTTCGCAACCGCATGCAGGTCGTTCCACGGACGCAGTAAGCCAGCCCCGATGTCGCTCTCAGGGTTGGTGAACATGTAGCCGTTGGTCGTGATGAAATCGTAATGGTTCTGGACTATGACTCTCATATTAGTACGTACCTATAGACAGGGTTGATGGTGTTGAAATTAAAGGTAGAGTTGTAACGCGTCCAGTTGGCGGCGTTAACTAAGTTGGCAGAAGGACAGGCCAAGCTCTCTTCACAGTCGATCAGAGCAAGGTAGTTCTTCAGGATGGGCAGACACGAAACCTTCTCGCCGTACCTGTGGCGATAGCCTCGATGTCCGAAGGGCGTGATGTTTTTAACTGCATCGTCTTTATCTACTATGCGTTCAGCTAGCACGTAGTCATCAGACAGTACGAGTCGGCGGGGTACACGCCGCGCAAGGGCAGCGATGTCTTTCATTAGTAAATCCATAGGCGGCAGAATTGTTTCCGCTTCTAGCTTGTCGCCACCACGCATAAAGATTAAGCCAGTATCAAGGACGTTGTACGTTTCATCCTTGTAGTAACGCTTAATCTCGCGCTCGATCTTGCCGTACATCTGCGCCTTGAACTGACTGAACTGATCGATGTGCATGGGCGATGCAGTAAAGATGAACTCGCGCATGGATTCAAAGTGAACCGCTTGCGGGTTAGGGGGTAGCCTGTCGATTAGCTTGAATGTCGTGCGGAATATATCCTCGAACGGTTCTTTGTAATCCCACCATGCGTACGTGTTGTCGATCAGTAGTTCTTTGTTGTTTAAACGCGCAACGTAGGCAGCGACAATCATGTTCTCGATGACAGAAAAAAAGCCAGAGCTACGGGGCTGATACACCATCGAACCATCAGGTATGTACGGCAGGGTAATAGCGTGGGCATCGCCGCCTTCAAGAAAACCTAAGTACGTGAGGTACTGCTCGGGAGTTAGTTTGTAGTAGCCGCAAGCAAGCTCCACCCCCAAGCAGGAGACGATCTCCTGCTTGTAGAAATGGTTCTTTACTTGGTGTAAGGAAGGGGGGTCGGCTAACGGAGCTTGACCCCACAAGTACTGACGTGCGTTGATAGCCGCAAGCCTTGCGGGGTCGGTGTCTGCCGGTGTGTAACGGTTGAATTGAATCATTTAAACCCTGAGCATTACGCTTAAAAATTTAGAAAAGAAAGAATACTTTTCATCCACCCTACCTAGTATTAGGTTTTGTGCGAAGCGTTCTTCCGGTGTGTGTTCAACTTCTCTATCCTTCGGCCTGTAGTAACGACCGATCTCTGGTTGTTGCTCTTTGATGAAGCGTCCTCGTTTTAACATCGCGTTCTCCTATAGATCATCGAAGTCGTCCTCGATGAAGTAACTAGATACGCGGCTACGCCGTTGCTTGTTCTCCTGTATATCCTCAGACTTACGGCGCACCGCAGTTTTAACAGCCTTGATCTTTACTACTTCAGCAGAGGTGTAAACAGGGAGTGCTTTGAACTTGAGTGGGTCAGACGGACGCCCTGCGCTACGTGTTTCAATCATTGTCTCTAGCGTTTGGAATCTTGACCCGCAACTTCCGCACTTGCGGTAACGCACGACCCCTTCCAGCGTTGATTGTTTCAGGGTCGTGGTTACCTGCGTATTGCCACCGCACTTGCATTTCATCTACACCCCTGCTGAATTAATCAAGCGTCCATTCGCGGACTAAACGATTTGCTTTAGTTTGCAGTTCTTCAATCGTGGTTCCGTCTATCGTAATTGTGCGTGTTGTACGCTCTGCTTTAACCGGCACCTCTACGTGTATGGGGTGTGGGTCAACTAACGTACCCTTGTCCATGCCCTGCGGCAGTCGCCACAACTCGATGAACTTCTTGTCTTTGGTACGCAGCGCGGTGTATGTACCCGCACCCCATAGGATACTGGCGCGAGAGGATACGCTTGACTGTAGTGAACCAAGATCAAACGTGCCGACAGGGATGGTAACTAACTCATTGTAGGCAATGTGATCCATCAGCGGTGATAAGAAGGCTGTCATCGTGCCGCGTGGCAGCTTGGAGTGGATACGCTTTCTCTTGCCTAGATTGTTTAGCTTGTCGAGCTTGATCGTACCTACCTTGATGTTGTACGTCTCGCTGTAGACTACGAAGTCGATGTCGGCTTTATCCTTCATCATCTTCAGCGTATTGATGGCACGCTCGAGCATGGTTTGATAGGTCTGGGGTAACTGTGCAACTGAGGTTTTGGCTTTAGCCATGATGAAACTCCATGTGGTTGGTTTACGAAATCATACAGATGTAAAAAAATCTGTCAAGCGTTGGACAATAATTTTAACAAATCTACTGTCTTTTGCCAGACATCCTGCCGTACGGCAGCATCCTTGCGGATGTCCTGCACCTCGTACGCTGCCAAATCTGACAGGCTATCGAGGGTTTCAGCTAACGTGTTATTTTTTAACACGTAATTGAAGAAGCGAAACAGCTTGACCTCATAAGTCAAGCCGCGCACCGTCTCCTCATGGAAGCGGCGAGGTTTTGCCTCGCCATCCACGAAGTCCATCTTCAAGCGTTGGTTCAGGTCATACACAACCTGCTCCACGCGGGTTAGTAGGTCACGCTCCATCAGATCACACCTGCGGCGCAGTTCTAGTGACAGGGCGTTGAACAGCTTTTGGTTGCTTGCATCCTCCTCGATGCATGGATAGGCCACGTAGTACACCTGCAAGTCGCAGCTTTTCTCTTTTAAATCACGCTTGAACGTCTCCACCTCCTTGTTAAAGTCGTCCCACATGGGGACAGGCAGCGCACGCAGTCCGTCTGTGCCCCATAGCATCGTGTGCCTGTGAATGTAGGTACGCGCTAGTGCCGACATCGAGTTGATCGCTTTCGCGTTCTCCCCTTGTCGGTCGTAGCTTACCTTCGTGTCTACTAAAATTACGGCGGTCACGCGTGTCTCCTTATACGTGCGGCTGCATGTTGGATGGTTGCGCATAGCTCTCTAACTTCGTCGTACGTTGGTTCACCATGCAGGTTTTCTACTATGTGGTTGGCGTGCAGGATGGCGCGGCTAAGTTCCCCATGCGTCACAAGTGCTGACACCATGCTGTTTAACTGCTCCTCCAACTGTTGAACCATTTCAATCAACTGATCTTTACTCAGTCCCTGTAGATGTTCCATTCTCATCCTCCATTGGGTCTACGCGAAAGCGTATGGTGTCTACGATAAGCGTGTCGATGTCACGTTGTGATATGGCATCTAACCCCGCCGCGATTGCTTCTTCTGCGCTGCTGTTGTACACAGTCAATGACTTATCAAAGTCAGCGCGTCCTTTGATGCGTACTACGTATGCTTTCTTGCTCATAATTCCTCCATGTCGTATAGTTCACATTGCGCTTCAGCCTTACTTTGATCGAACGCCGCATACATAGCTTGCTCGGCACTCTCTCGTGATTCAGCTTCTAGCTCGATTGTTTGGTAATACTTAAACAGCACTACACCTTTGTATTTCATTTGGTTCTCCTAAATAAACTCAGTTACACCGTGTAACTGAGAAGTGCATGAACAGCATGGCTAAACACGCACCAACAATCATCAACAAACACGCTGCGCAAATGCACAGCGCGATGTCACGCAAAAAGTCATCGTCACCCGTCATGCGCCCTCCTTCATGCGTTCCATTGCATCCTGCATCTCAATAGATGACGCAGTTATTGCGCGTGAGTGTTCGATGTCACTACAGATCTGTAAATAGATTGTAGTAAGCGGCACGCCCTCCTTCGCTTGACCCAACACAAACCCTGTCACATACAACAGGGCAGGCATGGCAACGTCAGGTCTTAACCCATCATTGCCATCAATCACGCGCATCAATTGCCGCATCATTTCTTTTACTTCTTCATCGTATGTGCTAGACATAGTTTCTCTCCTTACATGGCTGCAACAGTTGCATCGTTGTAGTTACCTGCTTCGAACAGGTCTTGTATCCACTCGACTGCATCTTCTGGATACGCGTTGACCATGTCCCACATCTCGCCCTCTACCTTCTCACCAAACGCTTGCTCGAGCAGGTACGCTGCTTTGTTGGGAGCCATCAACACCCAGTCATACAGCACCTTAGTGCCACGCTTGTGACAGTTGTATGCAGACTTGGTTACCTTGCGAATGTTCAACTTCTTGCCGAACGATGAAACATCAGAGTCATACAGCGCGTAGTCCTCGAACTCTGCATACTCATCGTCGTAGTCACCGAACGCAGCACCGCTTGCTAGAGTCTTGCTGTTGTGCTTGGTTGACCCCTTGATGTTGTAGCCGTAGTCGTCGATACCCCAACTGCCTGAGTAGTACTTGTTGGTCTTGTACTTGTGACCGTGACCATGCAAGTGTGCTGACCATGCGTAGGTGTTGGATAGCCACGCGCCCTCATGCTCAACACCTGCGTCATAGTTGATGACTACGCTCTCGCCGCTGCTGTGCATGAACGCAAACTTGTTACTGCTGCCGATCATCTCCTCGAGGTACGTCTGGTAGTCAGGGTCAAAGAGCAGCGCAGGGTTAGCTTCCAACGCAGGGCGCAGAATGAATTTGATGAAGTGCCATGTGTCTGACTTGGCTTTATCTATTGGGTTGCCCATCGACAGGATGCCGTTGTGTGCCATCCATATCTCGTCAGTCACCTTGTATGGATGACAGTTGTCCATGTCGATGTCACCGTGGGTTTTCATACGGTAGTGAATGATGCACTCACGACCTTTCAATGCGTCTTTGTACAGCGCATTGATTTCTTGCGGCTTGCCTAGTGTCTTAACGACTACGAGCTTGCCGCCCTCTGAGTACATAGCACCGAAGCCATCAGAGTTGTATTCATAGAAGTCATTCAACAACTCATCGCTGAATGATACGTTTGCAGGGTGATGGATAAGAATACACATAGTTATTTCTCCTTAGTTGTGGTTGGATTACGACATGATGTTAGTGTTGACGAGATGCTTGCGTAAGTGCTTTGTCTCGCTACGTTGTGACGGTGAATCAATGAAGTCAATGAAGCGTTGTGTTGATAGGTGAAAGCCTGCCGTTGATGCTGGCATGGTGAAGTTGACGACTGCATTTGTAAACTCGATAGCAGACAACAACGTGTCGTGTACAAGTGTGCCCTTGAAGATACGAAACTCAACGGTGTTGTCACCGCAGATGTTGAGTGCATCGCGGCGTTCGATGTCGTACTTGTGTGCGTTGGATAACTTCTTCTGTGCTATGCGTGCATAGTTGACGTTGTACCTACGCGCCACCGCTTTGATTAACTCAGCGTTGTCAGGGCTATTCAAGAACACATTCATCTTGTTGAGTTGCATGGTGTGCATATTTTTACGACTGACATGCACATGTAGACCACACGTTGACGTATCGTGTGAGCGCATACCACGCACCAAGTCACGATCTGCAAGCGCAGACCACAACTCGTAGTGTGAGTCCAGACCCATCGGGTTAGTGATGATCTCGAAGCCATGCGTGAGTGAACCGTCAGCCTCGAAGAACACACGCTTGCCGACCTCGCCATCGTTGAGCTTGTTGTTGAGTGCTTCCACATGGTCGTCGATGTTGCCATCCTTGACCTCGACCTCAAGCTCTACACCCATGAAGCGGTCGTTGCGCTTAGTCCAGACTGAGTGCATGAGAGGCTGCCTACCGACACGCGCACGACTGTGATACGAGCCGAGTAGCTGCGGCTTTCTGCCGCTGTAGTTGTAGTGAATGTACTGGTCTTCGTCATCATCCCAAGAGAAGTTATCGTCATCCTCATGAATGAACACCTCGTCACCGTCTGCATCCAACGCCCAACGACCGCTGTCGTTGTAAACATACTGCCCGTAATGATCTGAGTAGCGGTAGTTGTTCTCGATACATGAGTTGCACACAAGCTCGTTGCAGTTGTACGGTGTTTGCAAGTTGTCCTCATGCGTCCAGTCATAGCAGTCAGAGCATGAATGAAAGCCGTTGGTTTGCAGTAGCTCCTCGACTTCATCGCGGTCGTTATCTGCGTGACCATGTATGGCATTGGCTAGTAAACTGCGGCTGCTGCGTGAGAGGTTTGTGTTGTTGCTCATGTCGCCGTATGCAAGATGCCATGTCAGCGCAAGCAAGCCGTAGCCTGTGTCGTCTGCGATAGTCTCAAGCTGTTGGGACATGAGCGCACGCAGTATCTTGGTCATGTCCAGCCCGAGGCGTTGCCCCTCGCTGTCGTCGTAGCGCAGGTCAAACAGTACGCCTCTGATCTTGGCAACGATGGCATACAGCGTGTTGTCTACGAAGCGGCGTGCTGCGTGTGGGTCTTCGAAGTCGCCACGCTCAGCCATCTTGTGTACTGCGCTAAAGAATGACTCGAGTCTGTGACGCGCTTCGATGCGGGTTGGTTCGTCGTAGACGTGGTTGGCGCTGTCGAAGTTGGTAGTGTGCATGAACCTATAGGTACTGGTCATGACGACAAGCACCGCGTGTTCCAAGCGAGGGATATAGTTGTTGCCATCCATGCGTGGCAGGACAGGGTGAGGCTTAGTAAAAAAGTCAGTTGACATAGACATGATGCTTCTCCTTAAAGTGTGGTTGGTTATGCTGCGTTGTGCTGCTGTAAGTAGTACTCTTGCTGCTCGAGCTTTTGGTTCAGCTTGGTTAGCTTTGCCTCCACTTCTTTTAATAGTTTGTTCTCCTGCTCGATACGCCACAGCGTTAAGTCGTGCTGTGCTTTAAACTTAGCGATTAGTTTCTCTGCTTCAGTCATGGTTTACCCCTTCGTTGAATGAGTCCATCGTTAATACTGGTTTATCAAGTGCTGCGGTTAACTTCTCCAGAACGCGGCGCAACTCCTCGATGTCGTCACCCACTAAGCAAGGCGTTGTGTAACCTACTGGTTTGCCGTCTATGTACGTCACCTCAGCAAAGACTAATGTACCGTCTTCGTTTATTACTCTGTTGTTCCAGTTCATTGCACACCTCCATAAAATAAGCGGGACACCATGTCCCGCTAAATATAACACGTTAAAAACTAACGTGTCAAAACTAAATGCTTTACTCCCAGTCAACCGGCGTTTCATCGGCGGGAAGCGATGACACCCGCGAGCGCCATGAGGGATGCGCCTCTCTGAATACTTCTTCCCTGTCCTTTGCGGTCACGTACTTATTCCATGACGCGTGTATGCGTTTGATGGGCGGCACGTTGTTGGCTTTCTCCATCGCTATGCACATCAACGCAAGCTGCCGTTCTTCGTAGCCGCGTGTACCAGTTGGTGCATGGTCTATCGCATCACGTAGGTGATTCATTTCCCTACGCCACACCGATTTAACCTGCTCATGTTGTTTCATGTAGCCGCGCTTGATGTCCTCGTCACGTCTGAACAATGGCAGCAACGTGCGTGTATGTGGTTTCTGTAGCTTGCCGTGTGCCTGTCGCATCGCTATCTTTATGTTCGCAGGAACCCAATCAACCCATGCCCTGCCTAGCGGTATTTCATGCTTAGCATCTGACACGTTATTTCTAAACGCGTATTCTTCCTGCGGCGGGAGCTTGCCGCCTTTCTGGTACGTACGCAACAACCCCAAGCATTTACTGAGCGCACTAGCATACGGTTCATAGACAGCTAGTTGCTCTGTGTCGTTAGCCTTTCTCATGCGTGTTAGTCGTGCGGCAACGCTGCTTTGTTCTTTAAGCAAGGGTGCAATCACATCCTGCCACGCGTGCCGATGCCGTGACTTAGCGTGCGAATCAATACGCAACGCTTCTTTCTTCTCACGTACACGCTCAGCTATTGTTGCCACCATGATCGGCGGCAGGTTGCGTGCCGTCAGTCTATTGATTAGTTCTTTGTGCGTCAGTTGTATGTACGCAGTCTTGCCTCGCTTCTTTTTACTACTAGATGTAGCAGCTTTCATGTGTGTCCTCCTGTTTGTGTCCAGTTTGTAGGGGGTAATTCAAATCACGCGGCAACGCTATGAGCTAGTACTGGCGCGGCATCTCATTTTTTTTGTCCACTTGTCTATTGTTTCAGAACCATCAAAGGGCTGGCGAGAATGTTGGTGATTGTTGTGAGTTTGTTTTGCTTTCTCATAATGACTTAACATTCTAAATGGACAGGCTTGTATGGGCAAGGTGATAGACAAGTGGACATATATATATAAATATCTTTTAAAAGATAGATAGATAAAGGGTTTCGCCCTTTCGCACTTGATTTGAAAAAGACGCTACATTCTGGACACGTCTTGTTCCCATATTACACGTTAGATTTTAACGTGCTAATGAAATACTCACGCTCTGACTGCGGCAGCAAGTCCCAGACAGGCTTCTCATCAGTCACTCTATTGCGGGA
>Ga0181350_1000478_pt1 | contig 11712 bp, 12 predicted proteins | sample Su13VDMM110DCMD_FD_130105 | JGI IMG/M metagenome (GOLD analysis project Ga0181350, IMG submission 130105) | Freshwater viral communities from Lake Michigan, USA - Su13.VD.MM110.DCM.D | ecosystem: Environmental > Aquatic > Freshwater > Lake | place: USA: Michigan | collected 2013-07-16
AAAAAATAGAATTACAGAGATAAACGATTCATTAACTAAATTAAGTGAAACAGATGCCATTCAAGAGCAAAGCACAACAGCGATTCCTGTTCAGCCAGAAACCGGAGTTAGCGAAACGTTGGAGGAAGGAATACCCCAACCAGAACCTGAAGTCGTTACCGAGCAAGTTAAAGAAGAAGAAGTAGTTGAAGAACCAAGAATAAAAGATAGTCAAATCCCTTTAAAGAGAGAGACTTTTGAATTTGAAAGTGCTGAAGGAGATATTCTTGATGTACAAGTAACAACAAGAAAAGATGGAAGCAGGGATTTTGTAGCAAAAGATAAAGACGGTAGAATGGTAAGCTCTCAAAAAGTAGGTAAAGATAATACCTTAACTACTGAAGAGTATGTTACAAAAGGATATGGAGATATTATAGGAGAACCTATAGTAGAGCAAGGTAATGATATTATGGCTCCTGCTATGAAGGAAAAACTAACTCCTGAGCAAAAAGCTGAGTTGGGAATTGAAGTCGTTGCCGATCAAATTACGCAAGAAATATCATTAGAAGGAGTTAAAGAAGAAAATGGAATTTCTAAGGGAAATTTAAAACAATTAATTGTTGTAAATACAAATGATTTAAACCCATTAAATGACGATGAAGAAATGATTGCTTGGCAGTCAAAAGAAGATTCTAAAAAAGAAAATAATTGGACAGACAAAGAATGGGCTGAATCAGTACTTGACGTACCTACAATGGAAGACCCTATTGATGCCACATTAAAACCTAATGGAAAAATAGTTGTAACAGATGGGCATCATAGATTATTAGCGTCAAAAATATTAGGAAAAGATTTGGCAGTAAACTTAAAGGTAGAAAATTACGAAAACCAAGAAGGAAAGCCGACTCTTGTAGAACGTATAAAAGAAGTGTCTTCAAAGACACAACCAACAACTCAAGAAGAAATAGCTGAACCACAAGTTATGTCAGAAGTAAATGATTTACTTGAGTTAGACACAAAAGACAAAACAAATCTTCAGAAAGTACTTGATTACTTAGATAGCTTAGATTCATCATTAGACTTAGATCCTAATGAGCTTAATGATGTAACAAGAGTTATGGCTATTAGTACAGCTAAGGCTATTGTTAAAACATTAAAAGCATTAGTGAAAGCAGGTATAACATTACAAGAAGCTATAAATACTGCTTCTGAAATTCATAGTGTAGATAATAAAGATGTCCTAAAAGCATTTGATGTTATTAAACAAGGTGGAAAACAAAAGTCTGCTCCTTCTCCATCAACAAGTGATATATATGCTGGAGACGGTAGAATCATTTCTATAGTTAAAGATGTGAAAAAAATCACAATGCGTGAGAAAGACTTGTTAGTTAAACAAATTAAAGATAGAATTAAAGGAGCTAAAGACGTTGTTAAAGTTCAGAAAGAAATAGCAAAAGAACTTGCTACTGAAATAAAAGAACTTTCAACTAAAGGAAAAATAACGCTTACTCAAGCAGCAAACATAGCATCTAAATTTAGTAAAGTTGATTTATTAAATGAAACATCTGTGTCTAATTTTGTTGACTATATGTCAAAAGTATTTGCTGATGCTGAATATGACAACAAGATAAATGTAGCTAAAAGTAAAATAAAAAATGCTAAGAAAAATATTGCAACTAAATTAGGTGTGGCTGATGGATTAATCATTCCATTACAAAGATTGTTTTCAATAAACCCTAACCTTATACCTGAGCAATATCTTGATAGATATTTAGAGTTGGTTGATATGTTCTCGGCAAGAGCTCAAGTTTTATCCCTTGAAGAAAAATCAAAAGTAACAAAAGACGTAGAAGAGATACTTGATGAAATCAATAATGAGCAATCTCTATCTGATGAATTAGCTGATAGATTTGAAGCTTCTGAGAATAAAGTATTTAAAGATGGAGTGTTAGACTATTCTGCATCTGTTAAGAATATGCTTGAAAAAGGAGAGATTGATTCAAATGAAGCAACTCTTATGTCTAAATATAAAAATAGAATTGTTGAAAGCGTTGAGAAAACTAAAATGACTGATGAAGAAATTCAACAAGAAAAAGATGTTTTAGAAAGCCTAATAAAAAAATCCGATATAAATCCAAGTAGTTTATCAACAAGAGATGAAATAAATTTAGCTAAAAGACTAGGTAAATTAATAAAAGGAGATGCTGTTAAAGAGTTAAGCAATAACGAGATGAAAAATGTATTGAAGTTAGTTGATAATATAAACAACGGCTATCTTCCTCATTATACTCAGCTTATGGTTGAAAAACTTACTTCTATTAACAATGCAAAATCTTTAGAGTCTGCTGTTAATAAATCTAAATTTCCTACTTTATCTTATATGTATTCAAAAATAAAATCTTTGTTTACAAAAAAAGATGCTGTCTTTGAACTAATAAGAAGAAATCCTTTGTTTTATATTGACCAAGTATTAGGTAACTTCAAGACAAAAGATATATTTAATTCTGTATTAGAAATGGCTGCGGAAGCAGAGTCTAAATTTACTTCTGAGTTTAAATCGGTAAAAGAGAAATTAACTAAAGCTCAAAACGATGTGGCTAAGTCTTTATCTTACAATCCTAATAAGGTTTTAGAGTCTTCATTTAAAATGATGACATACGCAATACAACTTGAATATGATTCAAACATAGGAAATAAACAAGTAAATCCTGCGGCAGATTTTATAAAAGCCACTATCAAACATATTAACGATGGCAAGTCTCAATTTGGAGAAAGAGATGCTGAGGCACTTCAAAAAATATTAGATAACTTTACTGACTCGGAAGGAAATATAGATTCTAAGAAACTTTTTGAATCATTCAATAAAGCAGAAAAAAATGCTATTAAAACTGTAAGAGAAATAAATGAATCACTAACTGAAAAGTCTGAATACACAGCATCGGTAATTAGAGGACAAAAATTAAATCCTTTAACAAATTATATTCATTTGAACGTACTACACGAACACCAACCAAATGATTTGGCTTCTGGTACTTCTTTTGCAGATAATTATAATAACTCATTAAGACCATCTACTAAAGCAAAATCTTTAATAGAGAGAACAGGTAAAGTATCTCCTTTAAACTTTGATATATTTTCTTCTGCTGAAAGAGGATCTAAATTTGTTTTAATGGACTACCATCTTACTGAGCCAATTCGTACAGCAAGAAAAACTATTAACAGAACCATCTCTAATTTAGAGAAAGATGGAGATATGTCTAAAAAAGACAGAAAAGTAATCAATGCTATTAACAATGCTTTTGAGGAGTCTGTTAATAATCTTGTTTCAAATACTTATATAAATACATCTTTTGTAGATGATGTTCTTGAGGATATTAGTAGACAAGGATATAGAGCTGTACTTGCCGGAACAGGAAGATTTGGAGCAGAGCTTTTATCGAATGTTGGATTTATACTTTTAAGTGATCCAAATACATTTACAGAGGGATTAAAAAACAGAAGTATAATTATGTCTTCTGATGCTCCTAAAATAATGAACAACGTAAATAGTAAGGAAACAAATAGAATATTTCCTTCTGATATGTTATCAGGTAGATTAGTAGATACGTCAATACTAAGTCAATCAATAGGAACTAAAGGCGCTGTATCTAAAAATGATTTTGTAAATAGAGTACAGCAAATATGGAATTTAACAGGAAAGAAATATAAAAACGCAGTAGAACTTACAGCAGATGCTTTAATATCTACTCCTGATAAGATTGTTATGAGACCAATTTGGTTTGGTTCTTTTGCAACAAACTTTGAAAAGATAACTGGTAAAAAAGTTGATTTCAAAAAAATAGCTGATAATGATGCTGACTATATGGAGGAGTATCAAGATGCTATTGATGCTTCAAAAAATGTTGCAGATGAAAGATCAGTAATTACAGGAGCAAGTTCAAATGCGTTTACAGGTTTATTGAAAGGTGCATCAAAACCAAATAATAGCGGAACCATAAAGGCATTTAACAACTTTAATAACTTTATGTCAAGGTTCTTGATTTATGAATACATTACAGCAAGAACAGGTATATATGCTGCTATGGGTAATGGTTCTTTAACAAGAAAACAAGGTGTTGCATTATTAGGCGCTGTAACCACTCGTATGACTGTTTATAGTTTACTTATGAAGGCATTTGGCTCAGGTTTAATTGGTCTTCTATTTGATGATGAAGATGAAGAAAAAGAAAAATCAGCAGGTAAAATGGTTGGTCAAGCATTGGCTTCTACGTTTACTTCGCTATTATTAGGAAGAGATTTTGGAAACTTAACAAAAGCATTTATAAATTTTGGTGTTGAGAAAATGAATGAAGAGTATCTTGACTTCTTAAGAGATGGAAAGTATGATCCATATAAAGATGCTATTCAATACAGCGTTATAACTCCTGATGATAAGCAAAAAGATATATCTAATTTTATTTTAAAAATGGGAGGTTCTTTTGGTCCTGTTCTTAGCACCGCAAATTTAGCATTAAAGAAATCTTTTGAGCCTGAGAAAAAAGAAGAAGGCGCTATCAAAAGACAAGAAGATGAAATAAATAAAAGAATACCTTTAGAGATTGCAGGTAACTTAGGATTTATACCTTTATATAAAGACATAAGAAAAACAGTATTGAAAGATATGTATAAAGGTCTTGCTGAAGAAAAAGCTCAAGAAAAAATAAATGCAGAAGAAAAACAAAAAGAGAAAGATAAGTTACAAGGATATAAAAACAAAACAGAGATGAAAGAAAAGAATCCAAGATTATATGAGAAAACTTTTCCTGAAAAGAAAAAATCAAGTTTTGGTAAGGAATCTTTTGGTTCTTCTAGTTCAAAAAGTAGCTTTGGTTCTAAAAAGTTTGGAGGCAGTTAAACATATCTAACATACTTCAGCTCTTTTTGTTTATCATAATAAACCATTAGTTCTGAATCATATAAGGAGTTATCTTGTGCCCACTTGATTTCTCCTTTTAATTTATTAGCCTTACCATAGATTATACCATTTTCACACGACCATATAACTATTGGAGGTAATCTTTTATCAATTAATTTCACCAATTTCTTTGCTTCAATTGGAAGAGGATATGCATTATATATAGCTTTGATTCGTCCCTTTACTTCTGCATAAGCTATTAGGTTTCCGTCTTTGTCGAATACCTTATAGTCAATATCTTTGGGATCAAGCTTTTTAAAAGAGCCAGCAAAAATATTTACAAAAGTTTGTATTGCTTTTTTCTCTCGTATTAAATCTTGTTCTGTTTCAAAAGTCATCTTGTTCTATTGATTTTAAAATGCAACGCAATTCCATAATTAAAAACTGTACGTCTTTAGGTATTGTTTTAAATTCTCTATCGACTAATTTCTCATACATATCAGCTAATACTATATGATACTCTTCTATTCTACGAGATATTCTCTCAGCTCTTTCCTGTTCCATTGAATTGATTTTTAGTCATCAAATAATGGTAATATAACTTCTTTGCAGTATTCTATTGTAGGCATAGAGTCATATTCTTTTTGGTATAATTCAAGTTGTTTTATGAAATTCTCTAACAACTCTTGCTTTTCCAAAATAGCCTGCTCTAGTCTCTCAGATAAAGATATTGCTTCTAAATGTATATCATCATTTGATTTCATTATTATTTTTCTATTTTCTAATAAAAATTTTTTCTTGCACATATTATATCTTTTACTAAATACAGAATCAAATTTCAATAGGTCATCTATATTTTTTATATAGTGAATAATAGAACAGTGGTTTTTACCTAAAGTTTTACCGATATGTTCATATCCGTATCCTAAGTCCCTTAGTATTTTTGAATATACTTTTCTGCCATCAACTATATTTCTTTTTCTCCTATTTGATTCTATATCTACTGAAAATATTTCGTTTATTATTTGTTTTAGTGATTCCATTAAATTAAAGTGGTTTATATATTTCTACTTTTACTCCGTGTTTTTTCAATTCTTCTATTCTAAAATCTTGAAGTTTAGATGTGTTCCCATTTTGGGATTTAACTTCAATCAATAGAACATCTGAGTTTTTAGGTATTGCTATCAGGTCGGGTATTCCATTCTTATTAGTCTTTATCAACTTAATAACGTAGTATCCCTGGGCTTCAAGCTCCTTAATTTTTTTCGATTGTATGACGCTCTCTTTCATCTACTGTAGTTACTTTCATTAATTCGTTTATAGAAAAAGTAATCTTATTACATTCTTTAATAAACTCTATTAGTTTTTCAAGGTCTTCTTCTCTGAAGGCAAATCTGTTTGCAAGAAACCATTCGTATGGACTACACGTTTCATCTAAGTCAATCTCTTGTAATTGAAAAGCTAATTTCTTTTGAGGGTATACAGTCATAGTAAAAGATAAAGTATACTCCTTACCTTTCTCCAGCCATTTATCTTCAGGCACTTTGCTTGGCCTATTATCATTGTCTATGCAAACACACTTAATCATTTCTTAGAACTTTTAGAGTTTTGACCATTTCTTGCTCTATTGGTCTTCATCTTTTCTTTAATTAAATTTCCTGACTTTGTGTGGCTTGCATCTAAACCATCTCCATTTCCATAAGTACCAGAATCTCGATTGGCTTTATTGAGCTCAACTCTGTAGTTCTTTCTTTTTTCAGTAGCTTGATACTTTGTATCGTATGCTAACTTTTTCTTCTTTCTTTCTTCTGACATTCCTAACTTGTCATAAGATGGGTGTTTCCCTGCTAACTTGTTTCTCATAAGTAAAAATCTTTTTTAAAGTGTGCTAATGTATAATCTTTCTTTTTGGTTACTGCTTTGTAAATCTCGTGCTCGATACCTCCTTTAGAGAATATCCAAAATACTTCGTTCTCAAGTCTTTCTTTGGTAGTCATTCTATCTTTTGATTGCCAATAACTTGTCGCACTAAAATCAATGTTGTAGTACACCAGGTATTCAGCTTTCTTCAAAGATATTCCTTCGCGTCCTGATACAATCTGTAAAGCTATGTTCTTGTGAGTAGCATTGAATTCATCAAGATCTGTTGTAAGTTCATCTCCGAATACTTCTTTCAATGCTTGCAACTCTTCTTTAAACTTATAGAATATAGCAATCTGACAACCTTCCCAAGACTCTTTTATGTACTCTGCTTTTGATGTATCCAACACCATAGACTTACCACTCTCAAACTTAATTGTTCCGGAGTATAACTGATGTAACTTCATCATCAACTTTACAGGAGTATCTCCTAATATAACTTCTTCATTTCCTTGGACAACTAAATCTCTTGTCAACTTATTAATCAACTTGTAGGTTGATTCTTTTAGCTCTACCTCAAAAACTTCTTCAGTTGTTTTAGCAATAAATCCTGCTTCTTCCTGCGTATAATTAATCGTAAACGGCTGCATTACCTCGATGATAGTATCTAATCCTTTCGAGTAATCATTCATCGAAAGACCATTTATAATCTTAGTTGTAACTTTGACAAAGTTATCACAAAATCTGTAAAAATTTTTATACTCTCTAAAAGGATTTTTAGGTATGCCATAAACTTGATGATACATCTGAGAATAAGACTCAGGAGTTGGTGTTCCTGACAGTAAAATTACATTAGCTTTTGTCAAGTTTATAAGGTCTTTTACTTGACAAGCTCTTTTGCTTGGTTTAGGGAATGCACCCATAGAGTGCGCCTCATCACAAATAATCAAATCCCACTTAGTATTAGGTATCTTATGTAAACTCTCGTAATTGATAACTGTTAAATTATACGATGGTCCCAACATATCGTAATCATACTGAATACTGGATATGGCTTTCTTTTTTGTTATAAACAATACATTACTGCTTGAAATTTTTTCCGCAATTCCAAGGCTTGTTAATGTCTTTCCTGTTCTAACTTCCATAGCAAGATAAAGTAATCCTGATTGTTTTATTATTTCAGTTCCTCTATCTATTATATCAGTTTGATAATCTCTAAACTGAATCATAATTTCTTAAATGTTATTGGATATTTAGATAGGTAGTCAATAACACCCTCAAGTTTTGCAAACTTAATATATGCACCATTTTTATCCAATACTTTTACTTGCTCTATTATTATTTTTGGATATCCGTCTATATAGTCAAGTTTATACCTAACTACTTCAAGACTTCCAACTTCTCTTTTTATCATATCTTTTTCGTGTAATTGTTTATAATATTCACAACTTCTAATTATTTTATCTATAGTTTTGGTAGAGGTATTATGTTTATATTTTTGGTATATCCTAACATTCTTTCCTCTACCTTCCTTAATTTCTATGGTCTGTGTTACTATTTCTTTAAGCATCTCACATTTTTCCCACATTTCAAAATTATTACAACCAAAAGTTCTTTCTATAATCTCTTTATTTTCAATTTGCATAGTGAACATTTTGGAATTGGATCATACTTTTCAATATCAGGATACTCACAACTACATAATAAATTTTTGAATGTTCCATCATCATTGAAATTTTCATCAATATAACATTGAAGTCCAGCGCATTTTTCATACATCTCTAAGCTCTTAAAGTATTCAATCATAAACTCAATACTTATCTTAGAATCTTCTTCATATTCTGAATGAGCAAATACTCCTATGCCTGAGAGAATAATATGTTCTATTTTCGCTCCATTTATTAATACATTATATGAATTTATCATACCGATATGAACTGCTTGATGTTGATTCATAAATTTACCTGTATTTTTAATGTTGGACAACTCATCTTGTGTGAATCTTTTTGATGACAATATTTACATATACCATTATCCCAAAACATATCACAATTATAAGCATCTGTTTCTCTATTAAACTGACCATAGTATTGTGCTATTTCATCTGCAGGTGCAGTGAAACGATAACAGAAATCCTTAGATGGACAATGTATGTCCATACATTTAGCTATATCACTCATCTGCTAATTCTTTTAGTGCTTCGTTAATACTTTCTTGTCTGTAACCTATCTGAATTAATAAACCTGTCATAATATCTAATACTTCTTCAGCTATTAAATCATCTTTTTCAGTTTCTACTGTATAGGTATTTCCGTAATGTTTAATTTCTATTTTCATAATTAAATTTTATAATTTTAAGATATAAACTATTAACTCGCTCAGAGTTAACTCCTCTTTTATAATAGAACTCCATTACTTTTCTTATTCTTGTAATGGGTTTAAAGTAGTTTTTATTTTTCATAACGCGATAATTAATATTAATGTTATTATTGCAAAGTAAATTACATTTAGTAATATGTTTATAAGTTGTTTCTTCATTCTTGAATATTGTTTTTAAATATTATCCATCTTCCTAAGTGGTCTCTATCTTCGTCAGGAGTAATTCCTTCTTTGAAGTTTGCATAAGCTGTAAGCCATTTATAAAATTTAGTTCTACTAATTGCCATCTTTCCTCTTGGTCCGTAATCTGGATAGTCATCTACAAAATGAATATATAATTCGTTCTTGTATAGCTTGATATTTTTTGGTAGATTACAATGATCTGTATTATCAACCAATCCACACCACTCTATAAACTCGTGAGATGTTTCTTGAGATAAGTGTCTTACCTTTAGATTTACAAACTTAGACTTAACTAATCCTGTTCCTAAATAGTTCTGAAGACATTGAATCATATAGTTATCAAACTGAAACCAATCGTCATCATTCCAATCTCCAAACAATAACTTCCCAAATTCGTCCTGTGGCGTATAGTTTTTATTATAATACTGATGTAGTTCTAATTCCCATTTACGTCTCGCAAATGAGTTCCCTGACCCCTTAATCGCGTAGTTAGTTGTTATTGCAATCTTCGGAGATTTTGCAAATGGTATCTTGATTGCATCTTTATTCTTCTTTTCAAGAGTTAAACCCTCAGTAACTACTGAGAACAATCTCTCAAAGTCAAAGTGTTTCTTAACGTCATCGAATACAAGTATCTGAGTATCAGCAGATACCAATTGATAAGCAAAACTTCGCTCGAATGCGAAAGACTTACCATCAATGGTAACTACTTTCTTCATCTTACTAAGAGCATTCATAAGCAAACCTTTACCTGTTCCTCCTTCAGGATTGTCACTAATAACCTCATCATTAAGAATAACTGCTGGACAGAATGATAAGTTCTTATATCCGTGCATTAAAAATCCTAATGTACTTTCCATAGAATTTATCCTGTGTTCGTCAGATCCATTGATATTAGATATAAACTTTTTAAAATCACAATCTTCAGTAACTTCTCCAATAGAGAACACTCTATCAATAACGTGGTCCTTCCAAACGTATCCACCTAAATCTAAATAATCAATAGTAGTTATTACGTCTTTAGTAATCTTTACTGCACAGTTTTTGTAATACAAATATGATGCGTCTTTTGAATCTCCAATAAAGTAAATCTCAATTGTTGAAAGCAATGATAAAAATTCTTCCTTAAAGAATCTTGTATTGTCTGCAAAGTAATTGTAAATAGAAACATCATCTAAGTCAAGTAGATAATTAAGAACGAAGTCCTTTATTTCTTTCTCTGAGGTATGGTCTATAAGGTTATTAGTAACTTTAACAAACACATAGTTCTTACCGCCTTCAGGACAGAACTTATAGAATCCATTATCTTCTAAAAATTCTTTAAATAAAATATGAATTATTCTTATAATACCTTTATCATTCTTTGTCCAAAAACTCATCTTAGAATTTTCTTCCTCAATCCTTGACAGTACGGAATTAATTACATCTTCATCTAAGTTTGACTCTTGAAGTTGATATGCAATTTCTTTTCTTGAAGCTCCTCTTCTTAGCTTTGCTTTAATGGTATTGATACGCTCTTCATCTTCATAGTACTTAGTTCCGAAGTTAGTTATATTTCTATAAGCTGAATCAATTGTAGTTGCTATCTCTGATAATTTAAAATCTTCTGTTGCAAACTGATTAAGTACATATCCAGCAAGACTTTTATTAATACCAAAATCATTGAAGGCCATTGCAAGAACGTAAGCATTTTGATTTCTTTGGCCCTCTTGCATAGGATATTTCTTTTCCCACCACTTAATAAGTATTTCTACTATCTTATTTTCGTCTGTAATTGGAATTGTGGCCTTATCTCTTACCTTACTAACCTCAGTATACTCTGGCTCCTCGATCGTGTCCCAAATCGAAGAATTTTGATTGATATAGATGAGTGGGTCGTAACTCTCGTAACACACTCGACTAATATTCTTACTTGTCTTGTCGAAATAAGGAGAATTAAAATACTTTTCAAGACTATTGAAATAGTTTTTATGATTGTCTGCATCAGCAGGAATTTTAACTAAAGCTTTTAATCCATTTCCTGATGGAGATATAAATACCGAATAAACATATTTGTTTTTTGATAAAGTTTCTTTGTCTTGTAATAATTCCTTTTGCTTTTGGTATCCATCAAAGTCTAAACAAATAAGACCTGAGTGTTCTGCTAAAGCTGAGTCTTCTCTCTTTGTAAACTTACCACTAAAACAAATTGCCGGTAATTGCTTTTTAATTTCATTACGCTCAGACTTATCTTTCTCTTGTCTGATTCGTTTTACTATATCTTTAGTAGAACCCGCGCCATCTTTTATTCTTTCAAGGATAATGTTGACATCTCTAAAGAAAGGAGTGTCCGTATCACGTATGTTTTGAAAGATTGTAACTATATATGACATAGTATGTTGGTTTTATGTTGATTTTATGTTGATTTTTTTTAGCTA
>Ga0181350_1000480_pt1 | contig 11693 bp, 14 predicted proteins | sample Su13VDMM110DCMD_FD_130105 | JGI IMG/M metagenome (GOLD analysis project Ga0181350, IMG submission 130105) | Freshwater viral communities from Lake Michigan, USA - Su13.VD.MM110.DCM.D | ecosystem: Environmental > Aquatic > Freshwater > Lake | place: USA: Michigan | collected 2013-07-16
CTCAAGTTCTGCAAAATATGTCATTGAGTTGCCCAACCTGCTGCTGTTGCGATCAAGCGCCTCGACTTCAGTGTTTGTTTACAACTATGGCGATGCCACGGTCAACAACGGAACCAACAACATTACGGCTGGCGCTTGGTCAATTACTTATTTTGGCGTAGCCCCTGCGGTTAATGCAAGCGGCGGTATGTGGGCGCCATCGTTTGGTATCCAGCCAGACGCAGGCCGAAATGCACGGCAATCTTTCTGCTACTTCTTCCGAGGCGGCGTGACTACCTTGGATGTACTAGACATTGCAGGCAGCATTACAGGCACTTGGACGGCGGCAATCACCTACGATGGCTCAGTAGCCCTGACAACTGGCACTTGCGGGTGTACTGCCCCGTTTGAGAACGAGGGGCGGATGTTCTACATAAATATTTATGTGGCGTCTGCGATCAATCAGATTTATCGTTTTGACGTAAAAAACCGGGTACTGTCACCATTTACACCGACCGACTTTCTACAATCAGGCACAGCAGTATTGGGTCAGCGTATGGCGGCATATTGCGCTACGGATGGGGCCGATACCTACGATGTAATTTTGCTGCAAGCGCACACAAGTACGGTATCGCAAGAAATGGTCGTATTGGTATGAAAGTCGCTGAACTGGTTACCTTGATGGCTAACAAGCTGTCATATTTAAACACCGCTAAATCGACCGCTATAGCCTCTGGAGACCTTGAGGCAGTGCTGAGACTTGACAGCGAGATCAGCGAGACCCAGGCCACTTTAGAGGCCTTGCAAACACTGGTCTAACGTGTTTCTAACGCTACTTCAGTCCCGACCTACCGGCGGCGGTAGTGGTTCACCTTCCAGGGGCAGCAGGAAGGGATGGGCGCGTGAACGTGCAATCTTTGAGGCTAGCTTATTACGCAAGCCGACCAAAATTGTAGAGCTGGAGCAGATCAGACAGGCACTTGCCAAAGACACGCAATCGCAGCGCCTGGCACGCAAGCTGGTGAACTACGATGGCGATCTGGAAGAATTGGCAAGTCTGCAAAAAGAACTGGCGAAACTGCAAGTCACCTACAAAAACAAGGCAGCGCAGAGCAAAGAACTGCAAGAGGCATCGGCATCACTTAGCGCTTTCTTGCTGGACGAGGAAGACACGATAACCGCACTGATGGCAATGCAAGAGTTTGAAGCGCGGCAGATACTGGCAGTGCTTGGCATTAATATTCACTGAGGGGCAATCATGGCAGACCCAATTATTAGACAACTGGCGCGTGCGAAACTTCCGCCTACTTTACGCAATCCCATCAGTGAGTTTATGCAATCACTTTTTAGTGGTGACGGACGCAGTGCAAACCCCAGCTGGGACGCCTTGTCAGACGCTGAGAAAGCCGCCTACTACAGCGACAACCCCACGATGGCTGGAATTACCCAGTTTGGGCAGAAAGCGCTTGGTTATGCCCCATTTGGGATTGGTATGGCAATGCAGGCGCAGAAGGCATATGCCCCAGACTTTGTTGCACAACAAGAATCAATTGCCCGTGGAATTGATCCTGCTACTGGTTTGCAAGTAGGCGGCTATGGTTCGCGCCAAGCGCCCGATTTACAAAGTTTTGACATTGCTACACAAACCCCCACTGGCTTGTACGGCGACCAATATGCGGGTATGCCGGCGCCACAGTCTATGGGTATGTTTGAGTCTTTTTTGAATAGTATTTTGCCCAGTTCTGCCGTGTCTTTGGGGCCAGTGGCGGCTGTTGAAGATCGGGCACCATTACTTACGCCAGCAGGCATGGAAGCAGCAGCACCAGGAGTAGCGGAGGCCAACATTGGTGGATACGATTCAGGCATGGGCAACTTTGGCGGCGGCTCAGACAGCTTTGGCGAAGGCCAATATGCTCATGGCGGCATGGTAGACGCTGACGATCTGAAGGGACAAGCGCCAGGCCCAGACGATGGCTATGGGGCACTCCAAGGCGGTGAGTACGTTATTAAGAAGGCCGCAGTTGATAAGTATGGACAGGCAATGCTTGACGCTATCAATAATGGCACCTTTCAATTCAAGCAAGGTTTAGCCAACTTCATGGCAACGAAATAGCGGCATCCACCCAGCCGACTTTGGGTGAGTTTGAAGGAAGAGTATGGAAAACGAAGTTGAGATTGAAGACGAGCCCGTAGAGCAGCCAGCCGAGGAAGCTGATGAAGTTGTCGTCAGCATTGGCGAAGAAGAGCCGCAGCAGCAGGAAGAACCGGCCCATGCGCCTGAATGGGTACGCGAACTCCGCAAAACCAACCGCGAACTAAAGCGGCAGAACCAAGAACTGCAAGGTCGGATGCAACAAGCAGTACCGCAAGCCATCACACTTGGTAAAAAACCAACACTCGAAGATCACGACTATGACGCTGAGAAGTTTGAGCAGTCACTGGAAAGCTGGTACGACCGCAAGCGCCACACTGATGAGCAGCAAGCAAGGCAAGACGCCGAGGTGCAAACCCAGAATCGCGCTTGGCAATCAAAGCTAGAAGGCTACGCAAAGGCCCGTGCGGAACTGCGGGTAAGTGACTTCGAAGAGGCCGAGGCGGTAGCACAGGAACTGTTCAGTGTCACTCAGCAGGGCGTGATGCTGCAAGGTGCTGATAACCCCGCCCTAGTGGTGTATGCTCTTGGCAAAAGCCCCAAAAAGGCCAAGGAATTGGCAGAAATCAAAGACCCGGTGAAGTTTGCCTTTGCCGTTGCAAAACTGGAGAAAGACATGAAAGTTACCAATCGCAAGTCAGCCCCGCCACCGGAACGAGTAGTATCAGGCACTGCCAGAAACTCTGGCTCGGTAGATTCAACCCTTGACAGATTGCGGGATGAAGCCGCCAGAACTGGTAACATGACGAAAGTTATTGCATACAAGCGCCAGAAAAAGGCATAATGTCGGCAAACGGGTATCGCTAGCCCAAAAAAATAGCAGTTGAATGGCCCTCGCCAGCCCATTGGTGAGTAGAGAAAGTGGCAGCAATGCCGTGTTTTTTATTCAACCAATGGAGTTTTTATGAGCAATTCATTCAGTAAAGAAGAGCGCGTAGCCTTTGAGGACATTCTCGAAGGTTTTAACGATGCTCTAGTTTTGTCCCGCAACGTGTCCGTTTACAACACTGACGGCTCGATGATGGAACGAACAAACAACGTCATCTATCGTCCCCAGCCGTACATTGCGCAGAGCTTTGATGGCATGGATCAGACCAGCAACTTTACGGCTTACACCCAGTTGTCCGTCCCTGCGACACTTGGCTTTCAGAAGTCTGTGCCGTTCATTTTGGATGCACTGGAACTGCGTGATGCCTTGCAAGAGGGTCGTCTGGGCGATGCTGCCAAGCAGAAGCTGGCAAGTGATATCAACATCGCCATCATGAACTCAGCCGCAAACCTCGGTTCGCTGGTGGTCACTGTCAGCACAGCAGCTGGCGACTACGACGATATTGCTGCGTGCGACTCGATCATGAACGAGCAGGGCGTCCAAGCCTTTGACCGTTACCTTGCACTGTGCAGCCGCGACTACAACGGAATTGCTGGCAACATCGCTGGCGGCGCTACTGGTGGCGGTGCATCGCGTTCGTTCTCGGGCAACAAGTCGAACAACGCTTTCGAGCGCAGCTATGTCGGCATGGTTGCAGGCTTTGAGACTTACAAGCTGGACTACTCCAACCGCATTCTGGCGGCTACTGGTGCAGACCCAACGATGAGTACCCTGGCTGCTGCAAACAACTACTACGTGCCTGTGGCAACACAGACCGCAGTGACCGGCGAAACGCAGAACGTGGACAATCGTTTCCAGACGATCACCGTGTCCAGCACCACCGACCTACCTGCCGGGACTCCCATCGAGATCACAGGCGTGGAAGCCGTGCATCACATCACCAAGCAAGGCACTGGGTTTTCCAAAACCTTCCGTATCGTGAGCGTGGTTAATGCCACTACCTGCGTAATCACACCTCCCATTATTTCCGCACAAGGCGGAACTGATGCCGAGTTGCAGTATCAAAACTGCATCGTGACAGCAGCCGCTGGCCGCACTGTGAACCGCTTGAATGCTGATGACGCACCAATCAATTGCTTCTGGCAGAAAGATGCGCTTGAGATTCTCCCAGGCCGTTACGCTGTGCCGTCCGATGCTGGTGTCGCAGTGATGCGTGGCTCCACAGACCAGGGCATCGAGGTCGTCATGCAGAAGCAATACGACGTGAACACCATGAAGACCAAGTATCGTTTGGATACCCTTTTCGGCGTGGTCAATAAGCAGCCAGAGATGTCCGGCATCCTGTTGTTCAACCAAACTCCTTAAGGAAAAATCATGAGCTACAACGTAATTTTTACACAAGGCACGGCTACCGTTACTGTGCCAGCAGGCGAGAAAATCGCTGTGCAAGCCTACTCACCAGCAAGCGTGTTTCAAGAAGTTGGTTATCCCAATTTCCCAGAGTCACAGGATTTGCTGACCGTAGTTGACAACACCACCTATGTGTCAGCAGCATTCACGAATGCCACCAGCGTGACCATCCAGGCCGGTGCATCGGGCGCGTTGTACGCTGTCGGTGTTTCGCCAGTGATTACTGACGATGGCAATTGGCAACTCCAGGGCGCACCTGGTGACGTAGCCGACGGCGGCTCAATGATTGCCACAGCAGCAAATGTGCTTACTGGCATTGTCACTGCAACGCCTACGACAACCCGTTCCATCCAGCTGCCAACAGGTGCAAACCTTGACCTGGCAACCGAGTGGGCGATTGGTCAGGCGTTTGACTTCAGCGTCATCACCTTGGCTGCATTTGCTTTGACTATCACGGTCAACACAGGTGTGACCATTGTTGGCTCTGCTGCAACTGCTGCAACCTCTGGTGCATCCGCACGTTTCCGTCTTCGCAAGACTGCTGCTGATACCTTCATCGTGTATCGGATTGGCTGATAAACCAGACGGGTCAGCAGAGATGTTGGCCCGTTCTACATGGAGATTTGAATAAAACAAGGCCTTTATGCCAACATCGCAGCCAAACGTGATCGTATCGCGGCAGGCAGCAAGGAAAAGATGCGTAAGCCTGGAGCGCCTGGCGCACCTAGCAAAGCCGACTTTGTAGCATCTGCCAAGACAGCAAAGCCAGCAAAGAAAAAGAAATGATCAAGTCAGCTGCAATCGTCAAGACCAAGAATCCTAACTCTCGCAAAGAGTTGCGGTTGCAAAAGCTCAAGCTGAAAAAGAAACAGGCAAAAGAGCGCAAGGCAAGCAAGCAAGTTCACCCATCGCCAATGAGCAGCCGTGTCCGTCCTGCGGTCATTGAAAAAGATGACAGCCCCCCGACCCGTGATGAAATGTTGCAGCAAGCCGAGGCGATTGGGCTGAAGGTTGACAAGCGCTGGTCAGATGCAAACCTGTTGAAACACATCGAGGAATTGCAATGGGCTACACAAAACGACAATTCATAAGCGCAGCCTTTGAAGAAATTGGTTTAGCGTCTTACGTCTTCGATCTACAGCCCGAGCAGCTGCAATCAGCCCTGCGCCGCCTTGATGCGATGATGGCAGATTGGAACGCCAAGGGCATCCGTCTGGGTTATCCATTGCCATCCAGCCCCCAGGATAGCGACCTGGACGAAGAAACAAACGTCCCTGATTCAGCCTATGAAGCAATCATTTGCTCACTTGGCATCAGGCTGGCGCCGAGTTTTGGTAAAACGGTGATGATCGAAACCAAGACCACCGCCAAGCAGGGCTACGACATATTGCTCCAAAGGGCGACATTTCCGCTTGAACAGCAACTGCCAGGCACGATGCCAGCAGGCGCAGGCAACAAGCCGTGGAGGGTGTACGACAACCCGTATGTCAGACCACCTTACAACCCGGTTACTGCTGGCCCTGATGGGCCTCTTGAATACTATTAAGGACAGTCATGCCAACAATCAACCAGTTACCCGTACTCAGCACGATTTCCAGCGGAGACCAGTTACCCGTCTACTCGCCAAACAACGGGGATGCACGGCGCACCAGTATCGGCAGTTTGCTGACGTTCTTCCAGCAAAGTTTTGCTTCGCCAACAGTTTCGACAAATCTGTACACACCAGGGGCAGGCTTCAATATCACTGTGCCCACGCCTGTAGCCGAGCAGCAATGGATGCTTATCCAACCTGCTGGCACACTGGCCACCGGAACCGTCACCCTGCCGCTGAATACTGGCGTACCCGATGGCACTGAGGTTCTGATAACCAGCACCCAAACAATCACAGCTTTCACCATTGCTTTGAATGGCGCGGCTGCAATCTACGGAAATGTCTCTACCCTTACCGCTGGCGCTGCTGTTCGGTATCGCTACTACTTGGCGACCAACAGTTGGTACAACATCACCAACGAAACCGCAGGATTTAATGCGGCAATTCAAGATTTTCTAAACAACCCGACGAGCGCGAATCTACTGGCAGCAATGACAGACGAGACCGGCACAGGCCTGTTGGTGTTTAACACCAGCCCAACTTTATTAACACCAATAATTACAAATCCAACAGTCAGCACTGGAACATTCACCAGCCCTGCATTGGTGACGCCTGCGTTAGGGACAGTTGCCAGTGGAGTTATTTCAGCCTGTACCAGCACCAGCATGGTTATGGTGACTCCAGTAATCGGTGCAGCCACAGGCACAAGCCTAGCGGTAACTGCTGCAATCACTTCATCTGGCACGGCAGGCGTGGGTTACGCAACGGGCGCAGGCGGGGCGGTTACGCAGCTAACCAGCCGCACTACAGGCGTGACGCTGAATAAGACCACAGGCGCAATCACCCTATTCAGCGCAGCAGGCACAACAGTCGCAGCCACCTTTGTCGTGACCAACAGCACCGTGGCGGCAACAGATGTAATTATTCTGAACCAGAAGTCAGGTACTGACCTGTACGACTTGATGGTGACAGCAGTGGCAGCTGGAAGTTTTAACCTCACATTCCGTACCACTGGTGGCACGGCCACTGAAACGCCGGTCTTTAACTTTGCCGTTATCAAAGCTGTAGCTGCGTAATGAAAACGCCAGCCTTTGCCAGAAAAGAAGGCCAGAACCCCAAAGGTGGATTGAACGCCAAGGGTAGAGCCGCTGCAAAGGCCGAAGGCATGAATCTGAAGCCTCCTGTTAAGTCTGGTGACAATCCGCGCAGGGCATCGTTTCTGGCCCGTATGGGTGGCAATCCTGGCCCTGAGTACAAAGACGGTGAACCGACTCGACTACTGTTGAGTCTGAGGGCATGGGGCGCATCGTCTAAGGCAGATGCACAGGCCAAGGCAAAACGCATTTCTGCCAGAAATAAGGCGAAGTAATGCAAATCCCAATTCTGAACGGCATTTACGCTGACAGCACACCGGAGCTGCGTACAAGCTACCCTGTCAACGTGGTGCCGGTGCCCATCAAGTCTGGCATCAGCAATGGATTCCTGCGCCCGGGTGACGGTTTGGTAGCCAACGGCACAGGCCCAGGCATTGACCGAGGCGGCATTGAGTGGCAGGGCAGTTTGTATCGCGTCATGGCTACGAAGCTGGTGGAGATTGACAGCGCAGGCACAGTGACGGAATTGGGCGATGTTGGTGGGCCTGTGACTGAGTTGGTGACAATGGATTACAGTTTCGAGCTGCTGGTCATTGCATCGGGCACCAGGCTTTACTTTTGGGACCCAGTTGCATCAACACTCACTCAAAACACGGACCCAGACCTGGGCATCGTTTTAGATGTAGTTTGGGTGGATGGCTACTTTATGACCACCGATGGCGAGTTTTTGGTCGTCACCGAGTTGACTAACCCGCTGGCTGTTGATCCTTTCAAGTACGGCAGTTCAGAGGTTGACCCCGACCCGGTGGTGGCGTTGCTCAAGCTGCGAAACGAGGTCTATGCACTGAACCGACACACCATTGAGGTGTTTGACAACGTGGGCGGTGATCTGTTCCCATTCGCTCGGATTGATGGCGCACAGATTCAAAAGGGTGTTATCGGCACGCAAGGCTGCTGCGTCTACATCGAGCGCATCGCTTTTTTGGGCGGTGGCCGAAACGAAGCCCCAGGCATTTACGTAGGCGCAGCAGCAACCACCCAGAAAATCAGCACGCAAGAAATTGATAACCTGTTGCTCAACTACACCGAGGCGCAGCTGGCCCTGGTCAAGCTCGAAGCACGCAACGACAAAGCGCATCAGCATCTTTACGTCCATCTGCCAGACCGCACCATTGTTTATGACGCAGCCGCATCCGAAGCATTGGGCGAGCAGGTTTGGTTTACCCTGACCACCACCTTGGCAGGCTTTGCACAGTACCGCGCACGCAATATGGTGTGGGTTTACGACAAATGGATGATTGGCGATCCGCAGTCCAGCACCATCGGCTACTTTGTGCAAAACACCGGCCACCATTGGGGCCAGCAAGTGCGATGGGAATTCGGCACGCTCATCGTCTACAACGAAAGCAACGGCGCAATCTTCAACGAGTTGGAGTTGGTCAGTCTCACCGGCTCTGTAGCCCTTGGCAAGAATCCGCAGATCAGCACTAGCTACAGTGTTGACGGCAAGGCTTACAGCCAAGAGCGCAGCATCAGTGTTGGAACGATAGGGTCTAACAAGCGCTTGGTTTGGTTTCAGCAGGGGCATATGCGGAACTGGCGCATCCAGCGATTCCGTGGCGACAGCGATGCCCATGTCTCATTCATTCGTCTTGAAGCTCAAATTGAGCCACTGGCGTTCTGATGGCAACCGCGCCCGTTTCCCGACGGCTCAATTTAACCCGTGATCAGCTTGCGGCGTTCCTGACCGACCAGCAACAGATCAGACAATTTGAGTTGTTGTTCTCCACGGTTGACACGATACAGGTCATCGTCGGCACCGACTTTGAGTTTCAAGCAGACACAGCCGCAGCTACAGCTACCAGCGCACTGGCACAGATCAGCGCATTGGCGCAAGAGTCAGCAGTCAGCGCAGCAGTCATTGATGGCAAAACCACCCTGGCACTGGATCAGATTGCAACCTTGGCGAAAGAAACGTCTGTCAGCATTGCGTCAGCCGAAAACAAAGTCAACCAGGCAATGGCCTTACTCGCTCAACTGACAGCGGCTGTTGAAGGGTTGCAGATGACCCCAGCCCCGCGGGAGTTCAAGCGCAGCAGGTACGGTTCGTTCTACGACACCACAACGCAGATTGCCACTGTGATCAACACCGCCACGGCAGTCACGTTTAACACGACTGATCTGAGCCAAGGGGTGTTCTTGTCAACCACATCGAGGGTGATGGTGGATACCGCAGGCATCTACGATTTTCAGATTTCAATTCAGCTTGACAAAACAACTGGTGGAACAGCGGAGTTTTACGTTTGGTTTAGGTTGAATGGAGTTGATGTAACCGACAGCGCAAGCCAGATCAGGTTACAGGGTAATAATGCGGAAGTATTTTCTTCACTCAATTACTTTTTTGATCTGAAGTCTTCGGACTATATAGAAATCATGTTTTCAGTGACTAATTTATCTGTTGAACTTGCTGCTTTTGCTGCGGCTGCACCAGTGCCAAGCATTCCATCCATCATTCTCACTGTGTCAAACAATATCGGAGGTATCCAATGACCGTATCCATCAAGGTGCTGATCCCAGCAAAACAGGCAGAAAACGCACAAACCACGCAGTACACAGCCACCAACTGCAAGACTCTGATTGACAAGTTTACAGCCACAAACACATCGGCAGGCAACGTAACGATCAGCGTCAACCTAGTGACCGCAGCAGGCAGCGCAGCTACATCTAACCTGATTGTGGATGCCCGTAGCATCGCGCCAGACGAGACCTACACCTTCCCCGAATTGGTTGGGCAAGCGCTAGAGCCATCAGGATTTATTTCCACTATTGCCAGTGCAGCCACCTCATTGACCATCCGAGCCAATGGCCGCGAAATCACTTAAAGGACAGCCATGAAACACTTTATGATGATTCCAAAAGGCTTTGCTGGCCTGCCGGTAGACGAAGGGTTTATCAGCACAGCAGAGAACAAGAAGAACTACGCCATTGCCGTGGAAGATTGGCACTACGGTCCAGAGGTGCCGACCAACGAGCCAAAGGCCAACCCTGAGTTTTATGACTCCCTGGCCGAAGCAATGCAATGCGATGCCAAAGACGCTAGACGCAAGCACTGCTCAAACTGCGAGTACTACGACAACAGCTTCATGACCCAGGTACGGATTGAGCGCATTCCGATGGCGGCTTATGACAAGGGCGCAGGGTTTAGGGGCCATTGCGAAAAGCTGAACTTTGTCTGTAACGATATGCGGGTCTGCCAGGCGTGGGAAGAGCGCGAATCTGAAATGGATTGACCAAATGCTAAATTGTGGGAAAATGATCGCGCTGAGTCTATCGGGCCACCAGCAGCTCACCCTCAAGAGGAGTTGTGCATGACCGATGGGCTAAGAGAAAACCTAACAAAGGTTTTTATGCTGCCTGCGCCTGCCGTAGAGTGGCTGCTCATGGTTTTTGACGCAATCCAGGTGTTCGACGATGTTGCTGATGGTGATCCAGTAGAGCGCAAAGACCTTAATGCCACCATTTGGAACACGCTGGTCGGCATGAACCAAAACCAATTTTTTCTCACTAACAGCCACCACCTTGTGCCATTGCTGGCAACGATGATTCTGAAGTGGCAAGCCTCTGACCAGGCCGAGCGTGCAGGCCAAGCAGATGCCAAATCATTTACCTGGCGTGCTGGGTACTACGACTTAATTTTGATGGCTGTATCGCTCACGCATGGCGCTGGCTTTGCCACACAAAATGCCCACTTAGTCATGGCGCTGTATGGCGAGAAATTTGAAAACTACATGAAGGAGTTCGGCAATGCCTGATCCCATAACAGCCCTAATTGTTGGCGGCGGCCAACTCATTAGTAGTTCAATGCAATCAAGCGCTGCTGGAAGAGCTGCGGATATCCAAGCTGGCGCAGCCGAAAAAGGAATTGCACAACAAGGCGTTTCATCGCAACTTGCCATTGATGAACAGCGCAGGCAATTTGATGCGTTGCAGAAAATATTGCAGCCTTATGTTACTGCTGGAAGTGGAGCGCTTGGGGGTTATGCACCTTATCAACAAGCTGGCGCTGGTGCATTGCCATCACTCCAGCAATTTGCAGCCGGTGGTGTACCGGCATTTGAACAACAGCAAGCCTTGGCTGGACTCAGAGGGCCAGAAGCCGAGCGTGCGGCCATTGAGCGCATCAGCGGCGGCGAGCAATTCAAAGCACTCGAACAACAAGGCAGGCAGTCTCTGCTTTCAAGTGCATCTGCTACAGGTGGTTTGCGTGGTGGCAATCTTCAAGGCGCATTGGCTCAGTTTTCGCCAGCCTTACTGTCTAACTTGATTGAAAAACAATATGGCAGGTTGGGCGGTTTAGCAGCAACAGGCGGCACAGTAGCTCAGAATCTAGCCACGGCAGGCATGGGCGCTACAGGAGAACTCGCTAGGATTGGACAAGCATCAGCAGCTGGTGTTGGATCAGCTGGAGCCGCAGCAGGCACCAATATCGGGAATATTTATTCAACGCAAGGAACCAACATAGCTAACTTGCTTGGTCAACAAGGACAAGCCCAGGCTGGCGGTGAAATTGGTCAAGCCAATGCTTTCGGTAAGCTGTTTAATCTGCCAGCACAAATTTTGGGTTTCCAATATGGCGCA
>Ga0181350_1000483_pt1 | contig 11638 bp, 5 predicted proteins | sample Su13VDMM110DCMD_FD_130105 | JGI IMG/M metagenome (GOLD analysis project Ga0181350, IMG submission 130105) | Freshwater viral communities from Lake Michigan, USA - Su13.VD.MM110.DCM.D | ecosystem: Environmental > Aquatic > Freshwater > Lake | place: USA: Michigan | collected 2013-07-16
TGCAAGTTGTGTACTTTTAGCAATATCATCCTTATGACCACTCCATCTATTACTGGTTGTAAGCAATAATATTTTGTTTTTGGTGCGTAAATAATCAATGGTCTTCTTATACTTTTTAGCATAAAAATCCATATCTCGATCACTTGAAGGTAATTGATCTTCTAATAATAAATCTTTTAATTTAATCATTGTGTAATATAAATAGTTAGTATTTACGATTAGTGACAATAACAATTCAGTCATCGCCTTTTTAGGGGCGTAGTCGTGATTAAGATGTTACTTCAATTAGTCATTCTGACCCATTCATACTTGAAGTGACCACAGTCCCATATACGATCATATCCATTTACTTGCATATTTTGCCATTCACTCAAACCGCTATCAAACTTTTCCAAGGTTTTATTAAGCTTATGTTTTTGAAAATGAGTTCTATTCATTGGTATGCCTTTGTTTTTGTGAAAATAATGATAACCACAAGGAGTATCTTTCAACCTCCGCATACCCAACCTTTCGTAAACTTTTCCTGTAAATAAACGTTTATCGCTGTAAGTCACAACTGAACTCACAGCATAATTTTTAATAAAATACGTGAATAGCTTAGAAGATCCTCCCACGATATTTGTGTTTAACAAATTGCAATATCTAGACAGTTCGTATTGATATTTTTTATCGTATCTAGATTTGACAAATGTCATTATAGAAACCAATGCGTCGTTATTATATAACCCTAATCGTACTGATGACACATCATCTCCCTGTATATGATTGTCTTCCAAAAAGGTTGATTTATCTTCATTTGATACTTCTTTAACCACACATTTTCTCGCATAAACTTTCGCAGATTTACCCATCTTATTAATCAAAATACTTTTAATTATAGAATTTTTGCAACGCCATTCCCAATCCCATATATGCATTAATTGAATATTTTGCTGATTACACTTTAAAGTTTTGTTAAGATGATAATGCTTGTTCTTGTTGCCAGCAATTTCACTGTGCCAATAAACCCCATCACATTCAATTGCAAAATTGAGGGAGGGCATTAATATATCAATTTCACATCCATTTAAGATAGTTCTATCATGATGTTTTGTTTCTATGTTGTACGAATGGAAGAAATCTAAAATTTCTGTTTCTATTGATGACTTAAACCTATTGTGAGGATAACAGTTCAAACAACGTGGAATATTTCCCGAGTATAAATTATCTTGAAATTCATTGTTACATTTACAACATTTAAACTTATACATTTTATCATAATCACACCCCGTATATTCTTCTCGGCGAAAAATAGGTAACACAACGTTATTAAGACGACCGCCGTCAAAAATATTCGCAACCATACGATTGATCTTCTCTTGTCTCTTTTTTTCTTTGGCGCACGATAATTGAGACACATTCTTTATATTATTATCTTCGAGATATTGTTTAAACCGATCAGATTTAAAGCCAATATCTCCATTAGATGCACGTTCTTGAGTTCTTTTAAGAGTGTTGGGTGAAACATTCATTCCATATTTCTTATTGTTGGTCTGCGTCATTTTATCTCTGTTATTATAGTTTTCATCTCCATATTTCTCCAATTTGGTGCGTTTTCCCTTCTCTACATTGTTATAGTTTTCATCTCCATATTTTTCTTTTAGAGTATCCTTCATCTTTTTTACCATATTGTCATACGCGCCACTGTCTCTCTTTTGCTTTATTTTAGCTTTAACTTCAGGCAATTGAGACGGATGATAAACACCATACTTTTTGAAAAATGCTTCTCTTATTTTTTTACCTCGTTCAGTCATATACAACACTCCTTATCTAATAGATACATATTAACACATATGTCAAAAAATAAAAGAAAAAACCTCGCTTAGAAATAAGCGAGGTTTGGTTTGTTTATTATCTATCCGTTAGGCACCAAAACTTGCGCCAGTTGGAAGAATATTGAAGTCCAAGACAATGAATTCAGCAGCCTTGGCTGGTTGAATATAGATTTGTCCGTAAAGGATATTTCTATCGATCAAGTCAGGGGTGTTGTTGGTTTCATCCATCTTCACTTGGAAGGCGTACAACCCACTACGTTGTTGAACTTGTTCCAAGTATGGGTTGACAATACTCAAGAAACGGTTTCTTGTACTTGCAGTGTTTTGTTCAAACAACAAGAAACGTGAACTTGAAGCAATGAACTTCTTCAAGTTGATCAACAAACGACGAACGTTTACACGGTCGAGAGCGCTTGGTTTAACTTGAAGAGTCTTTTGACCCCAAACACAGATGCCTTGGCCAGGGAATGCGGCAATAGGATTGACACGTCCCTCATACAAGGTATCGCGTTCACCGTGAGTCAAACGATCCAACACTTGAACTGCTTGAGTAATTCCACCACGATTCAATCCAGCAGGAGCAAACCACTCAGCCGAAGCCTTGTCGTTTGCAGCATAGATTGAAGGTAGGATTACCGATGGAGGAATACTAACAATCTTGTTCAAATTGGTATCAAGAATCTTGATCCAAGGATAGTAGGTTGCCACGTAGCTGCTGTCGATTGTAGAAGCAACATTTAGTGCTGCATCAATCAATCCTGTGCTTTGATTGCTCTTAGGGAACACCACGTTATCCATGATGTAGAAACAATCACCACGAGCTTCAACCATATCAATTGTCAACTGAGCCACATAACTATGGTGTTGATAGAAGATACCTGGAGTCACGATCAAGTTGATATCAAACTCATCAGCATTTCCAAGAGAACCAATTACTTGTTTGTAAGCAACTGAACCTGGACTTCTGATGTTGGTACAATTCAATCCTTGTGTATTGCCTGGAATAATATCAGATCCAACGTTGATTGGAATTGCTGGTGATTGACCATCAAATCCACCTTGGAATCCGAACACAAACTTACGCATCTTGACACGGGCCGATTCATATGCAGCGTCATAAGTTGATGGAACACCACCGCTGTCGTTTTGGACATCGGGTTGTTTTGCACCAGCAGAAACATACGCATCACCCTCTTCAAGATCGAACACCACGTTGTTGCCAATTGAAGAATAACCTTCATAAGCAGGAAGTGGGGCGAAGTATTGAAGATTGTCGTTATAGACGCTGTACACACCAACACTAGAGGTTGGATACAAACTCAACAAGTCATCGTCAGCACCAATTGGTGGTTCGCCAAAGACGATACCAGATGGATACTTACCGGGAGCGAGAGAATAGGTAGATGCCTTACTAAACTGTACAGGAGGCAAATATCCACCAACGTTTCCACCAAGAGGTGTGGCAAGAGCTTGGAATCCGTAAGGAACAGAAGATACAGGATAAGTATTTTCGGTCATTTCAACGCGAATATTACGACTCAAGTTATTGTATGTTCCGAACTCAATGATCTTACCTGAATATGCGATATAGTTGTAACGATCACCAATACGACGGGCAATGAAGTTAGAACTATCTGGATCGAGGTTCAAGTTAGTGAAACGTTCGAGGTACTTAGGACTCTTGTCAGTGTCACTGAAATTACGGACACTCACAGTGAAAGAACCCCAATCACTTCCCGTAACCGTACCAGCAAGTTTAACGTCACTGATTTCAAGTTTATAGGAAGTGTTCATGTTGGTTCCGTCAGAACGAGTGTGAAGACGGAACAATGGGAATCTTTGTGGTTGAGCAGACAAATCCGATGTGCCAGTGAATGGAGCAACACGTTGAGAGTTAACCCACGGAGTTGTAGCCCACTTCAAACTGAAATCAGAATCACCCGTGGTAGTATCATATCCGTAGTCATCAGTGAACTTCATTGGATTACCCGAAAGAACCAATTTGGTGTCATCATTTTCAGTATTCAAATATGGAGCTTCACTACCAACAATCATCCAAGCATTATCCACAGATGCTTCTTGACTTACCACACGAGCAATAGTGTCACCGAAGATCTTGTAAAGATATGCAGCTTCAATCTTTTGACCGGCAACTTGCTTTGCTGGATCACCTGCGGTTGCATCGTCGCCAAACACATTGGTGATGTAGTTCGAAGCCCCTGGATCCAATGAGAACTCATAGGTTCCGTAACTTCCACTTCCACCGGCAATATTGTAACGAAGATCTAGAGTGAACTCGTTTCCGCTTGGATCGTAGCTTCCACTATAGACACCTGAGGTTGCCAACTTCTTACTCAAGATCGAACCTTCAAAACCGTAAACCAATTGAGCAATCTTGTTATTTGCATCAGATTGGATAGTTGCGTTTTGAGTATTTGCAAGAACAGCAAGAGTAACTGATTCTCTTGTTGCGCCGGGATTACATGGGTCGCCACCTGAAACAGGGGTGTATTGGAAGTTAACAAACTTACCAAAACTACCTGAAATGGCAGAGGTATATTGAATTTGAACCCCACAACTATTTGCTGGGCGGGCTTTCTTGATCTGAATACTGTTCAGAGTAACTGTGCTAGCTGTACCAGAGACAGGAAAGTCGTTGGACAACTTAGCGAGAGTTGAAGAGGACAAACTACCAGAAACAACACCATTAGTTTCAGCAAGAGCTCTGAGAAGCTTATTTGTTGCACTAACAGTTACATCGCCTTGGTAACTGGAACTTAAGTTGAACTCACCCCCACCACCTGACACAGTGTTACCCGTGAGAACGAAATATACGTCACCGATATAACGGGTGGTGTAAGTTTTGTTTCCTACGGTGCCGGGTGGATTGTATGTAGCAAACGAAGATGTCTCAAAGTTTGCGTACAAACTACCTGTAACGGTCAAAGTATCGGCTGCAGCGGTACTGCCACTGAAATATTGAACGTTTGTGGTAATGTCATCAGGATCAAGAGCAATGTATGAAGAATAATCTTCACCAAGTGCTGTAAATGATCCGCTTTCTGTGCGTCTGTCGTAAACACCTGGAATAGCGTAGATTACGAATGGGTTCTTTTGTTGGTACCCAGTCAATGCTCCTACGCGACAGACGGTCACTAGACCCTGTTCCTTTAGGTATTCTTTTGCAGTGTATGGGCCGTAGAAAACTCCATCGGCTACACCGAACTTTTCTTCTAACTCAGCAACGCTGGTAACAATGGTTGGTGCGAAGCCCGGTCCCTTTGGGAAGGGAGCCACAACGGCACCACCTATGTCAGCAACGCCTTGAGCGAGACCCGACAGGTCGTTTTCACGACTGAAAACGCCTGGACTCACTATTGTATTGTGTGGAGTAAATGTACCCCCTTCTGTGATTGGCATATGCTAAATTCCTTTCGATTGGTTAAAGTTTTGTACTACTCATACAAAAAACTCTAACTATAAATATAGCCAAAAAATTGAAAGTTAAACTATTTATATTTTAAGGCCGGATTTTCACGATCTGATTTATTTTCTCTACTATCACAGATGGAGATATGGTATAAGTACACTCATGTTGGCGTATTGTACCTTTGTGAAATGGACACCAAATATCCTCCCATTCCACATTCACTGAATTGTTGTTATAACATCCTACACAAGTATTTTTGTTGAAATTTAACGCACTTATTCTGTTGTTTCCATCTTGAAACTCAAAATAAGGAAGGGTATGGCCGCTAATCATTATCACTGGAACCTTCAAAACCCACGCAAGCCACGCTAATCCTGAACTGACACCTATGAATAAAGATGAACTATACAAAGCGTTGCATACGTCATGCAGACCCTTTCCAGTATAGTCTATAACATTCGTAAGTTCACTTTCTTCTTTGGATATCGCCATAGGACTGTATGTTATGGAATGTATGTGTGAAATAACTCTAGTCCAACCCACAGGATTGTTCCAAGCTTTACAGTAATTGCTGCCAAACTCAGAAAATGTAATAACTCGTCCTCCTATTTTTAACAGTTTATTGAAATTGAATAGTGGTCGTCTTTCTACAAATTGCAATCCCAACGCATCAGTTGCAGTTTTTTGCAATGGGATCTCACGATTTTTTATGGTGATATCAATTTTTTCGTCAAATGACGGCAAAGAACCGTCTTTCAGAAAATACTTGGTTGAGTAGACATCGTTAAATAAACTGGGATAGTAACAGTTGGATATAACTTCCACATTGTTTTTATTAGCAAATTCATCAAGATATGGCAACCAGGCAATATTATCGCCTAATGCATCACTTTTAAAATTTACATATATCCGTTTCATTTACCTACAATTTGATCTATTTTATCAGTGACCATTTTTGAACTAATACTCTTGGAGCATTCAAACTGACGGTCTGTTCCTTTGAGTCTAGGACACCAATTCCAATCACCTTTATCAAATGGATGTTCGTTCCAGCAACTGTTGCAAACATTGGAATTAATAACTCGATATGGAGTATAGAATTCACTTTGAGGTGCGCTAAATCCACTGATCAAAACCGTTGGTTTGTTGAGTGACCATGCCAACCACGATAGTCCAGATCCAATTCCAATGAAGAACTCACAGTGAGTCAAATAAGAAATGGTGTCGTGAATTGTCTTTTTTCCTGACAGGTTCCTAATGTTCTTAAATGAGTTGTTCTCACCCAACTGAATGAGCACAGGTTCCAATCCAATGGTGTTTAGATAATCAATGGTTTCCTGCCAGCCAGTAGGATTGTTCCAATACTTGGCCTGAGCCGTAGACTCTGTGGCAAAACAAACGTACTTGTTAGGAATTTTTCTTGTAGAATCTCTAACAACGATTTTAGGTTTGATCTCTTGATTTGGAAGACCCAAAATTGAAGAACCTAGACGTTGGAGAGATGCATTCTGATAGTTATATAACGACATGGTTTTGTCGTTATAACATCCAAGTTTGTATACTGCAAAAAAGTTTCCACTCCAAGATAAAGGTTGAAATTTGACCTCAGGATAGTTTTCCTGAAACAATTCATTCCAATTTGTAGAACAGGTTACGTTACAATTATGTTTCTTTCTGAATTCTTCCACATATGGAAACCAAGCAATCGCATCACCCAAAGATGTTGAATCTAGAACAATCAACACTTCTTTGTTTTTCAAGTCCAAAGTATAATCAAATAACAATTCAGATCCATTCGACACTTTGATATTGTACGGAAGATACCTTTGAATAGAACATTTTGACCAATGCCCAGTTTTAAAATTTCCAGAAAAATGATCCTCACCCGTCTCAGCATTCAAAAAGTTAAATCGATAAGAAGCATCTTTTTCTCCTCCTGAAATCGACAAATATGCTCCCTCAACAAAGTTTATATTGAACAAAGGACGTTGAATGTTCTTGTTATTAGATGTCGTCAAATCATAAATATTCATGAGTTCATTCTTCATTCTGAAATCGTCTACTTGACTATAATATCCCGTCGTCATCGCCTTGACTACGTTACTCCATGAGTTTTTTTCAGCAGTGTCCAACGCCATCTGACGTAGAGAATCAAAATTGTTAATTGACTCTTTGATAGCAGAAACAATAGTATCCACTGACCGGTCTATCTTAACCATACCAGGCAAAGGATCCGAATCATACGTACAAAGAACAGGAAACCCACATGCCATCGCTTCCAACAAAGTCAAGTTTGGATGCCCCGCCTCAATTGAAGACGGATGCAAAAATAATGATTTACAAGAAGATTGATCGGTATACAACTTCAACAAATCATCTTCACTTAAGTCATACACAAATGTAGCCTTATCGTAAGGCACGTAATCCTTATTTGTTTCAAAAAACTTCTTGTTGTTGGACGGACCAGCAATAGTAATTGGAAGATTCAATACTCTAGCGGCTTCTATAGCGCAAATAAACCCTTTACGATCAAAACTAACGTCTCCAGCAAGACCATTATTACCAACGCAAAGCAGTTTAACATCAGTCGATGACAAAGATGACTGAATATACTTAAAGTACTCTACATTTACTCCGTGCGACAAATAATATACTTGACCAGTGTCAAAATATTTTATCAAATGTCGGGCCGGAACAAACGAGACCACAGACTTTTCCATAGCACTACGATTTTGAATGTATAGATCAGACATAGGTCCATAGACCTCCGAATGATGATCATGCATTGTAAATACGTATGGAATCCCTCGTTCATGTGCCAATAGAGCAAGGTTAGCAACGTGTATGTGAACAATATCATAGTCTTCTTTTTTTACTTCATCCAAATATTTAATGTCACAAATATGACCCTGTGACTCCAAATTGATTTTGTACTCCCAAATGATTTTTTCAACTGCACCCCAACCATTTGGTGGAATTGGAATAAGACCCGGAGTAACTTGACAAATTTTCATATAACATCAATGATAGAACTTACACGACTTCCTTTTCTAGGATAACTATTAAACATCGCCAAGCAGTCGTTATTTTTAACTTGAGATATCTCCGACAAATAGTTGTTGTTGACCACATACGCATTGTTGAACTTGATCTTTTCAAGCATATGATATTCACCAACAGCAAATATAGCACCATCTAAACATGGCGCCAAAGAACACATAGGAAGTGAATTGTCATACATATACTCCCTAGCAGATTTGATCGTTTTAACCAACATATCTTGATCTACTTTAACCTTCACATTCTTCAAAATAACGTGGGTCTCATCAGGATAATACAACAATGACTTCAAAACATCAATCTCCGATACTCCAGAATAAGATCGATAAACAAAATTCGTAAACGATGAAATAGAATCCAGCGATTCTTCAGACCCATTCAAATGATGAATGTTTATACGTGATTTAGATCGTACAGTAGTAGGAATAGACGAGTCCAATTGTTCATACAATCCAGACAAAGTTAGCTCATCTTTAGATGAAAAAGCAACCTCGGTTCGTTTAATTTTATCAAGATCTGAATTGTATTCGTCATAAATAACATCGTATCTGCTGTCAGGTTTTATATCAAAAACACCATAAACATGAGAGGTTGATGACTGAATATAAGCAATCTTAGCAATGGAAATTTTATTCTCCAAAATGTTCATCACCAAATTTTTGTTGTCGATCATGTTCTCTGTGTTCTTCCACACCACAAACTTGTTATCATTTTTAACAGGCACAACTGAAAAATATTCAACGCACGAAAATAGATTTACATCGCTAGTTGGAAGCAATTCTCTCTCGTTTTGATTGACCATAACAATTGAAGAAAGATCGTTTTTAAGCACACTATGAACATAATTTTCAAGACTATTAGACGGCGATCCAACACGTTTGATGTCCTCATTGTATTGCGACTCTGTACGAACCTCTGCAAACTTCTCAATGAAAAAGTCGTTTTCAACGATAAAAAATACGGTTTTCAACGTGTCTCCCTCAGATGCTCTTTCATACATAAAGAATCCCTTTTTCTGAGATGTCTCCAAGTCAGATATGGTATCAGTCACAAACTTCAAATCCGATTGACTTATAACAATATCATAGTTCAAACACACACTATACTTAAATCCTCGCTTTTTCGACTCTCTAACACCGTTTTGATAGTTTGTCCACACAGCAAGACCATGATAATTGTTGTTGTCAACACATTTCAAATTCAAATCCAATCTGAAATGTGGATACATGCACCAATAGTTTGAATAAAAACTGTGCTTGATAATAGGATTGTTTTCATCAAACAAAACATCTGAAATTGACTCAAATTGAGCGTAATTTTTATAGTGAGTCGTCAAAATCTTAGGAGCATCAGTCAAACTCTGAAGACAGTTGACTGTGGTCTTTTGTGTAACATCCGTGTTTGGATATGATGAAACAATGTAACAATAAGACGCATCATCCTTTTTGTCTTCACTCATATACGACTTGATCTTTTGAACGTTATCATCCAAATTCTCGCCCAAATAACTGATATTTTTATACTTGTCATACATGCCAAGATACACCGGCAAATTGTAAATCAACGATGGGGTCTTGTAACTTATAGCCTCTCGTATAACAATAGGACTCGTTTCCTTGTCACCATCATGACCTCTGCTAGTAAAGAGAAAAAGATCCATGCAACTAAAAAATTTGTCAACATCCGACCTCTCGCCCCATATTTTACAATTCGACGGAAGATCTTTCAACAACGGTTCCCAGTAAAATTGAAAATTACCAGCCGTATTGCCAACAAAATGAAACTGAATCGGCAAATCAGTCATTCTCTTAGCATACTCGATTATCTCAGATTGGTTCTTTCTGGGAGAAAATAACCCCACGTTCAATACATGAAATACATTAGGATCAAGATTTAACGACCTCAACACAGAATTTCTATCAACACGTTCTTTAAAAGAAATAGGATACTCAACAACATGTGACGGTATCTTAAGAGACTCAACGTTTCTCTTCTGAAATTCACTCACAAAAACAAATCTATCAGGAAAATGACGCTTTGTAGAAGGATTAAAACTGCTGTCATGCGACGTTTCAATTATATTGTACTTACGACTATTAACATAAATCTGATCAGCAATATCATCTCCCATGAAATACTCGGGCATTTCTTCAATGTGAATAATCTGAGGATCAATACGATTTATTATCGACAAAATCTCACTTTTGTCATCTTTAAGAGATTGATATCTGTCGCCCAAAAGATTTCTAATTTGTGTTTTTTGAATATTAAACCACTCGCCATAATCACGATATTCAACACAGTAAACCTCATTGCTAGAATGTAACAACTGAATCTTCTTCAAAAGATACTGTGGACATCCACCTGTAGAAAGGTGTGGGGTGATAAATAGTATTCTGTAACTCATTACTATAATGTATCACCCCACCCACCAATTACTTTTAATTTATTTTGGATTGAAGATCTTTTACCTGACTCTCAAGTTGTAACACACGAGCATACAATTCCTTAAAAGCATTGATTGTTACCCATTGTAACTTATCAGGATTCAACCAGTAATACTTTTGTGGACCACTATCATCCGGGTGAATCTTCTTTTCAAATGTAGTAATGATCTCAGGAAATGTATTCATTACATCCTGTGCAACAATACCATACGTGATCAAATCACCCGTCTCAGGTTCACCAGGCGTACTGTTATACTCAAATTCAACAGGATTGATCTTAATCAGATCTTTCAATCCTTTCGTCAACGGTTTGATGTTTTTCTTCAAACGTCTGTCAGATGATGAACCCTGTGAACCCTGTGCACCTCTAGCACCACTTGTACCACTTGTACCACTTGCACCCTTAAGACCTGTACCACCTTGAGCACCTGTACCACCTTGAGCACCTGTACTACCTTGAGCACCTGGAGCACCCTGTGCACCCTGTGCACCCTGTGCACCTTGAGCACCTTGAGCACCCTGTGCACCCTGTGCACCCTGTGCACCGCTTATACCACTTGTACCGGTTCCACCCTTAAGACCTTGAGCACCTTGAGCACCTGTACTACCTATATTACCCTGTGCACCTTGAGCACCTTGAGCACCCTGTGCACCCTGTGCACCCTGTGCACCTTGTACGCTTATACCACTTGTACCAGCAGCACCTTGAGCACCTTGAGCACCTTGAGCACCTTGAGCACCTTGAGCACCTGTACTACCTTGAACACCTTGAGCACCCTGTGCACCCTGTGCACCTTGTACGCTTATACCACTTGTACCGGCACTTCCACTTGTACCGGTTCCACCCTTAAGACCTTGAGCACCTTGAGCACCTGTACTACCTTGAA
>Ga0181350_1000484_pt1 | contig 11638 bp, 14 predicted proteins | sample Su13VDMM110DCMD_FD_130105 | JGI IMG/M metagenome (GOLD analysis project Ga0181350, IMG submission 130105) | Freshwater viral communities from Lake Michigan, USA - Su13.VD.MM110.DCM.D | ecosystem: Environmental > Aquatic > Freshwater > Lake | place: USA: Michigan | collected 2013-07-16
TCACTTAGCGGAATCTCCCAACTTGGCAAATTACTATGCTAGACAAAAAGGGGAGGGGGCAAACGTAATGCCAGTTCACGCAGTAATTAAAAACCCGTTTATTGAACGAGAAGGGGGGCCATACTATTGGAAGATACCCGGTAAAACCGATAAAGAAAAAACAGATTGGTTAAAAAGCCAAGGTTATGACGGCATAAAGTACGACCATGGCAATTCTATTGAAAATGATTCACCATATGCTTGGGTTGCGTTTGAGCCAACTCAAATTAAATCTGCGATTGGCAATAAAGGCACATACGATTTGACCAACCCCGACATCACCAAAGCTAAGGGCGGCCGCGTCAAGCCGGTCGGCTACACTAAAGAGCAAGTTACAGTTTCACCAAACCTCGACGCCATGCGCTACGAGCTGATGAGCGTGAAACGCTACACCAAGAAGGTTAAATGATGGCAGACCAAGACGACGACTTGAACGACCCCGAGCTGAACGAAGACGGATCGGCGGACGTTGAGCTGCCCGAGGACATTTCCGACGTCGTGGAGATGCCAGACGGCTCTGCCGTGGTGAGCATGGACACCACCGGCCCAGAGGAATCCCCCGACTTCTACTCCAACATGGTTGAGACCATGGACAGCTACGAGCTGAACAGCTTGGGCATGCGCTACGTCAACCTGCTGGACAAAGACAAGAACGCCCGCGAGGAGCGCGACAAGCAGTACGAAGAGGGCATGAAGCGCACCGGGCTGGGCAAAGACGCACCCGGCGGAGCCAACTTCTACGGCGCATCCAAGGTGGTGCATCCGGTCATGGCCGAGGGCTGCGTGGACTTTGCGTCCCGTGCCATCAAGGAGCTGTTCCCGCCGGACGGCCCGGTCCGCACCAAGATCATTGGTCAGGTTGACGACCTGAAGACGCAGCGGGCCGAGCGCAAGCGCGACTTCCTGAACTGGCAGATCACCGAGCAGATCGAGGAGTTCCGCGACGAGCAGGAGCAGATGCTGACCCAACTACCGTTGGGCGGATCGCAGTTCCTGAAGATCTGGTACGACGAGCAGAAGAAGCGCCCGACGGTGGAATTCCTGCCCATCGACAGAATAATTTTGCCTTTTGCGGCCACCAACTTCTACACCGCCCAGCGTGCGGCCGAGGTCCACGAGATCACCGAGTGGGAATACAACCGGCGCGTATCCAACGGCATGTACATTGGCGGCTCCAACCTGACCAGCGGCCAAGAGCCCGAGCAGAGCCGCCCACAGAAAGCCAACGACAAGATCGAGGGCAAGCAGTTCCAAGACAACGACGACGGCCTGCGCAAGGTCTACCACATATACGTGTTTTTGGAGTTCGAGGACGACAAGTTTTCCAGCGGTGAGATGGCCCCGTACATCATGATGGTGGACGAGCAAAGCTCCGAGGTCATCGGCCTGTACCGCAACTGGGAAGAGGGCGACGAGACGATGACCAAGCTCGATTGGATCATCGAGTTCAAGTTCATCCCATGGCGCGGTGCCTACGCCATTGGCCTGCCGCACCTGATCGGCGGGCTGTCCGCAGCCCTGACGGGTGCCCTGCGCGCGCTGTTGGACTCGGCGCACATCAACAACGCCGCGACCATGCTGAAGCTCAAGGGCGCGAAGATCAGCGGCCAGACCCAGCAGATTGAGGTGACGCAGGTCGCCGAGATCGAAGGCGCACCCGGTGTGGACGACATCCGCAAGATTGCCATGCCCATGCCGTTTAACCCGCCGTCGCCGGTGCTGTTCCAGCTTCTGGGCTGGTTGGACAACGCGGCCAAGGGCGTGGTGACCACCAGCGAAGAGAAGATCGCCGACGTCACCAGCAACGCCCCGGTGGGCACTACGCAGGCGCTGATTGAGCAGGGTGCTGCGGTCTACTCGGCCATCCACGCCCGCCTGCACCAGTCGCAGGCACGTCTGATCAAGGTCCTGTGCCGCCTGAACCGTTGGCACTTTGACGAGATGCGCAAGGGCGAGATCGTCCAAGATTTGGAAATTCAGCGCGATGACTTTGAGCGCAACACCGACGTCATCCCGGTGTCCGACCCGCACATCTTTAGCGAGACCCAGCGCATGGCCCAAATGCAGGCCGTGCTGCAACGGGCGGATGCGCACCCCGAGCTGTACGACGCCAAGGCCGTGGAAGAGCGCTTCCTGAAGCAGATCAAGATCCCGAACATCTCCGAGCTGATGAAGGACGTGCCCGCGCCCGAGCAGCGCACGCTGGCCGACGAGAACGCAGCCATGTCAATTGGCCGCCCGTCCTATGCCTACATGCAGCAGGACCATCTGGCGCACATCCAAGGCCACCTGATGTTTGCCATGGACCCGTCGTTCGGATCGAACCCGTTCATCGCCCCGCAGTTCCTGCCGAATTGCATCGAGCACATCAAGCAGCACATGACCCTGTGGTACTTGAACCGCATGAACGGCTACGTGTCCAACCTGCGCGGCGGCAAGCCGGTGACCGACTACGACAACCCCAAGCTGACTGGCATCATCGACCAGCTCTACGCTACCGTCGGTCAGCACGTTGCGCTGGACAGTCAGCAGGTGTTCTCGCAGATCCTGCCGCAGATTCAGCAGCTTCAACAGATGCTTCAGCAGGGCATGCCGCCACCGCAGCTCCCGCCCGATGCGCAGGTCGTCAAGGACACCGCCATGGCCGAGACCAACCGCAAGGCCGCCCGCGACCAGCAGGACGCGCAGATCGACGTCCAGCAGATGCAAGCGGACATCGCCAAGCACAAGATGGACAACGACACTAAGGTCGCCATCGAGAACGCCAAGATAACCAACGAGACCATCCAACAGATGGCTCAACCTGCGGCACCCGTCGCACAACCACCAGCCCTAGGAGTACCAGATGGCAACCAGTGATGCAGAACAAAAGAGCGTGAACGTGCCCCAGCACAAGCGTATGGCCATGGGCGTGCCGATTACCGGCCAGTCCATGCAAGCCAAGGGCGATGGCAAGGCCCCGGCCAAGCCCGCCGGTGGTTTGAGCCATATTGCTAAGAAGAATAAGTGATATCAGACCTGATTCATATGCTTAAACAGCGGCAGGCCGAGATTCGGATGTCGCTTGTGGATAACCCTGTGGGCAACTATGACTCGTACAACCGGCTGGTTGGCGAGTATCAGGGCTTGCAGTGGGTGATGGATAGCTTGAACTCGAAACTCGCCGAGAACGAATAAGGCCGCAAGGCCCTAAGCCGCGCTGAAATATGCGCATATTGAACCTGAAATATGGTTTGTGTAACTAGGAGTTAGTATGAGCGAGAAACCAATCCCCGTGGTGAGCGGGGATCAGACGGAGGCCGACCCGGCAGAGCTGACGTGGGCATTTCCAGACGTAAAACCGGGCCAAGCGCCCTACGGTGGCCGAGTGATCGTCCAGCTACGTCGCGTAAAAAAGAACGCAGGCAAGATCATCTTGGTGGAAGAAACCAAGGAGAACGAAAAATGGAACAACATGATTGGCAAGGTTGTGTCCATTGGGCCGCTGGCGTTTAAGAACAAGGACACGATGGCATCGTGGCCTGAAGGAAGTTGGGCAGAAGTCGGGGACTATGTCCGCGTGCCGCGTTGGGGCGGAGACCGCTGGGAGCGGCCAGTTACCGGAGAAGAAAACGGCGACCTGAACCCTGTCCTTTTTATGACCATCAACGATCACGAGCTGATTGCCAAGGTCACCGACAACCCGTTGTCGTTCAAAGCCTACGTCTAAGGAGATACCATGGCCACACAAGCTAAAGAAGAACCGCTGTACGTACAGGAAAGCGGTGACGGCACTGCCACAGTCGAGCTGCCGGAGAACCTGCTACCCCACGATGACGGCGATGAGCCCACCCCGCGTGGCGACGCCCGCGATGACGCTGGTGACGAGGACCACCCGGATGACTCGGACGCCGTCCGCGCCGCCCGCCGGGCCCGCCGCCGGTCCAAAAAGGACCTGATCCGCAAGACCAACGAGGAAAAAGACGTCCGTTTGCAACACCTGCAACGTCAAAACGAAGAGATGGCCAACCGGCTGTCCCAAGTTGAGCGTCGCACGCAGGGCGCGGACATGGCCAGATTGGAAAAAGCTATTGACGACGAGCAGGTCCGGGTGGAATACCACCGGATGAAGCTGTCCGAAGCCACCAGTTCAGGCGATGGAGAGGCCGCAGTGGCCGCTCAGGAGGCTTTGTATGACGCCCGGCAGAAAGTGGAGCAGTTAGGCCGCCTGAAGCAGCAAGCAGACCGCCCAGCGGACAACAGCCCCCGGATCGACCCCGGTGTACAGCGTCATGCCACCCAATGGATTGACCGAAATGGCTGGTACAAGCCCGATCTGTCCGATACCGACAGCCGGATTGCCAAAGTGATCGACGAAGACCTCGTAAAAGAGGGCTGGAACCCCGGAACGGCCGATTATTGGGACGAATTGGACGCCCGCTTGCAGAAAAGGCTTCCCCATAGGTATAATGAATCGTCAGACCGACGTGATTCACCTAACAGGACTCCAAGGAACACCGTGGGAAGCTCAGGACGCGAAGCATCAGCCGCATACGGGGGCACAAACCGTACTTTCACTCTCACCGCTGAACAAGTGCGTGCGATGAAGGACGCGGGTATGTGGGACAACCCCGAAAAGCGCGCAAAGATGATCAAGCGATACGCAGAGCAAGCACGAAACACCCAACGGAGTAACTAATCATGGCCGAATCACGTCTCAAGAAATCTCTAGGAACCGGTACGCGCGAAACTCGTGCAAACGAGGACGGCAGCCGGGCAGCCCCTGAAGAAAAGTTCATTTCAACGCAGGAACGTCGCAAGATGTGGAGCGAAGAATGGACACAATCCGCATTGCCCAAACTGCCCAACCTTGATGGTTGGCACCTTTGCTGGCTCTCAACAACCAACAGCTACGACTCCATCGATAAACGGATGCGCCTCGGGTACGTTCCAGTTAAATCTGAAGAGATACCCGGGTATGAAGAATATCGAGTCAAGTCAGGACAGCACGTTGGATTCATTTCATGCAACGAGATGTTGCTGTTCAAATTGCCGATGGATGTCTACCAAGAGATCATGACGCACATGCACCACGATATGCCACAAGACGAGGAAGAAAAAATCCGCGTTCAAGTGGAAAATCTACAAGGCGCACGGGACAGTCGCGGAAAATCGCTGATGGGTGTTGAGGGTGACGGTTTGGGGAACTTTGCGAAGCAACCCAACCAAGTGCCGGTCTTTTCCGGTTAACCCAAGGAGTTTTATATGAGTGCAACCTCTACTCCGTTTGGTTTGCGTCCTTCTTTCCACCCTTCGGGTCTGGATCGGGCTGTGGCGCTGACTGACGGCATTGCTTCGGCGTATTCGTCGGACATTTTGAAAGGTCAACCGGTGGCTTTGAACACCTCCGGCGTAATTATCTGTGCTGTCGCTGGCAGTGCCTACCAAGGCGCGTTTGCTGGCGTGGAGTGGACTGATACTACTGGCCGTCGTCGCGTGTCCAACTATTGGCCCGCGTCCACCGCGTACATCACCGGTTCGTGCGTAGCTTATTACTACAGCGATCCCAACATTGTGTACGACATCCAAGCTAACGGTTCGTTGGCCCAGACCTCCATCGGAGATCAGGCCAACTTTGCAAGCATTGCCGCTGGTTCCACGACTACGGGCTTGTCGCAGTGCATGATTTCCACTTCGCTGGTTGGTTCGAGCGCTGTGGGCGATATGCGCATCATTGGCTTGTCTAACGGTGTCGATAACGCTTGGGGTGATGCGTACACCGTGGTACAGGTTCAAGTGAGCCGGTCGCAATTTGTTGCCACCATTAACGCTATTTAAGGAGGCATAAAAAATGGCCGCTCCAATGAGAAGTACGGACTTTCGTTCGATTGTTGAACCAATCCTGAACGAATGTTTCGATGGCGTTTATGACCAACGCGCAGATGAATGGTCACGTGTTTTCCGCGAGGAAGACGGTATTCCCCGTAACTACCACGAAGAGCCCGTCTTGTACGGCTTTGGCGCGGCTCCCCAGTTGCCTGACGGCACCCCCGTCACGTACCAACAGGGCGGCGTGCTCTTCTTGCAGCGCTACGTCTACAAGGTTTTTGGTTTGGCTTTTGCCCTGACCAAGGTTCTTGTGGAAGACGGCGACCACATCCGTCTGGGTCAGGTGTACGCACGTCACTTGGCACAGTCGTTGGTGGAAACCAAAGAGCTGCTTTGCGCAAACATCTTGAACACCGGTTTCAACTCCAGCTACCCCGGTGGCGATGGCGTGTCTCTGATCAACACGGCTCACCCTATCGTGAACGGTACTTTCAGCAACCAACTCGCTACCGCAGCAAATCTGAGCCAAACATCGCTTGAGCAGATGCTGATCCAGATTCGCCAAGCTGTGGACAACAACGGCAAGAAGATCCGTCTGGTGCCCCGCCAATTGGTGGTCGCCCCCGGCAACATCTTCCAAGCTGAAGTTCTGCTGAAGTCGGTCCTGCGCACCGGCAACGCCAACAACGACATCAACCCGGTGAAATCCATCGGCTTGCTGGACGAAGGCGCTGCTGTTCTGTCGCGTCTGACCAATGCCAGTGCGTTCTTCGTGCAGACCGATGCGCCCGAGGGCATGAAGCTCTTGATGCGTCGTCGTCTGGAGAAGACCATGGAAGGCGACTTTGAGACCGACTCTATGCGTTACAAAGCAACCGAGCGTTACATCCCCGGGTTCACCGACCCGCGTGCGATGTTTGGTACTGCTGGCGTTTAATTGCCGAAGGGCTCGGGAGGGGGCCCCAACCCCTCCCACTATTTTTAACATCGGTCAAACTTTTCAAGGAGCAGACCATGCCTCAATTTTCAGATGATCTATTTCTGGGAACGGCTGTCGCCTATCAAGGCACAGACGCTTATCCCAATAACACTACCTTTACAGGCTCTATAGCCACCACCACACTGACCGTCACGGCAATGTTGTCGGGCGACCCCATTGTTCTGGGTATGTTCATTGACAGCTCGACCTCGCTGACCAATGGAACCTACATTACGGCATTTGGTACTGGCACAGGCGGCATAGGCACTTACACCGTAAGCGCGTCGCAGACTGTTGCAAGCTCCACCATCGTTGGTTCTGGTAACGCCTTGTTGCAAAACCCTTCCCCAATGGATGTGGGCGTTGGCCCAGTGGGTCGTCTGTACATTTGGGATGTGGTTCCACAGGCCAAATTGACGACCAACATTGTTGCAGCGGTGATTACTACTGCCACGACTTTGACGCTTGCCGCTGGGGCTGGAGTTAAATCGGCAACCACCACAAGTGGTGCTACCGTACTGCAACTGGACTGCCCAAGAGCCGTGTCTACCACCACAGGCGCTGGTAGCCCAACTACCGTCAACATCACTGTCTCGGGCTACGACTACTACGGTCAGGCCATGAGCGAAGTGATTGCAACAGGGACGGTGGCATCAACGACTGTGAGCGGTAAAAAAGCCTTCTACCAAATCTCCAGCGTTGTTTCCTCGGGAGCCAGCGTAGTGACCGTGGCTGTTGGCACAACCGACATTCTTGGTCTGCCCCTGAGAGTGATTGACAAGGGTTACATCACCCGCGCAGGCTGGGACAGCACCTTGGCTGAAGATGCTGGCACCATGACCGTTGCCGCTACGTTGACAGCAACCACCACCACTGGTGATGTGCGAGGCACTTATTTGCCATCTACGGCGGCGGATGGTGTCAGACGCCTTGTGATGGGTATAGCCCTGCCAGCGATTGCGGCAGGCCCGAATGCAACCCGTGTCGGCGCGTTTGGCGTCACACAAGCATAAGGAGTAAATCATGGGCCAATTTAAACCAATGGTCAAAATGATGACCACCGAGCCTTCAGTGATTCTGAAGCTCAAAAAAGGCGGCCATGTTGCTGGCCACTCCGCTATGAAGAGCGACATGCCTATGGACATGGCTGACGGTAAATTTGCCCCTCCCGGCAAGGCACCGAAAAAGCCGTCCATCATGGACCGTCGCAAGTCCATGAAGGCACCCATGCTGATGTCCAAAGACGGCGGCGTAGCCAAGAAGGCTATGGGCGGCATGATGGGCGCTCCCGCAGGCGCTGGCGCGATGATGAGTCCTGCCATGAAGAAAGCGCTCATGATGCGCATGATGGCCCAGCGCGGTGCTGGACGCCCCGGAATGGGTGCTCCTATGCGTCCCCCGATGGCGGCCCCCATGGCCCCGGCCATGAAAAAGGGCGGCAAGGCCGGTGACATGAGCCAAGACAAGGCCATGATCAAAAAGGCTTTCAAGCAACACGACGCGCAAGAGCACATGGGCGGCGAAGGCACTAAGCTGAAGCTGCGCAAGGGCGGCACGACCAAGGTTGTTGACGGCGACAAAACCGACAAGGCGCACGGCACCGGCGCGGTCAAGATGGGCAAGCCGGGCGGCTACAAAGACGGCGGCATGGTCATGGTCAAAAAGAACGGAAAAATGGTTCCTGATTTTGCGGCTGATGGCAAGGGCAAAATGAAAAACGGCGGCATGGCTTATGCCACCGGCGGAGTGGCCATGTCCAACGCTGGCGGGTACAAAAAAGGCGGTAGCGCTGACTGCGGAACCGGGCCAGCAAACACGGCCAAGCCCGGCAAGACCAACACCACCACGGGTGAAGTCAAGGAATCCAATGCTGGCGGTTACAAAAAAGGCGGTGCTGCAAAAAAGCATTTCGCTACGGGGGGCAGTGTTAACAACGCTGGCCACGCCGTAGCAATGCCCCGTAAACCGGCGTCAAAGCCGGTGGTCACCAAAATGCAATCCGGCACCTTTGCCAAAGGCGGTAGCGTTGCTTACAAAGCTGCTGGCGGTAGCGAAAGCTACCCAACGGCTGATGACGGCTACGATCCCATTGTTGAAAAGGAAGCCCGTCGTCGGGAGGCTGAGAAAGACGCCACCCGTCGTGAGAACGAAGCGACGCCGGTGATGGATTCCGTCAAACGGCTGCTTGGCATCCGGCCAAATGCCGGGGCAGGACGGGGTTTTGTAAACCCCACGATGACCCGTAAAGCAGGCGGGCGCGCTTGCTAAAAACAAGTGGGGGCTTCGGCCCCCGCTTTCTTTGGAGATTTTTATGGCTGATTCAGTGACAAGCCAAACGCTTATTGATGGTGAGCGTACGGTTATTATGAAATTCACAAACATCAGTGATGGCACTGGTGAGAGTGCGGTTTTGAAGGTAGACGTTTCTGCGTTAACACCAAGCGCGGCAGGCTTTGCGTGTGACAGGGTCACGGTAACCAAAATCTACATTGCCAATCACGGCATGGAAGTCAGAATGTTTTGGGACGCCACAACGGATGTGCCGTTCTTTCTGTCGTCACCCGGGGCAACTCAAACGCTTGACATGGCAGGCTTTGGCGGCATCGTTAACAACGGCGGCGCTGGCGTGACGGGCGACATCGTGTTCAGCACGGCTGATGCTTCTTCCGGTGACACCTATTGGTGCATCTTGGAGATGGTCAAGGGGTACGCATAATGCACAGCAAAATGAAAGAAGGTGGCTTGTATGCCAACATTGCTGCAAAACGTGATCGGATCGCTGAAGGCTCTGGCGAGCGCATGCGTAAGCCGGGTGCAAAAGGTGCTCCAACGGCTGATGCCTTCAAGCAGTCAGCCAAAACCGCCAAAATGAAAACAGGCGGCAAGGCCACAAAATCTTGCTGGTAAATCATGGCAAAAAAGAATCCGTCTTTGGCCATCGGACGTGGTGAAAAACTGCCTGCCAAGCAAGGCGCAGGATTGACCGCTGCTGGCCGAGCCAAGTACAACCGGGAGACCGGGTCAAACCTAAAGGCACCCCAGCCGCAAGGCGGTGCCCGGCGCGATTCATTCTGTGCCCGCATGGGTCCTGTCGCCGAGAAAAGCGAAAAAGGGAGCCGTGCCCGGGCGTCTATGCAACGCTGGAACTGTCCCGGCTGGTAAGGAGAAATTATGGCTAAAAAACTATCCCCCTTCGAGCAGGCTTTTGCTGACGCCAGAAAAGCGTATTTGGCAGGTACTGGCGACAAAAATTTCACTTTTAACGGGAAGCTGTACAACACAAATCTTGCTGGCGAAGGCTCAAAAAAGGCGGAGGACATTCAGTCAAGCACGGATAATGTGAGGATTAAGGTAAATCGGCAATCTGGTCCGCCTACTATGACCCAAGGCGCTACATATCCCAAGCCTTCAATTGAGGAGGGTGGCGTCAAATCAAAAAGCAGGTCTAGCTGGGATTCAACTTTTGGCGAAGACGCGGTGTCAGGTTTTGAACGGGCAAAACGCGGAGAAAGCCCGTTGAATGATGCGATTATGAATACTGCGCAAGTGGCCATGGCGGCCATGCCTGCTGGACGGGCTCTAAGTGCTGTTCGCCCTGTAGTTGGCGCAGCAGTGCAATCTTTTAAGGAAAGCCTAAAAGACCTAAAAGAAGGAGTTCCAGCGCAAAGATTTTCTGCTGAACGTGACATAGATATACCTTTTGAGCAAGCCGTTAACAAGGTTGGCGCAGCTCAAATGGCGCGTGAGCTTAAAGAAAATACGGGCGTAAAAGATTTGCCTAACACAAACCCTGATAAAAAATACGGGCAGGGCCAAGGCTTTTTGGGTCGAACAAAAGATGAGTTTTTAAATCGCAAAAAAGGCGGCTCGGTAAAACAATACGTTAAGGGTGGCAGAATCAGTCTTGACGCGTGCGGTGTTTCGACCCACAAGCCCGCGAAGAAAAACCCTAACTTCTAAGGACGCCCGTGGCCTACTCTGGAACCGTTGGACAGACCGTTATCACGGTCCAGCAGCTCATCGACCACGGCGCGCGTCGGTGCGGGAAGCTGGCCGAGGAATTGACGGTCGAGCAGGTTCAGTCGGCCAAGGAGTCGCTGTTCATCCTGTTGTCGAACATCGCCAACATGGGCATCAACTACTGGGCGATCAGCAAGAAGGTTATTGGCCTGAACGCGGACCAGTACACCTACAGCCTGCCCGTGGGCGCAATTGACGCCCTGAACGTGCTGTACCGCACCATGGACCGCCCCAACGGTGCCTACACCACGTCCGCAGGCGGCACGGTGGCCAACGTCTACGACGGCGATGTAGAAACAATTTGCACTCAGACATCAGCCAACGGCAACATTGCAGTCAATTTTGGAACCACCAACTTGCAATACGTTGGCTCCATTGGGTTTTTACCCTACGTCTCTGGTGGCGGATCGGCCACATGGAACTACGCGCTCCAGTACTCGACCGACGGTTCCACGTGGAACACTCTGGCCACCGGCACCAGTGTGGCGGTGACGGACAACCAGTGGGTGTGGACGGACATCGACCCCGGGCAAAACGTGGCCTACTACCGCATGCTTGCCACCAGCGGCACAACGCTTGCCCTGCGTGAGCTGTACTTCGGCACGATGGCCCGTGAGCTTCAGATGGCGCGTCTGAACCGCGACGACTACACCAACCTGCCCAACAAGCAATTCACGGCCAACCAGCCCTTTCAGTTCTGGTTTGACCGTACGATCCCGCAGCCGACCATGTACCTGTGGCCGGTGCCCTCGGACCCGTTTGTCCAGATGACGGTCTGGTACTCGCGTCAGA
>Ga0181350_1000486_pt1 | contig 11628 bp, 12 predicted proteins | sample Su13VDMM110DCMD_FD_130105 | JGI IMG/M metagenome (GOLD analysis project Ga0181350, IMG submission 130105) | Freshwater viral communities from Lake Michigan, USA - Su13.VD.MM110.DCM.D | ecosystem: Environmental > Aquatic > Freshwater > Lake | place: USA: Michigan | collected 2013-07-16
AGCAGATGAAGAAAAAGAAAGGCCCATTTAAAATTGATAAAAAAAAGGATAAAAAATGACAATTAAAATTCCTTGGGTTAAAGTTGGTTTACTACTTGGTTCACTAGTCAAAGCCGCAAAAGGAGGAATTGACAAAGAAGAAGCTCAAGATTTATTAGGAGATCTTGCAGAAATAGCAGCACACATAGCGTTACAGTTAGCACAAAAATAATAAAAAAGGAAGAATAAAATGGAAAACAACGAGACTGTCGTTCAGGACAACACCTCAGTAGCAGAAGATACTGGCTTACCAGAAGATATTACACTAGATGATCTTCTATCAATAGATGATGAGCAGTATCCAGAATTTAAATCAGAAGATTCTCACAAAGGAATGAAGCCGCTCTCACACTGGATGCAACATGTACCAGAAGATGTAAGAAAGCATCTAGCAAATATCAGAGCAGATTACACAAGAAAAACTCAGGAGATTTCAAACATAAGAAAATCTCTTGAAGACAAAGAAGCTGAAATGTACCGCAAGAATGAGCACATTATGAGAGGCCCACTTGCAGAGCAGCTAAACAAAATAAATGTGGAAGAAGAGTACGACCTATTTGATCCTAATGGAATGAAAGCAGAGATTCAGAGACAAGCTGGATTAATGTTAAAGCAAATGCTAGAGCCAGCTCAGAAAGAGTTAGAAGTCCAGCAAAGAAAATTACAGTTAGATGCATTCAAGAAAGAAAATCCTGAGCTTACTGATCCTACCTACAGAGGCCCTGTATTAGAGCTTTTGGCACAAAGACCAGAGCTTAAGTTAGAAGATGCATTTTACATTGTAAAAGCAAAACTAGGATCACAGGCTGTAGATGCTGAAAAAGCAAAAATAGCAGAAGCAAAAGCAGCAAGAAGAGATACTGCACTTAAATCTTCTGTTGGAAGCAGAACATCTGTAGCTCCAGCTCCAAAGTTTAAGAATGCTATGGAAGCATATAGCTGGCACAAAGCAAACGGCGTAAAATGATTCACAAAACCTTGCCTCAGCATTTTTACGTTTCTGTACCTAATGCGTTGCTCGGTCCTAAGATGCCCGAAGGTTATACCAGAGGGCTTTTACACGGAATATACGGCAGAGAAGGTCAGGCTCTTTTAACTCATGTGTTGTTAGACACTGGAGCTAATTGGTCAGGCATTCCGTTACATTTACTAAGATGTGAAGACTGGGTAGGACCACAAATAGATCAATCTATTCTTCAGCCTTGGGGATGTATGGGCAGAGACTTAAAAATATCTGAACTAGAATATCTTGGTGGCTTATCTGTCGTGCTTAGATTTGGCCCACAGAAAGGAAGAGATACAGGAATTATTGTAGACTGGGATGATGCTTTTGCTAAACACCCACAAGAACACAAGCCTCTTTCTTTGATAATCATAGATGGCGGTCACTTTGCTCTTCTGCCAAATAATTATTTTATTCTTTCTGACAAGCACTTTACAACCGGCAAGCGTGAAATGACAAAAAATTATTATAGAGGATCGCAGACCTACTGGGAGCCCTAAAAAATATTTTTAATTATTTTGCTCCAGAGGGTGTACTACTCCTCGCCTGTGGTCCTTAGTATATAGTGACGCATCTCGGACGAGGGCCTAAAAAGCTCCTGTTCATAAATCGTCAGTGTTAAGTGATCTGGAATATTTTAATGCCATTTAATATCCAACAAGAAAATATTCCAACAAGAGAGTTTTGGGGATATAGCTCAATTGGAAGAGCATCGGCTTTGCAAGCCGGCGGTTATGGGTTCGAGTCCCATTGTCTCCACCATCTTTGATTCTCTTGTTGGAATATTCTTTTTGTATCTTTTTGTTGGAATATTTACTTGACTTTTTCTCTGTCTTTAGAAGGCGCAACGTTTCCCGGCCTAGCATTAGCATCTTTTAGATCTCCTAATGCAAACTGAGCGGACGATCTATTAAAGCACCTGCGTTTTGCAGATACGCTTAACAATCAAAAATCAGTTTGTATAAAAAATTAATAAAAAAAATTAGGAGAATTTATCATGGCAATTTCAAATGATCTATTAAGCTCAACCCTGTACTCAATCAGAGACGGAGAGGTTGACGAACTCTACAAGAAAGTAGCATTTCTTGATGGTGTTAAGAAAGCTGGCGGTGTCGAAATCGAGAAAGGCGGCATCAAAATCCAGAGACCACTAAGCATCCAGGAACACTCAACCATTACTCAGCTCGCTACTGGTTACGAGCCTGTTTCACTCGCAGTTAACGACGTTCTAAGACCAGCAGTATACGATTGGGCAGACTACGTAAGTCCCATAGTCATAACTCGCAAAGAGGAGACCGAGAATAGCGGTGAATACGCTATTGTCAAGATTCTAGAAGCAAGAATGAAGTCAGTAATGGGTATGTTGAGAAGAGAGACCAACAAGCAGATCCTAAGAGGAAACTCTGCTGTTCTAACCTCACTCAATACTCTAAATGGTTCAACCGGTGGTGGATTTGGTTTCCTAGAGCCAAGAGCAACAACCGCTCAGACCAACATTGTTGGTGGTATTTCTAAGGTTACTTTCCCAGTTGCAGGTTGGCTAAACCAGTTCTCAAACGGTGCTCTAGTTCCTGACTTTATGACCAACCTCTACAACATGTACATTGCTGCTAACGCAGTATCTCCAATGGGCGATGTAGACCACGTTATATTCTCACAGGCTGCTCTAGCAAGATACAGAAAAGAACTTTTCGATATCCAGAGATTTATCGACACCAAGACTCTTGACGGTGGAAGAATGGGCCTAGCATTCAACGGAGCTATCGCTGAATCAGATCCAGAAATGGGCTTTGCTACCGCAGTCCCTGGAGAAACCCTCGATGCATACATGCTAAACTACGATGGTATCAAGCTTGTATTCCACAGCGAAGGCGACTTCTCTGTTTCTCCTTTCGAGCATATCTCCGGTACAACCGCAAGATCTGCTAACCTATATGTCAAGTGCCAGCTAGTCGCAGATTTCCTCGGCGGTCAGGCAGTCGGCGTCAACCTACAGTAATCTTAAATAAACAATTAAAAAAAAGGAGAATTAAACATGGCTACTTCAACCCTAATTCAGAACCTAGATGGATCAGCGTTTGTATCTTCAACCACTGTTCCTGGTTCATATACTTCTGTTGCTACTCCAGATGTATCTAACAGACGACAGGTAGAAACCTTCATTGCTGGCGGAACCGTTGCTGCTGGTGATGTTGTTGCACTTGACGTATCAAAAACTGGAGCACTAAAAGCTTTAACCGTAGTCGAAGCACCAGCAAATGCTGGAGCCCTTGCTATCGGTGTTTGCCTTGGCTCAGCAGAAAGCGATGGCTTACTAACCGCAGGAAGCAAAATCAATGTAGTTGTTACTGGTTATGTTGCATCTGCCGACGTAGAAACCGGTGTCGCTGCTGGTCAAGCTCTTGTAGTCGGTGCTACCGCTGGAAGATTTGCTGCTCTAGCAAACACTGCAACCTCAGTTTCTGGTGTATTTATTAGCGGCGCGGTCACCGGCACCGGTGCTGCACAGAACACTGCTCACGGTCTTGGCGTTGTTCCAGATCTTGTATTTGCAATTCCTGACGATCTAAACGTTGCAACAATTGGTGCTTACACCGTTGTTACAGGTGCTCATACCTCAACCAACGCAATCTTCACAGTAACCACATCAAAGGTTTACAGAGTTGTTGCTATCAGACTAAGCGCAGCAGAAAAGCAGGCCGGCGCAATTGCAGGCCCAATAGCTGTAGCTCTAAGCGCAGAATCAGGAAACAAAGCAGAAGTATTTATGCTCAAGCGTGGCTTCTAATATAAATTAAAAATCTTTAGATTCTATGGCTCGGCTTTGCCGGGCCTTAGTTTTTTGTGCTTGACTAATCCACATATGTAGAAGAGGTGGTTTCATGGAATACACCTACATGTCGCTTCTACTAAAATTAAAATCTAAAAAAGTAGAAAAAAAACATATAGATTTTATCAATTATCTTATGCTAAAGTACTCTGTTGATGAGCCTCTTTTTGACAAAGTAGCTTTATGGTCTCCTTACTTTATATTAGAAGACAAAGATCAACTAGAAGAAATAATTTATAATATGGAGAATAATAATGGCCAACCTTCAGGCGATTAAAGAAAAGATAAAAAATATCAGCGATTATTCGCCTCAGCTTGCGGCATACAATGATCAGCTTGATGAGCTGATTAATGATGCTTATTATTCTATTTGGACAATGAGGCGTTGGGTTTACGGCTTCAAAGAGTATTACTTCCGTTTTCATCCAGACATGCTTCCATCTAGAGAAAATCCAGGAGGAACAGATATAAATGCAAGTGTTACAAAAGGAAGCAGACAAGTAACTTTTTCAGGACCAATGGATAGATTGGTTCCAGACCTATGGGAAGGTCAGCCAATCGAAATACAAAATTATGAATACACAATTTCTAAAGTAGTTAGCACAAGTCAAATACTTTTATCTCGCCAATTTCTTGGTGACACAAATATTGATGATGTTTCTTGGAGAATTAAACATAGATGGTATTCACTACCAGAAGATTGTATAGAGTTACTTTCTCTTGCTCACAGAGATGTACCTAACTCTACAAGCGGCACCGGAAGATTCCCTCCATATGGAAAAATAATTGGATTAATGCCAAGAAGAGATGAAGAGCTAGGTCTTAGAATGGATTACGCTGCTACTTACGCAGAAACATATATTTGGTCAGAGGCTTACAATATACCTGGAGCCGAAAAAGTAGCTCTAGAAGCAACATCAATCGCCGGAACATCAGGATTTGTACCAGGTACTTCGCTTGAAGTATGTTGGGCATTTGTTAAGGATGGTCTTGTAGGCCCTCTTTCTAAACCAGAAACCATTTCTTTTCCTGTAGCACAATTAGTGACAGCTTATTCTTTGACAATAAAATATCTTTCCTGGGATGACCAAGCTATATCTGCGGATTCTTTCCAAAGCTTTGACAAACAACCAACACAATGGGAAGGCTATAGAAAAGTAGTTTTCTGGAATGCAAACTTTGATAGAGTTTCAGGAGAACGCCTCGGTCTTCCTGTGTGGAAAACCTTTAACCAAGGTGGAGCTACAAGAAATAGCACAACATACTTAGATACAGTGGTTTCAGATGACTTAGTATCAAGCGTAACAATAACACATCTAAACCAAATTGATGCTGGTAACAGACGCTACATAGAATACGATGGTCAACATCTTCAGATAAGACCATATCCTCGTGTAGATTCTTGGGATAGCAGAATTCTTTCAGCTGCCGCAACAGTAAATTTTTCTAAAGTAAATCTACAGTATCTACGCGAAGGTGTCGCAAGATACTATTACAAGCCAAAAGCACTTGGTCTACAAACAGATTCTCCAGAAATGCCAAATGAATTTCACCAGCTAATTTCTTACAAAGTTCTAGAAACACTTTATGATAAACTAGGAAATGCTGGTCAAGCTTCACTCTATCGAGCAAGATTTGACAAAGAAATAAAAGGTCTAGAAAAAAGATACGTATCTCACATCGACTCTATGATCGTCAGAGGCCAATTTACACTAGGCGGATTTGATAACTACGTTCGTTATGATTACGCTTCCTTAAGAACAAAAGGATAAAAAATGGCTGTAAAAGCATTACAAGTAAAATTTAATAAAGCTGCCGGAGTTGATCAAAACCTAAAGGCTCCTCTTGGCACAGCAGATGATATTTTTAACTTCAGAAAACACCAGCAAACAGGTTGGATTTGTGATCGTGGTATAGAACCTTGGTGGGATCCATCTCCTTCTTTTCAGGTTGGTCCTGAAATAACAGACACTTTAATTAATACATTGCTTGGAGACAAAGTAGATTCCCTTTTTGTTTGGAAAAAACAAAGCAATAACCAGGTATATATACTAGTTGAACAAGGTGGTAGACTTTATTATATCTGGGGAGCAAAAGGATCTACAGCCGCTGCTGATTGGCGAAGAAATATTGTTTTTATAGATTCAAATAGACATATACCAAAGATGAATGAAGTTGGTACTCAGTATATTCCATATGGAAATAGGCTTTTAATTATAAATGGCGTAGATGAACCAATTTGGTTTTATGGCGATACAAAATATAGAGATTATTCTTTCTTGTTACCTACCCCACAACTAGAGTTACTACCAATAGATGCAGAATATCTTGATGGTGGTGATCTTGTATCTGGTACTGCAGCACCAGAGTTTATAAATACTCCACTTGGTCTAGGCGATAGAGGCCAAGGAGATACATCTGTTTATGCTTACAGAATGTCTTTTATAATGGATTCTGGTTCAGAGTCACCAATATCTGCACCTGTATTTGTTAACTGGACAATTCCAGATGCCGCTGCTGCAGAAAGAAGATTCGGTGTTTTTATCAATGAACTACCACAAGGACCAGAAGGCTGTGTTGCTAGAAGAATTTATAGAACAAAAAATCAAAGACTAGCAGATATAACTGGCGCTGGAGAAGGCATTTACTACTTAGTAAGACAAATTAACGATAATAGTACAACAGAATATATAGATATTACATCAGACAATATTCTAGTTAATCAAGCTAACTTTACAGAATCTTCTGTTATAGATTCTTCTTATTTATATGGAGCAGCTTGGAACGGTAGAGTTTGGCTTGCTGGTGGTTTAACACATCCAACAAAAATAATATATTCTAGACAGGGTTTACCAGAACAATTTGGTGTTTTTGACTACTTCGATGTAGGAAGCGAGAAAGGCGGATCAATAACAGGCGTTTTTGCCTACTACAATAACCTGCTCATATTCCGTGAAACTTCTATCGAAGTAGTTCGTTTTAATAATGGGCAATATTCAATATCCCAAGTATCACCATCAATAGGAACAAAAGCTACAAATACAATAAAACTTGTTCCTGAGATTGGCGTTGTGTTTTTAACAGAAGATGGATTTTATTCTATAAATGGAGGTCTTGATGGTGGATCTCAAATTTCTGTTACAAAAATTAGCCAAGCTATAGCTAAAGAAATGGAGCTAGTATCAACAGTAGCAATACAAAAAAGTACAGCAACATATTCTCCAAAAGAAAAAGAATACTGGTGTCACTACCCATCACCAGGATCAATAATTCCATCAAGAGGCGCTGTAATACATACAGATGACGCAACATGGTCTTTAAGACATGCTGATACAAAAATCAGAAACTTTAGATTTTATTTTACAGCACTTGCAACAGATCCTGATGGAAATATTTTGATAGGTACTCAACCAAGATGGAGAACAGCGTTAGGTGTACCATGTGATCCAACAACAGCAGGGGCTACAGGAAATCTTGTAGGACTTCATGTTTGGTCTGGTGCTCCTTATTGGGGATATAACCTAACAGCAACAGTAAGTAACCAAAATGTATGGACATATACTGCTGCTAAAAATCTTTTACAGCAAAACATTTGGGAAAGTGGATGGATAGATTTTGGAGATAACAGTATAAAACATAGAGTATTTTCTGTAGATGTAGAGATGATGTCTTTTGGAGACTATAATATAGGACTTGATTGGGGTCAAGATTACGATTCAACTTGGAATGCGGCTCCATCACAAAAACCTTCAAAATCTGAATTAGTATTTACAAAATCAGAAGATCCTGTTGCTGGTCCTGCAAATGCTGCAATAACAAAAGTACCATTCACAATTGGTACATCAGCCTTAAAAGATGGAAGAATAATAAGAATAAGATGGGATGTTTCAACGGCTTTGGTTGATAACTTTAGATTCCGTTTAAAGTCTACAAACTCAATGCATATATTATCTTTTAACGTAACATTTGATTCTAACGACCAGCTACCTCTAAATCAGAAGCCTAGATCAAATAGCGGACAACCTTGGTAACGGAGAAATAATGCCAAAGACATTTACACAAATACCGCTGGAAACTTACCAGCAAATGAAGCCAGAAAATCTAAATAAAAATATAGATAAAACACTATCTTCTTTTAACGGAACTTTAGATGGTCACAATAATCCTGTAGAAACAACAAGAGAGCAGCACTTTATTCTTCCAAGACAAGGGAACTTTACAGATACAATTCCTGGTGCAGATGTTTTGCAGCTTGGAACAGAATATGCAACGCAGTCATATTATAAAACAAGACGTTCTAGTTCTTTTGAAGAGGTTGCTTTGGATGTATTTACTCCAATTGCTACAGTCAATTTAGATTCTGACAACTGGACAAAAGGTTTTAACACACTTACAAGTTTGACAGACTTTGATACTTTTCCACTTACTTTCCAAGCAAAAGAAGGACAGCTTGTTGGTTGCGCCACAATTGACTGGGAACATGGTACACAAGTATTTAACGTTCAGGTTACAAATGCTCCTTCTTTTGCTCCAAGAAGCAGAGGTATGCAATGGTGGTCTGAATGGGGCGTTTTTGTAAATAATATTTTAGTAGCAAGATCTGGTTTTATTTATCCAAGAAGACACACAACACAAATACCATTTACAGTTCCTGTTGGATCTCAACAAGTAACAATTGACGTAAGATTTATGACAATTACTGTAAGACCTGTAGGAGATCCATCTTTAGATGTTGTTACTTCGTCATCATTTAACATTTTTTCGGCAGAAATTTGGTGCCGTAACCAATACAGATAAGGGGAGCAAATGCCTATAGTAGATAAAGAAGCCTTCGAGGCTGACCAGATTCCAACAGCAACAGAATTAAATAAAGTTTATGATGATTTAGCAACCGCATCTACTGGGCTTGATTCTACAAACCAAGCATCTGGTTGGCTTACATACAAGCATCTGGATAATCCTACATCTCTAACACCAATAAATAAACTATATCAATATTATCACGATGGTACAGTATCTGTTTCATACAATAATGATGCTGCTTATACGCCGGTTGTTAACCCTGCAGCTACTCAATGCACTGTAGCGTTAAACTATACAGCAGAACAAAACGAAATAATAAGAATTCATATATCTGGACTGGTTGCTGATAATGATGTTGTTGAAGATTATGATTTCGTTGGTGCTAATCTTGGTAAACCAAATTATTATGCATTTAGAATTAAATTAAGATATTCTGACTCTGGTGGACCAGACCAGTTTATTTTTCCTGGATACTGGGGATACTCATTTACAACAAATGGTTTAAATAGATCTAATACAAATGTAACTCAGCCAGGTCTAACAATAAATTGGCAAACATTTCAAGCAAGCACAATCTTTAAAAATAGCGCAGCTACTGGTGTTAGACTTTGGAAAGACGCTACATTAGAAGTAAGACTGTTTGATGGTTCTAATACATTAAAAATAACTCGTCACCAAATACAAGTAGTAAGGGCAAAAAGATAATGGCATACACTAAACCATATTTATATGTTACTGGCAACGTTCTTTCTGCTGCAGATCAGAATAATAATGACGATTCTGCAAAAAAATATGTAAACCAAGGAATAGTGCAGGCAGACTATACATCACAAATGATAGATTTTGATCAGATAGAATCTGGAGAATTAGATCCGATTACTTCTGCTTATAGATTTATGTCAGGAGAAGTGCTAGGTCATGCAAACGGAACAGAAGATATTAACAGAGCTTATTTTACATCTCATGTTAAACCAAACAGGCAGCAAAGTAATAGTAGACAATACTGGCAGACTCTTTCTGAAACAGGACAGACTTTAGATCTTGTACATACTGCAGATGTTTTAATTACATTTGGAGCAACATTTATATGTAATGAGAATGATATTCAGCCAAATGGTAGATGGGCTTCATTTCCAAAATTAAGATATAAATCTAAACCAACAAGTGAATGGGAACCTGTAGAGGCAACGCTTTCTTTAGCATTCGAAGAAACTACAGCAGCGGGAGCTGGCACATTTGTTCCTTGCGTCCCAACATCATTTGGAGTTCCCTATCCTACTGCTTCAGAGCCACAATATTCTTTAAGGCGCTGGGTTGGCTGGACATGGGTTGTAAAATCACTACCAGCAGGATATTATTCTTTTTCTGTCACAGTTGACTCTAAAGTAGAAGCAGGTTTTTCTTCAGCAAGATCGTTTACTTGCGAAGTATTCTATTCATAATATTCCAACAAAAGGAAGCCCCTTTAGTTTTTCTTGTTGGAATATTAACAACCCTTGTGACTAGACCCGAGATGCGTCTATCAACACAGACTACTAAGGACCATAGGCCAAGAGTAGTACACCCTTAACCAGAAAATATTTTAAAATAATTTTTTCCTTTACTTATTATATTATATAGGAGACGGATATGGATCCAGTAACAGCAGCAGTGCTCGTAGGGCTTGGTGGTCAGGCACTTTCACAGGCAGGAACTTTGATTCCAACCAAGATTGAACGAGAGCAGAAAAAAGAATTAGAAAAACTAAAAAGATTAGAAGAAATGAATGCTCTTGGTCTGACTGAGCGGGAACAGGCTGCTATGATGGGCAGGCTTTCTGCTGGTTCTCAGCAAGTTCAACAGCAAGCCGCTGATGAAAGAGCTAGAATTCTTGCTGGTGGTGGTATGGCTACTGGTGGTCAAGCTTTACAACAGGCTGTCGCTATAGACGCCGCTAGGGCTCAAGGACAGGAGCGTATAGCTCAGGCGATACTGGAGCAGGACTTAGCTACAGAACAGGCTCAGAAGGACCGTATAGCTGCTATAGAGGCTGCCCAGTCCCAGAAGAGAGCCGAGCGTGCAGCAGCCGCAGCATCAATTGCTGGAGCAGGATTAGAGGCAGGCGTTACTACCGCTGCTCAACAGAAAGTAATTCAAGGTGCAAAATCACCATCTCCACAAATGATTGCTGCTACAAAACAAGCATATGGTTTAACATCAGATGAAGAAGCTAGAGGTATTATAGAATTACAATACACAGATCCTCAAGCAGCAAAATTACTTGCAGAAACAATGATTGCTAGGTCAAGAGCAGGAGCAAAATAATGGCTATTAGAAATGTTGGCGGTTTATCCGTATACGTTATAGATGCACCAGCAGTAGAAAGTGCAAAAACATCTACTGGTACTGGATATGCCTCTCTTGTTTCTCAGCTTCGTTGGAAAATTTGGGAAGCGTCAAGACAAGCTGTAAAAGATCAGATGGAATTTGAAAAGCTTGGATATGAAGCAAAACTAGATGCATTTGTTAAAGAAAAACAAGAATTAACAAGGGCATTAGCAAAAGCACAAGATATAAAAGAAAAATTAAAAACAGGTCAAGTATCTGCTTCTACCGCCGTTGCTGCTGCAAATCTTGAATACAGAATAGCTAAAGATAGGCAAGCTAGAGCGGATAAATTAGGGTTTGAAAGAGTTACTGAAAGAGAGTTTATAAATCCTCTAACCGGAGAAAGAGAAACTCTTGTTTCTTATGGTAGCTATGCAAAAAAAGAAGGCGCACAAGATGTTGGAATGCCAAGCGCAGAAGCTCTTTTAAAGAGAGGAGCAGCCGCTGTTGGTTATAAATCTGGAGAAGATAAAAAAGCAGAAGCAGAAGCTGCTGCAACCGCTGATTTTGAGGCTAAAAAGAAAGCATGGAGTAAAGCATGGAGAGCATCTGGAATAAAAAATCCTGAAGAGTTTGCAAAATCTGA
>Ga0181350_1000487_pt1 | contig 11623 bp, 5 predicted proteins | sample Su13VDMM110DCMD_FD_130105 | JGI IMG/M metagenome (GOLD analysis project Ga0181350, IMG submission 130105) | Freshwater viral communities from Lake Michigan, USA - Su13.VD.MM110.DCM.D | ecosystem: Environmental > Aquatic > Freshwater > Lake | place: USA: Michigan | collected 2013-07-16
AAATACTGTTGAAGGACAATTTATACATGCTGCATTATTATTTACATAATTTTGAGCATTATTATCCAAATCTTGTGTCGCAAGAGCATCCGCATCACCTTGTCCATTAACACCCTCAACTCTATCTACATAATATTTACCATATTCAACAAAATATGTTGCTTGACCTGCTGTACAACCATTTGGACATCCTGTTCTTGTTAATGTTCTTGACGTTGGGTTGTTATACCATCTTTTCACACCAACGATTGGTGGTGGTGGTTGTGTTGTTTGTGGTGGTTGTGTTGTTTGTGGTGGTTGTGTTGTTGGGGCAATTGTTGATGGTGGAACGTATTGTGTTGTTATTGTTGTAATAGTTGTACTTGTTGTTGTGGTAGTGGTAGTTGTTGTAAATAATGTTGTTGGTGGAACATATTTAGTTGTTGTTAAAATAAAATTTAAAGTGGTTGTTGTAGTTGTATAACCATTTACAACAATTTCTCTAATTTCACCACACCCTTCCGAAAGATTTTCTAAATATATTGTATAAGAAGATTTCCAAATATTCATTGAAATAACATATGGAAGTGACACATTTGAAGCCACTTTATTTGTCATTTCATCAACGTAAATGTTAAATTTATTTTCGTTAGATGGATAATATGTTGATAAATCGACTTTATAATCAAACATTAGAAATTCTTTTTAATAAATATATAAAATTTTAAACACAATTGGCAAAACTTATCACCAAATCATCAAACATATTTTGACAATATAAATTATTAACATCTCTTACCAAAACTTGATAAGTTCCATGATTTTGTAAAAATGCAACTGTCTCTGTTGTAACAGGTTGTGTCCAATCTCTTACAACAACATTATTAATTTTATCAATTATCTTAAATTGATATGTACCACTCGTGTTATAAGATTTGATACAACAATAAATGTAAGATTGGAATTGATTACATAATAATTCACTATCTTGATGAACTTTGTAAAAATCTATTCTTGGTGTTAAACTACCTGTTGTACCAATATTCACTAATGAATAATCTGTTGCACAAGTTGTTCTATAATTTGTATCAGCAACTCCTGCTAAATATCTACCATTTGAAAGATTTGTGAAATTTCCACCATTTTCAAACCAACTCCATCCACCATCAATAGTATATGCTAAATTTATACTTGAAGAAGCATTTATTTGAACTGAATTTGATGATGAAACAATAGAATTTATTGAAACATCACATGATGAAGAATATTGTACACATAAACCAACTTGTTGAATACTTAATAAATCATCAGAAAGGTTTATATATTCTCTATTTCTTGTACATAAATCAAAATTACTACTTGAAACTATTGATTTTGAAATATTTTCCCCTGTGCAATTAATATAGTTTAATGCAACACTTGAAGTTGTATTATTAATTATTCTATACGTTTGACAAGTTTCGGAAACTGTTCCACAATATATTACAACTCTTTGAGAGGTCTTTTTAGAATTATCAGATTTTAATCTTACAAAAACTGTGAAAAGTCCATTTGGAAGACAATTAGAATAATTTAAGTCTTGGTATTTTGAATTTATATCACCTTCAAAAGAATATTCTAAATCTAATAATGAACCACTTGGATTAGATGCTTCTACAAAAATTTTACCCTTTGTATTTTGAGATGGGTCAAAGAAATTATTTCCACAATCACATGAATAAAATATTTTAGTAATAATTGGTGCAACTGGTACAATAGTTGAACATTGTCCATATGGAACAACTGTCAATCCACCATAACTAATATCAGATAATTTATAAGCACAAATATCAACAGTATTACTTCCACTAATATAACTTAATGACCCCGATTTATACGTATTAAAACAATCATACCAATAATAATTAGAATCTGCTTCTGTGTTATTAGTTATAGTGAAAGATAAACATGTTGGTGCTATACTTGAAGTTTGTGAACCACTTTGTAAAATATTGAAAATTAGATTTGATTCATCTATTTCAGAATTATTATATCCATTACCTAATATTGAACCACTATTAACTTGGTCACATGAAACAATTTGTGAATAATTTACAAATGAACTGCTAAAACTACCTGTTATCAAAACATTATATTCGAATCCAATAGTTTCATTAACCTTTACCATAGGTAATACAGCAGACACTAAACTTGATGTATATCTAATACCATTTGTCAAAGCGTTGGTAAATATCATACTACCTGACAATGGATTTCTAACTTCAACATTAGTTGCATTAGTATCACCATTGTTAGTCACCAACATTGTTAATTTAACAATTTCTCCATTTACAACATTTCTGTTTGAAGCCAATTGTGTTAAACGTAAATTGACAAACGATTGAATTGGTGCAGATGTAGTCGTAGAAGGTGAATATTGCGTTGTTGGTGCAATAGTTGTTGGTAAAGATTCATAATTATTCCCATAAATCTTGCTACCTGTTATGCTATATTGATAATCAAACAAAAAATCTTTAGAATAAGAATTTCCACAAAAATCTTGAAAATTTATATTCAATATATTTGTTTTAGTTTTATCTAAAATTTCAATTTCGGTATATAGAGAATTTCCACCATTCTTAAATGCTATTGAACCACTTTTAACAACCCATTGTGGATATGTTGAGATAAATTTATTATTAATATCACTTAAAATAACATAATTATTATCTGTATTAGTTTTATTAACAAATACATCAACATTTGTTGAACATTCACTATTATTACCGTTTATATAGATAGTTTTTGAACAAATTATAGAATTTGATGATGTTACATACGTTGTAAAACTACCTTTCGAACCAACTACACTAAAATCAGTAGATGATATTTTAAAAATTCCTAAATCTCCTGTTGTAGAAACATTATATCCTAATGGGGATTGCCCATTTGTAACAATTTTATAAACATTAGGATAACATGATGAAGAATAATTTAGATAATCGTTATATTCATTTATTTTGTCAAAAACAAATGGTTGTTCTAACAATGGATTTATTTTATAATAATATTCTACAAAGTTATTGTTGTAATTGAATCTAACAATTCCTTGAAAATCATTATCTGTTTTTGTACTACCTGTATAAAAACTTGATGAAATTGATGAACTTACATATGAGATTCCACCATTTATCGAAAATTCCCAAATACCTGTTTGGTTTGAATAAAATGTATAATTATAATCTTTTACACCGTTACTTCTACTACCACTGTATAAAACATTAGCATCTAATTGTAAAGAATTTATAAATTCACAATTTATTGAAGTTGATTTAATTACATCAACGTCACAATTAAAAGTAGGTATATAGTTGGTTGTTGCAATAGAACTTGTAACACTTGCACTAAAGGTGAGATTGCAAGAAGGTGCGATTTTAAAATCAATTCTTCCATAATTTGAACATAAGTTATCTGTATCTTTTACATTGAAGTAAAAATAATAATCATCAATTGTAGAAGAAGTGATATAAAGTTGAGAATGTGATGTATTATAATTAAATGAATTAGAACCTGTTATTAAATCTATTGTTGAATAATTTATTGCAGAAGTTCCTAATCCAATACATTCTGAAAGATTTATTTGTTTTGAACCACTTTCAGTGAAATAATATGTTTTATTAAATACTGTTGGGTGCGATGGGAACAAATCTACATAATTTTGATTAGTTATTACTAAATTTCCAGTTTTATAAAAAATATTTCCAACATATGGGGTTAAACTACTGCTATAATCTATCAAATTTCCATTTCCATCATCTTTTATGTTATAATTTGATGCAGATATTGATAAAGTATTTTCAGAAAGTTTAGTAGAAATTAATTTTGGTGAAATTTGTATAACTTTTATTTTTTGACCATCTACTATTGGAAAATTTTTAATAATTTTTTCATTAGGTTCAAGATTAGTGTATTTTCCAACACTTCTGTCAGTTGTTAAAGTTTCTAAATCAACTCTATCAATATTAGAACCTGTTAATAAACTACCACTATACTGTTGATAGTAAGTTTTATTAATTTGGTCATAAATTAATCTTTGATATTGTCCAAAACTCTGCAACTCCAAATCTTTATTAAAAAGAGTTGATGATTTTATTCCTGTATAAATTGTAAAATCCGAAGAGCCTGTTATACAATTTGTTGATGGTAAACTACCTGTTATATTAAATGTAAACTCCTTATTAGCTTCATAAGGAGTTAAAATTACATCGGATTTTAATAATCTTTTATTTACCATTCTTTTAGAAAGAAAGTTTTATTTTTAATTGTAAATCTTTTACAAAAGATTTTTTAATAGGTTTTGATAATTTAGCAACAGCTAATAAATCATTGGTGTCATTGTATAATCCAACTGTTGTTACAAAAACTTCGGGATTATCAATCAATGTTGTATATAAAACATTTCCATTATTATCAATAACACTTGGGTTGGTTGTATGATTTAATTCACGATATGGAACTCTCGCTGTAATATATTGTGAACTAATTGTTTCTTTAGACGATAATTTAAAATTACCACCTGATTGAATGTATTGATACAATTTTGTACAATTATTAGTGACATTGGTTGTTGAACCACTTAATGTTTGTAAATTTATACCATTAGAACCTGTTGGAAGAGACAATGCTCTTGCATTTAAAATTATTAAACCCTTATCAGGAAAAACAAATCCATAACTACCACTTACTGTACCACTTACTGTTGAACCACTTGCGATACTTCCATTTGAACCACTAACTATTGTAAAATATTTATTATTTCCAAGATATGATGTTACAGAACTTTCGTTAGAATTATCTGTTAGATTTAATGTATAACTTCCACTCTTTAAAGAAAGATTAAAACTTCCTTCTTTAATTGATTCTCTAAATCTATTTCTTTTTACAGAAATTACATAAATATCAGAAGAAATTATTCCTCCAAAATTAAAATTAGAAAGTTCTGAATTGTAAACTATGTTTCTAAACTGTCCATAAATAGCTTGTGTACTACCAACATTATCCTGTGTAGTTATAACACTACCGCTCCCTGAAATATGACCATAAGAAATGTTAAATTCTTCTGTTGAAGAAGGATTTATTGCGGGAGGAACAGAATATACATTTAGATAATAAGAACTATCATTAACAGAAGGTGTATAAAATGTTGTTAAAGTTTGAACGTTGTTTGACCAAGCAGGTCTTACAACCATTTCATTATCAACAATTTGGTCTGTGACCTGTAATCGAATAAAAGACATATTAAACTTTAGTTATTGTTAATGGGATTGTAATTCTCGCACCACTATTTTTTCCTACCACTGTACAAGATGTTGTAATTGTTGTTGTATTAGTAAATAATGTGTTCAAATTTGTTGCTGTTATTGAAAAACTTGTACCAATTTCACTTTTAGAAATTTGTGTTCCAAGAAATAAATTATCACTTGCCATAGTGGTATTTGTTAATCCAACACCTCTAAAATTTGAAACAAATCTAACATCTTGAATAGTTAAAATATACCCATCACTCTCTATAACATTTGTTGTATTAAAATAGTTTAGAGTTTGAGGTGAAATATTGATAGAAGCCCCTTGTTTCAAAAGTATTGCATCATATCCAATTGAAATAATTGGAATCTTAGATGTTCCACGAGGAAGTGTTACTAACTTAGATTGCATTATTTGTGTTTCATCAATAACGGCTTCTAAAATTGGCATATTCTCAATGGCTTCACCATAATATGCACTTCCTAACGGATGTAAAGGATTGTATAATGTGTAATCAACTTCATCATCTGCTAAGGCAAATTGTGTAATATTGAAACTACCATCGTTTTTAGCAAGACATTCTCTTCCTTTTTTTGTGATGACAGCATCTAAAGTTATATAAGTGTTATTTAAAAAACTCATTTTAAATATTTTATTATAAATATTGATTAATTAAACTCCGTAGGGAATTATGTTAATATCATTTTCATTAATCAATTTAGACTTCACTTCCTTATTGATTTTATTAATGTTAGAAAGAACATTTGGATTGATTGCACTTGGTATCAAATATCCATATGAAGTCGAACCTTTTGTCTTCTTAAAATTCAAAATTACTACTGTTTCATCAACTTGTTTTTTTATAAAAGCTATTTCAGAAAAAGTTTGAGATGTTAAATTTGATGGGAATTCATCTTTAATATAACAACCTATTCTACCATCATCGTAAAAAGTAACTGTTGAAATTTCATATGTAGTTACTCTATTATCCAAACTATTTTTTATAGAAATTAAATCACCCTTTCTAAAAGAAAATACATCATTAACATCTCCAAATTGAGAATATAATTGAGATTCTTCTGCTATGAAAACACCTTTATTATAAAAATTTGAAACATCTTTATTAAATAATATTTTATTTCCTAAAATAGAATTAATAAAACTTGTATTTTGTGAAATTATTTCACCCCCTGCGTTTAAAGATATTCTATTTTCAGATTTTAAAACTACTGTGTTTGCAACATTTTCTTGTGCATTCAATTCATCCTGTTGTAATACCACATAAATTTTATCACCTGCGTTAAAATAATTCTCTAAAAATAATGAATTTATATCTTTCTTTGTAGGAAGTTCTAAATTAAATAAAATTTCTGTCGGATTGTAATAATAATCTCTAAATTCACCTGCTATATTATAAACCTTACCACTTAATTGATTAGCAGAATTTTCATAAATGATATAAAATCCTATATTGTCTGTACCACTTGATGATTCAGACCATGTTGCATTAGAAACAAATGGTAAATTTTCAGTTAATGAATTTATTTCATTTGACCAATGATTATTAAATCTTATCCGTTCTTGTTCATTTGGTGAAAGTGGATTTCCAATTGATTTAAACTTTAATGGAGAATTTGCAAAAGAATTAGTAAACTCTGCCGAAATCCTATCAATTACTTTGGTTGAATTAAGTGGTGAATTTTTATAGAGTGTTAATGAATAAGCAACTTTAGAATCGTTTTTAGTAAGTGTAATTAATAAAGGAACTTTTAAATAAAATGTATAACTACCATCAGATGGTATTTTATAATATGGAAAAGTTTCATTATAAACACTACCTGTTATAAAGTCATCATTATTATCTACAACTTTATTTGAAAAAATATTGTAAACAAATTTTTTATCTGTAATATCGACATTTGTAGAATTTTTATACAAAAATGTATTAGTGGTTTGTTGTTGATTTTCTAAGTAATTGAACTTTAAATTATTTTCACCTTGTTTAAAATAAACGATTGGTGAATAATCATATCCACTTACAAAAATATCTTTTGCACCATCTAAAGATTTTTGACTATCATACTTTGTATTATCGAATAATGAAATTGTTGAGGTACTACTATCTTTACAAGTATTTTGTATTTCGTAAATATTTTTATTATTTCTGTTTAATTCTGTTAAATTCCCATCTTTATCAACCAAATATCTTAAATGAACAAAACTTTTTGATGGTAGGATTGGGTTGGTAATAATTTCTGTAAAAATTCCCATTTTACCATAATAAGTCTCAATATTTGGAGTTTTTCCATAACTTTTATCACCCAATGTGTAAACATTTTCTTGATAAGATGAAACTTTACAACCATCATGTCTTGAAAATTTGTAAGAAAGGTCATCACTTATATCAAAAATATTTAATAAAACAGGTTCTCCAAGAATATTAAAATTCGATTTAGTAAAATCTGTTTGTATTTTCTTTGTACTTTTTAATTATTTATTATAATTTTTTACATAAAATTCATCTAAATAATTTATTTGACTACCACTTATATTATAAAGTGAATTAAAATCTGCTGTTAATAAAGAAGGATTTATTTGAATATTCCAATCAAAAAATTCTGTTTCAATTGGGAGTTGTTTAATTTTATTTCTTTCTAAAATATGTTGTTTAATAATTATATCTGTTGAAAGATTAGCTCTAAATGGAACAAAATCCTTTAACATCTTAAACAAACTATTGTCTAAAGATTTAACCACTCTAAAATAATCTTGATAATTATATGTTGAAATATATTTTAAAAAATATTGATTTCTTAAAACATCTAAATCTGAATATGATGAAGAATAATTATCTTGTGGATTTCCTATGTAATTATCAAGGTTTAATGTTCCATAGGCACTTATAATATCTTCATTTATTTCATAAGTTGGTGAAAAAGCAATTTCCAACAAATTCAAAGTGTTTGTTTTATAAACATCTTTATTTTGAAAAGATTTTACAGCACTTAAAATATTATCTTCTAATGAAGAAGTTGTATAATTTATTTTATCATTTACAACTGTCCTAATTCCAACGTTTGGAGAATTGTAATAAATATTTTCATAATTTATTGAATAACTACTACTTGAAAAATTCGTGTATGTAACACCATTTAAACTACTTGTTACAGAGTGATTATATTTTTTAAAATCACTTCCTAAAGGAAATTCTTTTAATAGTGAAGAATACGGTTCTGTTGAAATTGGATTTAATGTATGAGCATCGATTTCTAAATTACTTTTAGAAGATGAATGAAATTGTAAACTTTGAATAGACCCTGTTAAATTAGTTCCTGTTCTAAAAATTAGTGCATTATTAAGGTTTAAAGTGTCATAATAGTTTGTAAAATTTAATGAAGAAGTTACATCATATCCAACTTTTCCATCAATATTCGTTTGAACATTTAGAACAACCTTAGAAGGCTCAAAATTTACATTGAAATTAAAGTAATTTCCGCTTAAAATTGGTACGGAAGGGGTTATGCTCGAATAAGTATTTGAACCCGAAATTACTGTTAATCTCACGTTAGAATTGATTCCACCAACATTGATGAAATCTATCTTCACATAATCTATTGAACCACTATAAATTGTAAATAGATTTTGTGATTGACTAACTTGAGATTTGTATCTTAAATGTAATGAATGTGGAAGTTCCAAACTTCCGCTTGTTTTAAATGGAGTTGAAATATAACTTCCACTAACTATTTTTAAAGAATAATTTGAAAAACTATCCGAATTAACTGTTGTTAAATCTTCTTTCTCAAATCCTCCAAATTCATTTATTCTATAAATTGTATCGGGAATACCATAAATTGACATCAAAGACCTTATACCACGTTCTGTTCCTTTTGTTTTTAACAAATATGGAAGATTATGATAAATTCTTTTATATAATTCGCTATCTAAATCTTCATTTGAATATGTAAAAACATCATCAATTGCTAAAGAAGAACTAATTTGTGAAGTTTTGAAACTGTCAAAGAATGAATAATCATTTGTATTATAAATTTTTATTCCAAAGTTTTTTAAAACTTCATATACTAAATCTTTTGAAATTCCTTTTTCAAGGTTATTATTAGCCTTGTAAATATCTGTTGATTTTTTGATGTATGTCCAAATTTGGTCAAAGTGTTGACCCACCATATTTAAAAATATCTCGTATGGTTTATTTTGTTCATCAATTCTTAAATATTCGGGGATTGAATATACTAAATTATTTTTATTTTCTTCATCATACAATGAAGCACTGTTTAATAAAGCTCCATAATATATTGAATTTACATCATCACTTCCTAACCAAGTTTGTGCTTGTGAAGAAGTTGTTGAATATAAACTCCCACTTATTGTTGGAAATTGAGTGTATAAATAATTTTCATATCCATCAAACTTTTCAAAAATATTTTTAATATTTTGTTGTGTGAGTGTTTTATTTTGTAAATTATAATCACTTCCTGAAATGTTCGTGGTTTTTAATCTTGTTTGAAGGGTTTCTATTAGATTTACTTTGTAATAAAAATTTAACAATCTCTCTTTGGCAGAACCGAAGTGAACAAAATCGTTGAAATTAGAATAATCTAAATTTATTTCATAAGATTTTTTTAATAAAACAGTATTTAAACCACTGCTATAAGAAAGGTTTGATAAAAGCTGTGTTTTATTTTCATATTGGGTTTCAAGTTGATGTCTATCATCTAAATCAATATCAAAATTAGCACCTCTTAACTTTTTAGGAGGGTCTGTTTTAAATATTTTATCTAATTCAATATCAATTTCGTGAGCCGATGTAATTTCTTCCTCAATCGAACAAATACTTTTTAAATCAAATTGTTCATCAAGGGGTTCATACAGCTTTATTAAAATTTCTTTATTTTGGAAAGTATTGTCGAGTGCCAAATTTAACACCAATGCAACATTATTATCTCCAAAATTTAATAAATAATCTTTTAAATACGGGTCACGATTTATCTCATTAATTATCAATAAAGCATTTGCTTCAACAAATGAATCCGAAATGGAGTTAGAAGCAAGTCTTAATTCCGTTCTATCAGAACTAATTTCCTTTATAAATAAATCTTTAGAAAATAATGTTCTAAAAAAGTTATAAACTAAAATATAAGAACCATATTTATATCCACTTTCTAAAACATCAACAACAGGATTGAAATATAATGTTTGAGTTTGATTAGAATTTGATGTATAAGAATCTTCAACTCTATAATTTTTATATTCATATTTAGATTGTAATAAATTTCTATTAAAATCGTAAATATGAAATTCTATCTTATCATTTATAAGACCAAATTCATCTTTTACCTGCTTAGATACTATTAATGAAGAATCTTTCTCCAAATATCGTTTGATAGGAGTTTCTTCAATAAGATTATATACTATATCGTTTATGGTTTTCAAATTTTTGTTTTTTCAAAATGTTTCTTAAAGATAAATATTTTAAAGATTCTTTTAACAATCCTTGTTTTTCAAAATATGGTTTTAATTGTGGTTGTTTTGATAAAAGATTACCCATAAGAGAATCAGATAATTTGTTTAAATATTTTATTAAATATTCTATTGATTCAGGATGTTCTTCTAATATATTAGATATATAATATCTATCTAATAATTTTAAATACTTTGTAAAATATTTAATGTTACTTGGTTTATCAAATATCATCTCATTTAATAAATAATCATCTATTTTATCTTCAAAATATTCAATTAATTGTGGCTGAAATTGTATTACCTCTCGAATATAATCCACATCATCAAATTTATATAAAATGTCTTTATATTTATCAATCAATGTTGGAAATCTTTGTAAATTCTTTATTATTTTATTAATACGTAAATTATCTAAGTACTTATTAGCATCTATACCAATTCTATCAAATAGCATTGGTTTATTTTTCAATAAAACATCATTTAAAAATAATCTATAAAGTTGAGTTGAGTTGTTTTTTTTCAATTTATTATATAAATCGAGTGCTTCATCATCTGTTAACACTAACCATCTTTCTCCAAAATCAACATTTCCTTTCAAATATTCGGGTATGACATTATCTATTGTAACACGTCTATAATTGTTAAGTAATTGTCTTTTCTCTTTTATAAAATCAAATTGTTCTTTTGTTAATGCAACACCTGTTGTTATGTAATCATTTAATAAATCATTTGGAGTATTTTTAAATTGTGTGTCTGTTAAAGCTCTATAAATAGAAATATAAATTTTCTTTTCTTTATAAGAAAGGTCATCATATTGTTCATCACTTATTCCATTTTTAAATCTTTTATAATATTCTTTTTCTTCGTCTGTTAAAGGAAC
>Ga0181350_1000488_pt1 | contig 11609 bp, 2 predicted proteins | sample Su13VDMM110DCMD_FD_130105 | JGI IMG/M metagenome (GOLD analysis project Ga0181350, IMG submission 130105) | Freshwater viral communities from Lake Michigan, USA - Su13.VD.MM110.DCM.D | ecosystem: Environmental > Aquatic > Freshwater > Lake | place: USA: Michigan | collected 2013-07-16
AAGCTGTTTATAAAACAAATAATAGTACAGCTAGACAATTTACTCATGAGTATTTACTTAGACCTGGTAATATATCTGCAAGACAAAACTGTGGTGTAGATTATACAAGTGCTTGGGAATTCTATGCTGAAGCTCCTCCTATTCATCAGTTCACACCTGGTTCTGCTAGTCATGATTCATTTGATATTAGAGACAATAAGTTTGTAACCAATTTCAGAAATGGTATTGTTCACTTGTTATTCTATTCTACAGAGTATGATGAAATAGGAAATCAAATGATTCCTGATAACTATCGTATTAGAGAGTATGTAGAAGCATTCATCAAGTTCAAAGTGTTTGAGATGCTTACAAATCAAACTAACGATGAGACATTTAATCAGTTACAACAGAAGTTGGTTTATCATAAACAAGCTTATGAAGAAGCTTACATCATGGCTGAGATTGAAATGAAGAAACAATCTCCTTGGGAAAAACAAAGAAGAATCAAAAATGATCTTAATAGATTTAACATGTATGAACTTCCAAATCGTACTAACAGGTATGGTAGAAGACGTAACAACTAATACACATCATGGCTGAAGAACAATCAAGAAATAACATAAATCAAGAATCTAACACTGCAACTACTGGTCTAAATTTAGATAGCTCTGTAAATCAAGTTAAACAGGGTTCATTAACCTATGCGTTAAATGCTGCAATTGAAAATTTTGATGGTAATATAGTTAACTATCAAAATGAAATGGGTAATGATTTATGTGTCACCTTTCCAAAATCTTATTTACTAATTGGTACTCATTTCATTAATGAGAAGAATAAACATATATTCTTTCTTGTAAATCCTTTGACATCAATTAGTCAAATTGGATACATGGAAAATAATGATTGTATCTACCATGTGTTAGTAGAAGCAGCATGTCTTAATTTTAACGTTGATCATCCTATACATAAAGTTGTACATAAGATTACAAACTGTACAATAGAATTATATTGGACAGATGGATTAAACCCAAGAAGATATTTAGATATAAATAATATTCCTTATTTATTAGCTCCTGGATCAAATCTTTGTGATCCTGAATATACAGAGGAATTAGATTGTAATCAAATTAAAATACAACCTAATTTTATTATTCCTCAACTTAAAGTTGTAGATGTTGTTTCTGGAGGAGAACTTATATCAGGAACTTATCAGTTTGCTATACAATATTCTGATGCTGTTGGTAATGCATATACATCTTATTACTCAGTAACAAACCCCACTCCTATAGTAGATTTAACAATAGCCACTGTAAATTTCAACACTCCTGTAAGTAAATCTATTGTATTAGATATAACAGATCTTGATGTTACAGGACAGTTTCAATACTATAACATAGCTGTAATTAAAACAATCAATAATGTTTCATCTGTTGAGTTAGTAGGTACATACTTCATTGAACAAAACTATGATCAAATTATATACACTGGAGAGGATCAAACTGCAACACAATTAACTATTGCTGATATATTTGAGAAGTTTCCTTATTACGAAATAGCACAAGATCTTACATCTGTACAAGATATTCTTGTATGGGACAACCTTACATCTATTAGTAGAATCAACTATCAATCAATAGCTAGTCAAATAAATATTCAATGGGAAACATATAGAATACCTGCTAATGAAAGTTATGCTGATGAGCTTAATGCTACAAACCTACGTGGGTACCTGCGTGATGAAGTGTATGCATTTGAAATTGTATTCTTATTAAAGAATGGAAAACAAACAGATGGTTTCCATATTCCTGGAAGAGAACAAAACTTTAATGAGTTTTCCCAACCAAATATACCTGATACAAGTGCTGACTTCATAGGTGAACCAGAACCAGGTACAAACTTTAGTCCTTATTGGAAAATATATAATACAGCTTCTGTTACTGGATTTTCTCCAGGATTTTCTCCTGACCCTGCTTATAAAGGACCATATCAATATGGTCAAATGGCTTATTGGGAATCTACAGAAGAGTATCCTTGTAACAAAGATCTTTGGGGTGATCTTGCTGGTAAAAATATTAGACACCACAAGTTTCCAGATGTATTAGTTTCTCCTATAAATGAATCAAAAATATTTGCAGGATCTACATCAATGGTAATGGGGAATGATGCTGTGTTTCCTATTGGTCTTAAAATAGATGTTGGTCAGATATCAAATCTTATATACAACTCTAATTTAACTGATGATGAGAAAAGTGAGATAGCAGGGTTTAAAATTATTAGAGGTAATAGAGGAGTACATAAATCTATCATAGCTAAAGGAATACTTCGTAACGTTAACTCTTATGTAAGAGAAGAACAATACTACTACTATCCAAATTACCCATATAATGAAACAGGTCCTGAGGTTGACCCATTCTTAAATGAGGTGAATAACGCATGGACAGAAATATGTGAGCCATGGGAGATTAATGTATTAGAATTTAATCTACCTGATGGTCCTGGTCCATATACATATGCAGAAGTTGAATACACTAGTTGTAACAATGATAAACTTGCTGTACAACAATACACTACATTAGGTAAACATACGTTATGTTCTATTACTAGACCTGTGCCACAAGGAACTGGACCATTCAATAGAATGCAAACTGTTGCAGGAGGTCGTGAAAGACCTGTTCCAGGAACAAATATGAATGTATCTCCAATGAACTATGATGTATGGAAAGCTGCTGTTAGTAATACTAGAATTGGAACTGGTAATTCTGGATATAGAGCTCAATGGCAAGATACAGTGATGGGGCCATCTCGTGTATGGTTATCTGGTGGACCCTTTGGTGGTAGAACTTTTTTTCTTAATTGTTTAAAAGGAACTAAACCAATTAATCTAACTGGTAATGATAACGATGATTTCACTTTAGAAGAAGAAATTAGAGTGCCTGATTGTAAAGAGGAAACTCCTCAAAAACCTATATCTGATCAACCAGAACTAGCATACAGACAAGTTTTTAATTCTCCTGAAACATCATTTGGACAGCCTTTCTTAGGTGATATATTAAAGATTGAGAATGTAATATTTGGTAAAGGACTTGGTCACTTTGTTGAAGTGAGAGGCAATGCTAAATATAAACTTCTTACAGAAGAAGCACAAAGAGATGCTCTTAAGGCTTCACAAAATATTGGTAGTATCTCTGATGGATTCAATGCAACAGCAATGTTCACTGTATATCAATCATATCTAACTATTTATATCAATGGTATTACAAGAAGAAACTATGCTTATTCATATAACTCAATAGCTGATTATAATTATAATGTAGGAGTTGGTAATAATATTACAGTAAATGGTGTTACAGGTATTAAACAAAGAACATTAGATATTAACAGATATCTTATTCCTGGTGTACAATCTGTTGGTGATACAATTGTTGTTGGTGGTGTTACTAAAAATGCACCTATCAATAATTATAGAAGAGAGTCAACAGTTTATTTAAGAACAGATGTTGATAAACCAGCATTGCCATTACCAAGCAATAGTCCTAGTATGATTTTAGGAGGACAATCTATTGTCACAGAAAAATCTAGAATAACTATTGGATCAACTAGAGCATGTGCTACACCAGCTAGAGAACAAGACATTAGTGTTGTATCTTATTATGCATCATTAAAAAATATAGTGGTAAATCAATGGGGACAAATATATTCATATAGAACAGTAGACACAGGATTCCAATCACCTATTAATCCTATCTCAACAGGAGAGGCAACAGTGTTTGGTGGAGATACATTTATTTCTAGATTCACATTTAAAACAAAAATCCCATTCTTTATAGATAATAGAGTGAACGCTCCTGATGATTCAGACATATTCTATGATGAGATTGGTAACATTGCCTATCCAAAGTTTTGGCACTCTGCTAGATCTATATTAAGAGACTACACTGTACAACAAGGAGCTATAGGAACATTATCTAATATTATTTCATATAAGGCACATAACTTTGATTGTCCTAATGATCAAGAACCTGGACCAACGTCCACTCCTTCTTTTCCAGGACAAGATAATCCTAATAGAACATATTATAATGGATACTTCTATTTGTTTGCATATGGAATTCCTAACTTCTATTGTGAGAGTTCTTATAATACAGACTTAAGACAAGCGTTTAATAATAGAGAAGGAGATTTCTGGCCACATGTATCAACAGGTATTCCTGATGATTGGGTACAAGAAAACTACGTATCAATTGCATTTGATAATACGTACAACTATAATATAACATTCTCTAAACAAAACAAAGAGAATACATTTACTCACTTACCTGCAGATTGGAAAGAAGACTTCTGTTTTACGTACTATCCATTCAGAACTATATATTCAGATTCTCAGAATATAGATTCTGATAATAGAGTGAATAGTTGGTTGACATATAGAGCAGTTTCATATTTTGATTTTCCTCAAAACTATGGTAATTTAACATCACTAGATGGTATTCAGAATAAAGCTATACTTGCTAGATTTGAGAATAAATCTTTATTGTATAATACATTACTAACAATTGATACAAGTAATCCACAGGCTGCCTATATGGGTAATCCTTCTTTATTTAGAAGTTCTCCTCCAATTGATTTTGCTGAAACAGATCTTGGATATGTAGGAAGTCAGAATAAGTTTTTATTAAAGATTCCACAAGGACAAATCACTGTAGATGCTAAAAGAGGACAAGTGTTTTTACTTGGTAGTGAAGGAGCAAAAGATCTTACATCATTTTCTTCAGGAATGAACAACTTCTTTACAAACCATTTAGCGTTTGAAATATTAAGATACTTTCCTGATAAAGATGTTTTAGTAAATGGTAAACTAGTTACTATTCCAGGAGTGGATACAGATAATCATTTCAATGGTATTGGACTACATGGTGTATACGATAACAGATATGAAAGAATCATCATAACTAAACTTGATTACATTCCTGTAGACTCTGCTGTTAAATATGATTATGTAACAAAAGAATTCTATGTAGAAGAACCTATTGTTGGAAGTGCTCCACTTAGAGTGGTTGTAAGTTTACAAGATCCTGATTATTTCTGTAACAAGTCTTGGTCAGTTTCTTATAACTTCAACACACAAAGTTGGATATCATTTCATAGCTACATTCCTAATTTCTATATAGGAGAAAACAATTTCTTCTATTCAGGACTTAATGGATGTTGTGATGATTTTGATTTTGTAGCAGGACCAATTGTTCCAGATCCACCAACAACCACTACTACTAGTACTATTGGTCCAACAACTAGTACATCTACAACAGATTCTCCAAGATTGGGAGGTTGTAGATTGGTTGGAAATGTTGTAATCACTAGTTGTTTCTTAGATGGTACAGGTTTGATTACAGTGGAACCAACCCCTCCACCTTGTACAAGACCTATAGACTTAGTAGATGATGAATTTGCTGTTGGATATACAATAACATCTATACCAATAACTGTAGTATCTACAGCTAGTCAATCAGATGCTTGTAACGCAATTAATTATTTAAACACTAATCCACCAAACACTGTAGTGGATGTGATAGTAGGAAGCTATTCAACTCTTGAAATTGGATCTACAATTTATGCAGGATCAAGCTTTGAAACAGATTGTACAGTGATTCCTGATGGATGGTATTTTACAGATCAGAGTTCAGCTAGTGAAATAGTTTATGAAGTAGTGAGTGGAGTAATTACACAAATAGAATCTTGTTTACCTACTACTACTACAACTACAACTATCACACCTTGTACATCATATAGAGCTATTAAAACAACTGAAGGTGTAGTGTCAATAAGTTTTGTGGATTGTTCAGGAAATCCAACAATTTTACAAGTTGGACTTGAAGGAGGAGGATATTCATCAATAAGCTTCTGTGCAATATGTTGTGTAAGTGCACCAGCAGATGTAACGCTAACTAATAATGGAACTTGCTAAATTATGTCAAAAACTATCTCCATAAAACTAACGCAAGCAGGACCCACTGCAGGACCCTTTGATATCTATGACCAATTTGGGAATGTGATAGCTGAAGGTGTATCTAGAAAATCTCTTGTAAGAGGTATCAGTTATATTGTAAGTGATGATGTAACAATCATCACTATCAAATCTACTGGTAGATGTAAAGCAGAAAATAGTGTTAGTGTTGCAGACATAACTGTATCAGACTACATAAACATAAACCTAATACAAACTGTAACAGCATGTACATGGACACACTTACTTAATATAAGAAACTATAACACCTTTTATGGAAACATAGAACCTTATATTATTGAATACCCCTTTGCTTATAAGTTCCAAGATGAGATATTACAGAATGTAGTGGACTACACTAAAGCGTATGATTATTTTCCTCTTTTTGATGGCGTGTTTAATAACAACACAAGAATAGAAACAAATGATAAGTATTTCAATAAAGCCATTCTATATAATGGACAACAGAGTTCTGGTCTTCTTGAGCTTGTAGCAAAACCATTAAATAATTTGCAAGCTTACAATCAATACCCTATCTTTAACACAGATAGTAAAACAATCACATATACAAAGAGTGATAACTTCTATCAATATAATACATTCTGGGCATTACAGAAAAGTTCTCAGATTCCATTATTCAATAGAACATGTGAAAGCTTATCAATTGATAAAGTGATTAATCAAGAGAACATGGACTATGGAGTTAGAAGCTTCAAGAAATCTACGCTAAGAGCAAAAGAATTAAAGGTGAGACATATATTAGATAATACATCAACAACGCATCTAGTGAGTCAATTCATATTAACTCCTGCACAAATATCTTATAAATAATGAAAGGAAAAGTAACATGCACATGTGGATGGTCTTGGAACAAATCTGATTCAAGCAAGAAGGATATGTATATATGCCACGAGTGTGGAAGAGACAATAGCAACAACATGAAGAATGGTGGTGATATACCAAAAGCTCAAGTTGGAAAGAAAATAAAAATAAAAGACGAAAGACTTGAAGGACTGGTAACAAAAGATTCTTTAGAGGATAGAAATGTTTTTTCTCCAAATCAATTATCTTTCAAAGGACCTATTTTCCAAAAAAAAATAAAACAAATACAAAAAGAAGCTAAAAATCCTAAGGTGGTTGTATTTGCAGAAAGTCCTAAAGATCGCAATACTTATAGTGAATGGGATAATAATCTACCTAAAGAATTAGAAGCGATTATACAAGAACAAGAGCAAGCTAAAGCTACACTTGATTCTGTAATAATGTCTGATAAAGGATATAAAGATTTATTTGATAAAAAAGAAAACCTTTTTAAGCGAGCTTTAGATCTTGAATTAAAATATGGACAAGATGATAAAAGAGTTCAACAAGCTCGGGACAATGCTTCTAAGGCAACTCTTGAAACATATACGTATAGAAATAGTCCTGCGTTTCAAAAAAAAATAACAGCATATGAAGAGATACTAGAAGCTCTTTATAATAAATTTCGAGAAAGTGAATTTAACCCTAAGGTTATGGACAGTACATTCTATAAAGAAGCACAGAATGTAAAAGACTTTTATAAAAGAACAGATCCTAATACTCAAGTGGATATAGTTCCATTATATGGAGATAAAAAATTAATGCAACAAAAACTTAAAAGAATGACACCATTTGATAAGTTTGCCATATTTGGTCATTATGGTGACAGGCTTGCAGGAATAGACAATAATGAAATTGCTGAATACTTAAGTAAAAGTAGAGTTGAAGATTGTTATTTTGGTTCTTGTGGTTTTGAATCTCAAATTAAAAATTCTGATTTAAAAAATTTAAAAGGTAAAACACTTAATTACAGACCTTCAGGTAATTATTGGTGGGGGTTTAATCCTGCTGGTCAAACATTTGATGAGGCTATGTGGTCAAGACAAAGTAGTGGTGAGGATGGTCCTACTATATTACCTATTACACCAAACGTATCATATATAACAAGAGATAAATTAGAAAATGGTGGCTGGCTAGAGAACTATAATGATTCACAAACTTCTGCTCCTGAAGGAATGGTAGGAGATGGATTCTCTAATGTAGGTAGAAACTATTCTCCTGCATGGGGAGGACAGTTTGAAGATGGAGGAGAAATTCCTAATGCTCAAACAGGTAAAGCCACAAGAGCTGACAGTCTTGCTGTATATAATAGTACAAGAGCTGTAGAAGATTATTTTAAAAAACAAGGGTATATAAAAGAAATAGTTAAAGACACAAAAAGACATAAAGAAAGTGAGAAACATGCAAAGTCATGGGTCAATAACGCTCAACAAATGGTAAATGCTGCTAAGAAACAACCATTAATTCCTGGCTTAGTAACACAAGCAAGTAAAAATAAAGAAATTGCAGAAGCAAAAGACTATTTAAAGAATGCTCAAAAAAGTCTTTCTAAAACAAGAGATGAGGTTAACCCAAAAAAGTATCTTAAAAAATTAGAAGACTCAAGAGTATTATTTAATGAAAAAGGAAAAGATGTTGGAACATATGTAGATGAACAAGGTAATCTTATAGAAGGAAAGCCTTCTGCAGAAAAGTTTTATTCACCTATAGATGAAAATAGATTTTATCAAAGAGAACAATCTCAAGGGTTTTTAGATTTAAGATCGCCAATGCCTCTTTATGATGAAAGAATTACTCCTCAAGATTTATCAGTATACATATCTCCTGAATCAATTAAGCAAGATGAGTTGGTAGAAAGACTCATGAAAACAAAAAACCAAAAAGAAAAAGATGAAATAGAAAAACAATTAAAAGACCTTAAATATTCAGATCATGTAGAAATGTATGACTATGACCAGCTTGCTGTAATGCCTTTTGACCTAGTTCCTCCTGAACTACAAGAGAAAAGAATTAGAGAATATGGACCTAGTGGTGTACCACAAAGTGTATTAGACTTACATCCTGAATGGGTTACAAAACCTATGACAGATCCTGCACAAAGACAACCTGTACAACCACTTCAATCACTTCAACCAAGAGGTATGCAAATAGAAGCATCTCTTCCTGTAATAAGACCTGAAGCAAAAGTTCCTAAGTATTGGGATGTAGATCTTCAAGGTAAGGATCTTTCTGGATATAGAAGACAATATTTTGATACACATGAAGGTATTCAACAAGTGTCAACTGACAAACTTGCTAGAATGATGAGGTTACAAGAATTGATGAATCAAGATCTTGACGAAAGATATAACTATAATAATCTAAGAGAAAAATATCCTAATCATCCTCAAGAATGGATAGATAAACAAACAGAAAAAGTAAAAGCAAGACGTGAAGCATTAGATGTTAAGTTAACAGCAACTCCTCATTATCAAATGGGTGGCAATGTCTATCCAGTTAATTATGTTCCTAAAGCACAATTTGGATTAGGTTTAGGTTTAGCTGGTGCAATAGCTGATAAGATAGGTGGTTGGTTTAGTGATGATGAACCAGTTAAGAAACCAGTTAAGAAACCAGTTGCTAAAAAATCTACTGATAGAACTCTTAATATAGTTGATCCAAGAAAGAAGATGATGACTACCAATCAACCTCTTAGGCCTACTTCTGATATAGTTACTGGTGATTATAATTCTAAACATTTAGATAAACTAATGCAAGAAGCTAAGAGACAAGGACTGTCTAAACAAGACATGATGAATCTTAGTGCAATGGGTTTTCAAGAAACTAAGTGGGGAAGAACTGATGGTAACATAGGACATGTAAGAGGACAAGATTGGGGAGGACATGATAGTTATTCAGATTTTGTAAATGCATACAAAATAAAGATGAAAGAAGCTGATAAACTTGGTATCAAAGATCCTATTATGCGTTTACAAGTTTACAATGGTACTGGTCCACTATATCGAACTACAGAAAATAAATATCATGGGTTTAATATGCAAAAAGCATATGGTGTGCCTATTCCTCCAGAAGGAATAAGTATGAAGAAGAATCCTTTATATGGAAAACAGATTACAGATATTAGAGATAATGTTCTAGCAAAGAATCCTGAGTATGTAAGATATATGGATAGTATCTATGAAGCTCCATTGCCTAATTATATGAAACAGCAAGCACATGAAGCTAAACTAAAAGTTCCTTTACTCATTGATAAGGGTGATTCAGGTGCTAGTGGTAGTTTTCCTAAAACAAAAGGATTTGCTCCAGTAAATAAAAAAGCAATGGGTGGTTTTATTCCTCAAGCACAAGAAGGACAAACAATGTTTAAAAAACCAAGTATTCTTCAACAAGAATATATTGATCCAATATATTCATATCCTGAAAGAGAACCATATCCTTCAGAATTAGAGTTTCTTAAAGGTAGAACTGATGTAGGAGGAATGGCCACTGAAGATAATTATGTTATCATTAATCCTTATTCTCAATTAAGTGACGAACAAAAAAGGCATGTTGCAAAACTTGAACAAGCTAGACTTGCTATGCGTAATGGATATCCAAGACCAACATTTAAACTAACTCCAAAACAACAAGAGTATTTTAATACAATGAATAAGGGTAAACCTTATTCTGATGACTTACAAGATATAAAAGAAACTATTGCTTCTAGAATAATAGTAGGTGATGAAACTGCACAAGACATTACTCCAGAACAAGAAGAATATGCATATAAGTTATTGGATGTATTAGAAAGATCAAAAGAGTATGCCACTGGAATGACAGGAATGATGAAATCTAAAATAGGAATGGGTAATGCTTTTGGACATCCTGCTATTAAAAGAATGTCACAAGCTATGCCTAAAACAGGAATGACTCCTGAAGGGATAGGAACACATTATATGACATCTGTAGATAATTATGCTGTACCATTATTACAAGATCTTGGTGAAGAAGAACTAACTATGGTAGATCCTGATTCTAGAAGTAGAGAAGCAATTAGATTTAATTCTCCTGAAGAAGCAAACTATTTTGCAAAACATTATAAAGAAGTTGCTCCTATGTCAACAACTTTTAAAGATTTAAATAGTTTCCAAACAGGTGGTTCTATTCCTGGTTCTGTAGGATTTACATATGCACGTACACAGGGAATTCCTAGTAATGGTCCATATGCAAAGAAAACAATGGCTAGTGCACAGAATGGTGGATGGTTAAGTAAATATGATGTAGCTGCTAATGGTACTACAACACAAGAAACTACAAAGCCTAATAAGTTTGCTTTGATTAAACAAATTATTCAAAATGAGAAGAAAGGTAAAAGTCCATTTGATCTTAAGAACCATCCTCAGTATGGCAAAGATTTAAAAAATACTAAAACAAAAAAACAACTTATAAACTATGTAAAAAAATTAAATGCAGAAGCTGAACAAAAAAGAATAGCTGATGAAAGAGCTATAGTAACAGATAGAGAAGCTAGAATGGCAGATGCTATGAAAGCACAAAATGAAGATATAATTGGTAATCCTAATTGGAGAGAGGTTTTAGCTAGAGAAACTCAATCTACTGGAGATAAGTTTAGAATGTTTCCAAATGATCCTCATAGTTTTTTTGATGATTGGTTAAACCCAGGAGTGATGATGGGTAACATGGTTTCTTCATTAGGATCTGCTCCATTGAGAGCAAGAGATGAAGATTCTTATATGCCTTATGTAACATCTATAGGAACACCTTTAGC
>Ga0181350_1000490_pt1 | contig 11582 bp, 10 predicted proteins | sample Su13VDMM110DCMD_FD_130105 | JGI IMG/M metagenome (GOLD analysis project Ga0181350, IMG submission 130105) | Freshwater viral communities from Lake Michigan, USA - Su13.VD.MM110.DCM.D | ecosystem: Environmental > Aquatic > Freshwater > Lake | place: USA: Michigan | collected 2013-07-16
CGGTGAGAGCGCAGCTCAGGAGCGTGTGAAATGACATCACTATTAGTTTTCTTTGGAGTCACGTTCATGTTGCTGACCGGGCTGGGGATCGCCGCGTCGAGCATACGAGAAGAAAAACGCAGGGTGTCAGACGACACTCTCAGCATAGATGAAGAGCTACGGCTTAACGCCAAGATCAGAGAATTGCAGGGTTTTGTGCGGGTAGGCGACAAATGGACCGAACGGTGTAAAACGACAGAGCGAGTCGGGCGAGTGCGGGAGATTGGGAAATGAACGAGTCATCGGGGGGCTTAATAACTAATAAGGACGATGAAGCGTGAATATAATAACAGTAGATTTTGAGACGTACTATGATAAGGAATTCTCGCTAAGCAAACTAACTACCGAGCAGTATATACGCAGCCCCGACTTTGAAGTCATTGGGTTGGGGATTAAGGTTAACAACGAAGAAACTGTTTGGTTAAGTGGGAGACACAATGAACTTAAAACTTACCTGCACGCTAACTACGATTGGAAGAATTCTGCTGTACTTGCCCACAATACTCTTTTTGATGGGGCTATTCTTAGCTGGATTTTTGGTATTCAACCTAAGCTATGGCTTGACACGCTTTGCATCGCTCGTGGGCTACATGGTGTTGAAGTGGGCGGCTCGCTTAAAGTTCTTACCGAGATGTATGATGTTGGGGAGAAAGGGGACGAAGTAATCCACGCATTGGGGAAACACAGAGATGGGTTTAGCGAAGCCGAACTAGGAAGGTACGGCGATTACTGCATACAGGATGTGGAGATTGCATACCGTCTGTTCAATATCTTCATGCGCAATAGAAAGTTCCCCAAGAAGGAGCTTAAAGTAATTGATATGACTCTGCGTATGTTCATTGACCCTGTGCTTGAGCTGGACATAGATAAGTTAGAGGGGCATCTGGATAATCTACAGAGCCAGAAAGACCGCTTGTTGGAAGAGTGCGGGATACAGAAGGACGAACTCATGTCTAGCCCTAAGTTTGCTAAGGCGTTGGAGGCATTAGGTGTTATCCCCCCTATGAAAACAAGTTTACGAACAGGCAAAGAAATATTTGCTTTCGCCAAAAGCGATGTAGGGTTCAAGGCATTGCAAGAACACGAAGACCCTAAAGTTCAAGCCTTAGTAGCCGCCCGCATTGGGCTTAAGAGTACGTTAGAGGAAACACGTACGGATAGGTTCATTGATATAGGTGTGCGCGGTGCGCTACCCGTACCTATTAAATACTACGCTGCACATACGGGAAGGTGGGGCGGTTCGGACAAGATCAACCTACAAAACCTGCCCAGTCGTGGGGCGAACGCCAAGGTACTAAAATCCTGCATCCTAGCGCCCAAAGGGTACACGCTTATACAAGCCGACTCCGCACAGATCGAGGCGCGGGTTCTAGCATGGCTGGCGGGACAGGAGGATTTGGTAGCAGCTTTTACGAAAGGGGAAGACGTATACAGAATTATGGCGGCGGCTATCTACCGTAAACCTTCAGCGGAAATAAGTAGCACTGAGCGTTTCGTTGGTAAGACGACAATCCTCGGGGCTGGATACGGTATGGGGGCTACACGATTCCGCGAACAGTTAAAGGGTATGAAGGTAGAGATAGAAGAAAAGGAAGCGGCTAGAATCATACGGGTGTATAGGGATAGCCACGAGAACATAACTAACTTATGGCAACAGGCTCAAACTGCTTTGTCAAACATGTACCAAGATTACTCTGCTAAGCTGGGGCGGAAGGGGGTGCTAACCGTAGTGCCTAACTTAAACGCCATACAACTTCCGTCAGGGCTTATGATGTACTACAACAAACTCAAAGCCGAGGAGTTAGAGAAGGGACTACAGTTCTCTTATAAAACCCGCATGGGTTGGACGAGGATATACGGCGGTAAAGTTATAGAGAACGTGTGTCAGGGAATTGCGCGGTGTGTTATGTCTGACCAAATGCTCATGATATCAAAGCGATACCGTGTACTACTTACCGTACATGACTCTGTGGTATGCTGTGTTAGAGACGAAGAGGTTGACGAAGCCGCCACCTACATAGACTCTTGTATGCGTTACACACCAGACTGGGCCGAAGGGCTTCCAGTGCGTGGTGACGTGGAGATCGGGAAAAATTACGGAGACTGTATCGAATGGAACCCAAACCAACATGGTCCTTCAGCAGTATAAAGACGTTCGATCAATGCCCTAGGAAGTACTACCACTTAAAAGTTAAGAAGGATTACGTAGAAGACTTTAATACCGAAGCCGTATTGTATGGGAATGAGTTCCACAAAGCGGCAGAGTTGTATGTTAAGGGTGATGTTGAGACGCTAGACCCTAGGTTTACCTATGCGCTGGCTACGTTAGACAGACTTAAGAACATGAAAGGCGATAAGCTTTGCGAGTACAAGATGGGGCTTACCGAGAACCTTGAACCGTGTAAGTTCCTTGATAAAGATGCGTGGTATAGGGGCATAGCGGACTTAATTATTGTAGATAAGGAGTCTGGGGTAGCTAAAGTCTTTGATTATAAGACTGGTAAGTCTGCGAAGTACGCAGATAAGGGACAGCTTGAGTTGATGGCGCTTTGTATCTTCAAGCATTTTCCCGAGATAAAAACAGTGAAGGGGGGGCTATTGTTTGTGGTGTGCAATGCGCTCATCAAAGAAACTTACACCATAGAGAACCAGCCAGAACTGTGGCGTAAGTGGTTAACTGCCTACGGCACGCTGGAGAAGTCTTACGATAACGACGTGTGGAATCCTAGACCAACAGGTTTGTGTAAAGCGCACTGTATAGTACTTGAGTGCCCCCATAACGGTAGAAGATAGGAGATTAAACGATGCCATATAAGAACAAGCCCCGCCCATACAAGAAAGAGTACGAGCAACAGAAAGAACGTGGCGAACAGGAAAACCGTATGGAACGCCAACGCGCTAGACGCGAGATAGATAAGAAGGGTAAGGACGCCAACCGCAACGGTAAAGCGGATAAGCGCGAAGGCAAAGACGTTAGCCATACAAAAGCCTTAAGTAAGGGTGGATCGAATGCAGATGGGTACAAGATAGAGAGTAGTAGTAAGAACCGCGCTAGAAATTATAAGAAGAAAACAATCAAAAAGAAGTAACCACAGGTAAGAATGATGCAAATCATAGATAACAGAGGCTTGCTTCTGCGGGTTCGTAATCCCGAAAAAATCACAGCGGTGATACCAAATAGCAGGAAGGTGAACGATAACGAGGTTCTTGTTAGGTGGGGCGTAGATGAATCCCGGGTGCTGCGTAACCTTAATGTAAAGGACGTGCCCTCCCCCATACTAGGTCAGTACGATTGGCCCGGGCGATACACCCCGTTTGCGCATCAGAAAATAACTTCGTCGTTCTTAACCTTAAATACCCGAGCGTTTTGCTTTAACGAGCAAGGCACAGGGAAGACTGGCTCTGCTATCTGGGCGTCTGACTTTCTAATGAAAGAAGGCTTGGTTAAACGTGTTCTTATTATATGCCCTCTCTCGATTATGGATTCTGCGTGGCGAGCTGATCTATTTAATTTTGCTATGCACCGTACTGTAGAGATTGCGCACGGCTCTAAAAAGAAACGCCAAGAGGTGATTAATAGCGATACTGAATACGTAATCATTAACTACGATGGGGTAGAGATAGTAAGGGAAGAGGTAGCCAACGGCAGGTTTGATCTTATCATTGTAGACGAGGCAACCCACTATAAGAACGCGCAATCTAAGCGTTGGAAAGTATTGGTAAGCGTCATAAAACCAGAAACTTGGTTGTGGCTGATGACTGGTACACCCGCCGCTCAGTCCCCACTGGATGCGTACGGCCTAGCTAAACTTGTCGCCCCCAAAAACGTACCGAAATTCTTTGGGGCGTTCCGCGATATGGTGATGTACAGAGCCACGCAGTTCAAATGGATACCGAGAGCGAACTCAAAAGATGCTGTGTTTAACTTGCTCCAACCAGCTATTCGTTTCACGAAAGAAGAATGTTTAGACCTACCAGAGATGACCTACGTTAAACGTGAAGTAGAGCTGACTGCCCAGCAAAAAAAGTACTATGCCTATTTGAGAGATCAACTTGTTGCAGTAGCAGCGGGGGAACAAATTTCCGCAGCTAATGCCGCCGTAAGCATGAATAAACTATTACAAATTTCATGTGGTGCGGTGTATACCGATAGCGGAGAGACAGTAGAGTTCGACATAAAGAACCGATACAAAGTACTGCAAGAAGTCATTGCCGAATCTAGCCAGAAGGTACTTATATTTGTTCCGTTTAAACATGTAATCCACATACTGGCCGAGAAGCTAAGCGCCGACGGGATAACTACCGCCATAATAAACGGTGAGGTTTCCGCACAAAAACGCACAGAGATATTTAAACAATTTCAAACTACCCCTGACCCCCGTGTTCTTATTATCCAACCACAAGCAGCCGCGCATGGCGTGACCCTTACGGCAGCAAACACCATAGTGTGGTGGGGGCCAACTTCTTCGCTTGAGACCTACGCACAGGCTAATGCTCGGGTACACCGCTCGGGGCAGAATTACCCCTGTACCGTGGTGCAACTGGTAGGCTCGAAGGTAGAGAAGCACATATATAAGATGCTAGACCAACGAATTAACATACATACGGAAATGATTGACCTCTACAAAAATATACTTGCCTCGTGATATTAACTGCAATAAACTTAACAGAACGGAACATAACTGTGGTAAACTAAGTAAAATATAGACAGGAGGTAGGTATGGAGGTAGGTATGGAGGGCGGCACACCACCACTCGATAGGCTCGTTTCTGTGTACATAAAGATACGGGACAAGAAAAACGAAGTGGTCGCTAAGGCCCACGAGGAAGAAGAAGTCTTCAACTTAAAGCTTAGAAAGATAGAGGATATCCTGCTAACACATTGCGTTGACAACAGTACTGAATCTGTACGCACTGAGTCTGGCACGTTCTACCGATCTATAAGACAAAAGTTTTGGACATCCGATTGGGAAGCTATGAACAAGTTTATTCTTGAACACGAGGTACCTGATCTACTTGAGAAAAAAATCCATCAGGGCAACTTAAAACAGTTTCTTGAAGACAACCCCGAAGTACTACCACCGGGATTAAATTGTGAGAGCAGATACACTGTAACTGTACGGAGAAAGCGATGAATAGGGATAGTGATAGTAGTTACGTTCCAGTCGAGGAGCTAGCTAAATATCTTTGCGTCAAAGTACCTACCATCCGCGATTGGGTGGGGAAAGGGTATATACCAAAAGAGACTTATCTCAAGGTTGGCAATACGTACCGTTTTAACATCCTAGAGGTGGTGGCAGCTTTGAAGCAAGAGGCTCCTGAACCAACTAATGATAACCAAAACGCGCCAGTACAACTTGAACTGGACTTCAACGATGAGGAAGATTTATGAGCGAGTTAGCTTTGTTTGATAACATGCCGGAGGAGTATAAAAAACTTCTGGTGCAATTAAAACCCGATATTAATGCAACAGGCCATTCACAATCTGGGGGCATCAACCGCCTCAGTATTAGAGGGGGCGTTTTTAGAAAGGTCGTTAACGGCCAAGAGGTTGGGGAACTAGAACAGCGTGCTATTAAAGCAGTTATTGTTAAGACTGCCCCAATTTCTCGTATGTATTTCTCAGGTCAGTACGTGGTGGGACAAACTAACCCTCCCAAATGTTGGTCTTCTGATACTAACTCTGGTCGCCCTGCTAGGGATGTACCTGCTTCCGACAGGCAATCAGAAACATGTTTTGACTGCACACAAAATGTTAAAGGCTCTGGTGCGGGAGAAGGGCGCGCTTGTCGTTACTCACAGCGTGTAGCACTTCTACTTGCTGATGCAGGGGACAGTATAAAAGCTGGGCACGCATATCAGTTGTCGCTACCCGCTACTAGCATATTCGGTGACAACAAGCAGAAAATGGGACTCCAGACATATGCTCGTCAACTGTACGGGCAGGAAGCTCCACTAGCTGCTGTACTTACAGAGATACGTTTTGATACCGAATCGTCTACGCCAAAGCTATGCTTTAAACCCGTTCGTATGCTATTGCAGGAAGAGCTACAGATTTCGCTGGCAAAGCAACAGGATGCAGAAACGGAAAAACTTATTGTCGTAAGTGTAAAACCCAAGGAAAATAGTACCCTCGTTTCTATACCGAAAATACCAGAATTAAAAGCTAAGGTAGAATTTGATACGCCGAAAGTTGTAGAAGCGGTAGTAGAGGAAGAAGAGGAAGAAATCAAAGAGCCGACAATTAAGGCAGCGAAAAAGAAAAAGCTGCAATCCCCAGCGGACATAGATCTAGCAAGCATACTAGACGAGTTCGACGCCTAACTTTTACAGGGGGGTACTTCCGTATCCCCCTCCTTTCTCTGGTATGGAAAATTATGGAGACTAAAAAGTTTCTTAGTACTGTCCTCGGTGACGAGGGCTACTACTGCGTAGTAGGCATAAGAAAAAGTATAGACGCAGAGGGGGAAGAAAAAACCACGGTTATACCCAAATTTTATACGTCAGTGGATGCTATGGCAGAAGCTGCGCACAACTTTGATGTAGAAGGATTTGATACTTATTACGCCCCTGCTACTTTTGCAGATGCTACTAAGGGGCGTAAAGCTGAAAATGCTCTACAGATGAAGGCTTTGTTTCTGGATTTAGACTGTGGGCAAGGCAAGCCGTACAAGACCCAAGGCGAAGCTCTTATGGCGCTTCGCAACTTCAGAAAAGAATACGCCCTACCTCCCTGTACTGCGGTAATTAACTCAGGACGTGGCCTCCATGTGTACTGGGTTTTGACGCGCCCATATTCTAGACAGGAGTGGGTAGTTGTAGCAGAGCGGCTTAAGGCAGCATGTTCGGCGTTTGGGTTAGAAGCTGACACGGTTGTTACTGCTGACGCTGCGCGTATTCTACGCGTACCTAATACGCATAATTTTAAAGGCGCTTCTCCACTCGATGTCAAAGTCGTAGGTGATCTGAAAGACTATGTAGATTTAGATACGTTCACTACCAAGCTACCCCCAGCGGTGATGCCAGTTCTTACTGCAAGAGAATACAGTGACGCAGATACACAAGATATTGCCCGGGCAAAAGGAAACAACAACTACAGAAAGAAGTTTTCTAAACTGTTAGTTGCAACGGCGCTGGGTAAAGGCTGTGGACAAGTTAACCGTGCTATCATGCAGCCGAATGATTTGTCCTATCCCGATTGGCTCCATGTACTGTCAATTGCTAAACACTGCGAGGAAGACGGCGAGCAAGCCATTCACTTAGTTTCTAGTAGGTACGATGGGTACAGCGCAGCGGAGACGGAGAAAGTAGCCGCCTCTATTGAAGTTCCACACCTGTGTATCACGTTCGAGAAAGATAACCCATCTGGCTGTGAGGGTTGTCTACATAAGGGGAAGATTAAGTCTCCTATCAAGCTGTGTATGGAAATACGGGAAGCCGAATCAGCTACGGTAGAAGTGCCTGTATTTGATGACCAAGCAGTTATGGCCGAGGGAGAAGACGCCACAACTGCCGAGGTACCTAGTAGAACGATATCAGTAAAGATACCTGACTACCCATTTCCCTATAAACGCGCAGCCAATGGGGGGATATACATAGTTGTTGAGAGGGCAGACGGGACTACTACTGAGGAGACTATATATAAAAGACCGCTGTATATAACTAAGCGGTTAAGTGACCCATTTGATGGCCCATCGTTTGAGTTCAAGCACCACACAGATAGGGAAGGTATCCAAACTTTCGTAATTCCGATGAGTGACTTAACTTCAAAGGAACAATTCCGTAACGCTATGGGCCGCAACGATATTTTTATTCTTAGTAAACAGGCGGATGCACTTATGAGTTATGTCGGCGCATGGATTAGTAGACTACAAAGTAACGGCGAAGGGGGGCAAGACATTGTGGAGGTACGTACACAGTTTGGTTGGACTGAGGACATGAAGGCATTTGTAATAGGCGATAGAGAGATACACGCCGACAAGATTACAGTAAACCCGGCGAGTTCACGTACAGCGCAGTACTTCCCGATGTTTCACAAGAAAGGTACGCTGGAAGATTGGAAGAAGGTAACTGAGTTCTACAATAGACCAAACTTTGAAGAACACCAGATGATGTTTGGGCTGTCCTTTGGTGCCCCTCTCATGCGGTTTGTACCAAACATAGCGGGGGCTATCTATCACTTGATGAGTCCCGAATCTGGCTACGGTAAGACCACAGGTATGTACGGTGGGGCTTCAGTCTGGGGCAACCCCAAGAAATTGGTACTGCGCGGAAAAGATACGGGTAACTCAGCATGGAACCGCGCAGAAATCTGGAAGAACATAGTCCTCTATATAGACGAGATTACAAACTACGACCCCAAGGCCGCCAGTGAATTCTGTTACGCCGCTGTTGATGGTGAGCAGAAGAACAGGATGGGTAGCGAGGGACAGAACTCCGAACGCTATCGGGGTACAGAGTGGTCGCTACTAGTAGGTACTACCGGCAATACAAGCCTACAGGACATAGTATCGCAGCACAGGGAAAACGCCCAAGGCGAAATAGGCCGAATGATTGAGGCTACTGCAACCAAAAAGTTGTTTTCCAAAGAAGATACTATGCTCGCCAACGCATTAAACGACGATCTGGCTAACAACTATGGACATGCGGGGGAGATATACATCCAGCACCTGCTGAATACGCTGCCCCGAGCAGAGGCACTTGTACTGAAAACTAGGGACAAGCTATTGGAAGTCTCAGGTTTAGATACACAGCATAGGATTTGGCTTGCGGAAGCAGCTACAACATTTGCCGGTTTGGTCCTTGCAAGAGAGATAGGGTTGCATAGTTGGGATTTGCGCGCTCTGTATAAATGGATAGTTTTTAAACTAAAAGAGGCTAAAGCTAAAATGGATGGTATGGTTGTCGACATCAACGACTTAGTGGCCCAGTACTTGAACCAGCACCCACGCGGTATACTACGTCTTAAGAGTACAGACGATGCAAGGTCCAAAGACCCCGAGATGGACAACTTAATTTTGCCGGATGCGACCCCCCTCTATAGATGGATAGGTAGGATAGAGTACGATATAAACAAGCTCTACCTAGTGCCTACCCCTTTTAAAACTTGGTGCATAAAGCGTGGACACCACGGGGCTACAGTAGAAGACCTCATGGTAAAACATATGGGGCTTATTAAAACTAAGATGCGCCTAGGCAAAGGGACGAAAATGAAAATTCCACTACAGCATGTGTGGGTAGTAGCGTGGGAAGATTCCAATGACGAGGTTGATGGTTACTGATATTTCGCCGGATGGTGTACGGGTGGTGATTAACTGGGGTAAGTTTGTGCCCGGGGCATCGGTGTTCATACCGTGCATCAATACACACAAAGCGATAGAAGATTTAATAGATGCGGGCAAACTGCGCAGGGAAGATATAGCTAAACGTATTCGTATAGAGAACGGGGAGTACGGCGTACGAGTTTGGCGTCTAAAATAACATAGTGGTACTATGTGCCCGTACTATCTCCCACCAGAGACTTAGCCCCCCGTAGTGGGGGCATTTTTAATATCCGTCGTCAAACTCCCTGTTTGATTGCATTATCTCCATCAATACGTTCCTATCCACTGGTGCCCCGCCGGTTATTCTCGCAGTAGCTGATCTTACTGCCCTCCCTCCTATAGACTGCTGGATAGTGGAGAGCTCAATACGGGTACCGGGATGGTCGGCGTTGTACGCTTTCGCATCCTCCATACCTGCTTCTAATAGTTCTGGTCTGTCGTTCTGTATGCCATACACTATCTTGTCTATTATTTTATTACGGCGCTCTTTTCTGCCTGATTCTTTACGAATATTCAGGGATAGTTCGTCTCGCGCCGCACGAGTGGAGATTGGGGAGAAGCCAAGTGCTTGTTTAAGCACGTCTCCCATTGGTAGCTCCCCAGTAATGATTGCGTCCCCCCGCCCTGTCTCATATCCTTTAGTTGCAAAACGGTAGGCTTTACCCACATTAGAAAATCCGGTTGGGAGGATAGCTTCGATAGCTCTGTCTTTATTAGCAGGATCATCACTGAACAAGTCTAGTAGTCCCCCAGCAACCCGTCCTGTTACACCATAGGTTGGGCCAGCCCATGCCTCTATGAGTCCTTCCATCTGGCTGTTGGGGAGGTAGTTACCCCGGTCTCGGATCATCAAGTTAGTTAGGGCAATACGGTCAGTGACATCCACACCAAACATTTGAGATATTAAGCCGTAGTATTTATCCTGCCCTGCCATCTTCGCAATAATAGTACCGGCATCATCGTCATCATCATCTAAGAACAGGTTCATGAGGGCAATAACCGTACCGTACATGGGTATACCCTTAACGCCAACTAGTGCAGCGCCCGATGCGGTCAGGTAGAAGAACATATTCCGCAAGACCCTAGCTTCTTCTCGCTCAGCTTCATTTCTTGCCTTACCCGTAGCGTCATCGAACAGAGTCTTAATCATACTGAGGTGGGTATACAGGAACTGCCCCGGTACGCGTTTGAACTGCCATATCAAACTACCAACTGAGGTCTGCGCAATACGTGGTGCGGTAGTCAGTAGTGCCGAGCTGTTCACGTACAGTGCAGTATCTATAGCGGTCTCGGAGGCTTGTGCCCCAAACTGTTCTATTTCCGCGTCAGATATTTTATTAAACTTCTTGCCGGTAAGTTGCTCCATCTCCAGCATGTACGTACTCATGGTGCTTATCTGTCGAATGGCGCGCTCAGAATGGTTAAATAAAAACCCAGACCAGTATGTAACCTTATTAACCCAAGGGGCTGTCGGGTTATCCAGATCAGAAGTTTCAGCGGCTATGGTACGGGTATCAAAACCACGCTCTTTAAGCAGAACTTTTAACGGATTGAACGGGGCAAATTTCTTTTCCTTTTCAGGATCGTTTGAGAAATCGTTAGTAACGGAGAACCCCCCGAGTTCTCTCTTAAGTACAGCCTCACTTAGCGGCTTACCTTTCTCGTCTACGTCTACTATACCTTCGCGTGATACACTGCCGAGTGTGCTGGCATACAACGTAGCTGCTTTAGAGGTAGCCATAGTAGCTTTAACCCCACCATACTTTGCAGCGAGCTTAGACTGTAGTACTAGGGGGAGAATAGACGTGTTTACCCCTACAGAACTTATGTTCCAACCGAGCGTCCATATAAAAGTACCCGACCGCAACCATCTGGCTAGTGGAGATAGGTACGCATTTTTAGAAAACTCAATGTAGCTGGGCAGCTTGCCGAACAACTGCATTTCGCCGGTCTCTTCTCTAGTACCTGCGACAATAGTAGCGGCCTCTCGTGCTAGTTCTTCCCCTTCGGGCAGGGCATCACGTTCTGCACGTACTTCCTTACCCGCTATCTCTAAGTCCACAAGATACGTCAAGTTAGCTAAGCTGTTTACAAATTGAGGTCCGCGTTGCTGGAAAGAAGTAAGCGCATCACCCTCGAAGAAAGCAATGTTCTGACGTACCATGCGCGACTGGATTAGGCTCTGGTCTGGTAATGCACGCAGTATAAGGTCTGCTATAAA
>Ga0181350_1000491_pt1 | contig 11576 bp, 3 predicted proteins | sample Su13VDMM110DCMD_FD_130105 | JGI IMG/M metagenome (GOLD analysis project Ga0181350, IMG submission 130105) | Freshwater viral communities from Lake Michigan, USA - Su13.VD.MM110.DCM.D | ecosystem: Environmental > Aquatic > Freshwater > Lake | place: USA: Michigan | collected 2013-07-16
AGAAGCAGAATCGTTAATTACTTTAAATTTTAAATTGTTTGAAGTGGTCAACGGAGCGGAGTCTGTGATTGTTATGCTATTTTTTAAATAAATGACGCTACCCTCAGCAGCGTCGGACAAGTCGAATGTAGGAGTCAAGCTTGAGCCTAAAGTCACCGCTGTTGTTGAAGGAGCGCTTGGCCCCTGAATTACAGCTGCGTTGTTAGATGCAACTGAAGCCCCATTCACAGAACATGAAGCCGCATTTACATTTGCAACATAAGCTTCAAAAGGCGTAGCGACATTAGCGAAATCAACAGAAGTGGCTCCAGAAGCAACAAAATAATACCCATTATAATTTGGAGATATTGTAAAATTTGAAGTCTTAGTTTCTGGATTGTTAAAGTCTATAACAGAACTATAAACAGGATTGGCTATAGCTTTTGTTGTGTATTTAAGATTAGAATCGACTTTTGTTCTAACTGAAATTGGAGCGTCAGAGTCTCCGATTGCAAACCCAGCGTATTGATTTGATAAGAGTGATTTATTATCCAATGCCGCAGGAACAATTCCAGAAACAATGATATCATAATATCCAATTCCATTAGATCCGCCAAAATTGAACACCCCATCGTCTACGTACCCTTGCTTAACATCAGGGATTGCGTATGTGCTTGGCAGTTTTTCATTTTGAGTCTTAATCAACGTAAGATTTCCAGATCTATCTTTCTGATATATATTATAATAACTGCACTCAGTGTCAAGGTTCCAATCCACTTTAGTAGGCAAGAAATTAGTTTTTTTCAATACATCCACATTCAAAGTTGACACCTCAAGTTTTTCATATTTAGCAATCTTGAATTCATAAGCGTTATCGTCCAAAAATAATGGCAAATTAGTTTTAAAAGCCACCATAGACAAAAAATTCGGAGTTGTCAAATCAGACGTCGAGTAGTAATATGGAGAGATTTGAGATGATTGAACAGATATTTTATCTTTCGAGAACCCAACGTCCTCATCCAAAGTCACGAAAGCGTCAAGACTGTTTTTAACTCTGTACTGCAACTTATATTCCCACCCATCATTGTAATTTATTGAAAAAGGAAACCCAGCATCTCCTATCAAAACTAGATCTTTAACATAAAAATTGTATTTTATTTTTGTAATTTTTAATCTTCTGACTTTGCTAAAATTAATATTATTTTCTGTATTACTGAGAATCTGAGGAGCCTTTTGTTTTGCAAAATCTCCATTATCCTCGAAGTCTATGGAGCAATTGGCTTCATAAAAAGATTCAGTTTTGTCTTGTTCTTTTATATATATATTGTTTTCAAAAAGCCCATCGGAAAATGCTTTTATGTCTCCTATTGTTACTGGGGTTCCTTCGTAGTTCTTAGAAGTGTAAGGACCATTAGGGAACAAAAGTAAATTTCCTAAAGCTCTTTTGGAGTCTTCGGAATCATCTTCAAAAAATCTTGGCTGAGCAAATCCAAGAGTATCCCTTTCTCCATATATATTATTGTTTATTGGGTTTTCATTAAATATATACCAATGCCGGATTTCAATTGGAGAAACTATACGATAAGTATAAGCTTGAATATTAAATTTTACTTTATTAGATTCTATTAATGGATACGTCGGGTCAGAAGAATCTGAAACCGCAGCTGCTAATGCTGTATAATTTTTAGAGTTTCCAGTTGAATCAACGATAGAGTAAGTGTATGTGTTGTCTGTATATTCTAGTTTTGTGAATCTAATTACCACTGCGCTTGCAAATGAGCCTATACCGGGAACAGGTCCATCAGAGACGTTGCTCTTTATTAAAGTCAATACAGTCCCAGCGCCAGTGTAAGCATACAAATGATATGCATATTGTTTTGGATCTCTATTGCTTATTAAAACTTGCCCCGCGTTTATAGCCCCAGCGACCTCAGAGCTAGAAAAATTAGTATAACTAAAAGTAGTATCTGTTCCCACTACATATTCAGCTCTAAAAATTCTTTTATAATTTGGATTCTTATCTTCAAATAATACATTACCAAATGTTGCGTCGGTGTCTACAACGTAGGAAGATACCACTGTTTTGCCATCAGGAGCAGGTTCAGTAGTAGACTCTGGGAAAAATTCTAAAAACTCTATCCTCTCATCGTAATTTTGGATTGGATAGAAAAATTCTTGATTTTGTTTAGTAAAATCTCCTACATCATAAGACTGCACGCAATACAATTTGTCTTTTTCTTCAGTAGATAAATCAGCATCTGAAGTAATATAAATTCCAGTATTTAAAGATCTATTTAACTCTTGGATTTGATTCTGATTGTATTTTTCAGTATAGATTTCTCTTTCAACAAAAATTCTAGGTTTTACGCCTCCTTTTTTATAAAAAGAATTAGAGCTTCCTGATGACCCAGAAGAGCCGCCCTTAGGAGATGGGCCTCCTATCAACTCGTTCACTTTTTGGAACGCGCTAGAGAATAAAGTTAAATAATCTTGTTGGGAAAACGAAGGCTGGATGGTAAAAGATGAAACGTAGTTTTTCGTATAATAGTAATTTATAGCTGTTTTCCAATTTTCAGGATTGAAATAATTGTCTTTTTTTATTATTCCATTCGATGGGATTTGAGTTACTAATCCATTTTGGATGTTTAAATCATCAACACTGTATCTAGTATTATCGTAAATTGCCGTGTCGCCTTTGCAAAAAGTAACTTCGTCTATATAAATTCCTTTGCAAGTAGAATTCACTACTGTTCTGTAAAATGGTTGACTTGACCCCTCTGCGCTTTCATTTATATAATAAGCTAAAGTCCCATACTCATTTCCATACGATGCAAATATTGGAATGTTTGTATAATTAGAAAGCGGGCTCAATACATACTGCTCTCCTGTATTTAAATAATTAGAAAAATAATCTTTTGTATATGTCTTTTTTGGCAATGGAAAATTAGGAAGAGTTACTTGATAAGACGTTGTGGAGTTGTTGTATTCTATTGAATTTGAATTATCTTCATTATCTTGAGTAATTCTGGTAGCTATAATAGATTCAATATCGTTTTCTTTAAAAGACCCATCATCGTCTTTTAATGCCGCAGCTAATTCATCAGTATAGCTCTTTAATCCATCTTTTAAAGACTTAAACGTTTCGCCTTCTGATTCGTCAGCTACGAGATTTTGAGATTTCAAATCTTGAGCGTACTTTTCAGACTCAATGATTTCTTCAATATCAACTAAATCTGCGACCTCATCTACTCCATAAACAAAACCATTCTCTTGAATTCTCGGGTAAACTTGACTATTTTCTGCCAAAGATATTGTTACTACAGGATAGACTTCTCCCATTTTATATTCAGACATCGCGTAGCCAACTATGTCTTTTTTTGTATTTAATTTATACCTTTCTACTGAGGCTTTTAATTTATATACATCTGCTAGTTCCCCAGTGGCAAGTAAAGACAACCTTAGATAATCAAAGTCTCCTATTGTTTCTTTCGAAGCTTGTAAACTCGTAATCTCTGGAAAATCAATTTTTAAATTGACAGGTTGATCATTAAAAATCCTAGTAATATGATCTTGAGTCAAAGTAAACGAGTAAGGCTGACTTAAATCATAATTGACACTGCCATCTATCACTGCGGAAACATCATCTTTATAAGCAGAGTAATCTATGGTAACTTTTCCATCAGCCGCGTAATCTGGATATTCTGAAAATCCAAGGGGGTCGCTTTTCCTAGCTATTCTAAATTTAAGAGCAGATCCATCTTCTAGTTGAAACGGAAGCTCGAAAGACGATATATTTTGAGAGACTGAGTTTTCGCTATCATCATATAAAAATTTATATCTAGTCGTTACCTCATTGGAGTACCCAGTGTATCCAGCGTCAGTATAAGAGTATTCTAAGTCAGTATTGTCACTATTTACAGAAATGCTTGTTTGTTGCCAGTCTTCACCTGATACAGCTAGAATATTATTTTTAGAAATGAAAGATATTTGATTACCTGAGACCTCGGTTCTTCTATATAGTTTTCCAGCGTAAGCCATGTCGGGCATGGCAATTTCAGGTTTGGCTCCTGACACGAATGAATCCGTCACATCAGCCAGCGGTTCCAAAAATTCATATCCATCAATGCCCTTTACTCCTCTAGTCAAGAAAAATTTTGCTTCTGGAACTTGACCATCAAAATCTAAAAGAGAAAACTTTTTACCAGTCACCAAAAAATTAGAAGACGAGATATCTTCCAATAGTGGAGATGGCATAGAGTATCCTCCAAGCCCATTATTAACATTTTCAAATACAGACGTCCATAAACCATAAGTGTACTTTGAAAAATTTGGCGCATCAGCCCCTGCCCAAGACAACACAGATGTTACAAAATTTTTATTATCAGTTTCTACGCTCATATTATTGTGTCCCAGCCATATTTGGAGGTATTGGTATCGTTATCGGATTATCATAGCTGCTGGCCATCAAATCCTCAAATATATAATCTCCTATGGCAGAGTCGTACCCTCCCGGTTGGTCTATACCAGTTTGAGAACTATCTATGATAGACTGGACTTCTTCAGCAGCCATTTCTGAGTTCTTATTTATAAAACCATTGCTCATTGCTCTTAAGTAATATTCCATTTGCCTATAATGATCAGAATACATCGGCGTTCCTGCCGAAACCATAGGGATTAACTTGGTAAAATAAAACCTAGGGTAACAGCAACCAAATGGTCGATGCTTTGTCCAGAAATTCTGATTGTCCAAAGATACATCTCCAATTATTCCTCTAGGGCAAGAATTCCCTGTTAGTTTATGAATTAAATAATCAAATATTGCATTTTCATCCGTCCTGATGTTGTCTCTATCGCTAGCAAAAGTTCTAGCATCATTTATATTTTCACTGACTTTTCCTTTTAATTTTACATAATTAGGGCTATGAGTCAATCGGCCCTTCAATGTTACCTTAATAATTTCTGATTTAGGATCTTTTCCATTTAATCTAGTTGTCGATAAAATTTGATATGGAGGCTTGTATATTGGACAACTAGAAGCGAAAGCTTTTGGATAATTTATCTTTTCTCTCCAATCAGAATACTGCATGTTAGTATTTGAGCCTTCTATATAAGAGTATCCAGAGGGAGCCTCTACCAATAGAGGCAAATCATTTGGTCTCCAAGTTACTTGAGCTAGATGTTTTTTTACATTTTTAGATGTCCTAGAGTTATACTCTAACGCTTTGCTTGACGTCAAGCATCTCGCATTTAAAGCTCCCATTATGTCTCCGTAGTTTTCCGGCTTCCAAGCTGAGCTATTGGACCAATGATACAAATTATAAGTCATGAACATTGTCCATTCGTTGCTTATGTTGCCCGGAGACTTTTGTTTTTTACCATCTACTAAAATTTCTCCTTTTGGAATATTATGTATAAAATTTTTACTTGTTATACCATCCAACTCATAGACGCCTATTGTTGGACTAGAATATTTAGAAACAAAATAATAATCGCCGCCCTCAAGTATCGAACCGTGTTTATATTTTATCAAGTCAGAGCCTTTAGAGTATTTTATATAATTTTCAGTATCTGCCCCCGAATCAATTACTATATATTTTTTGTTTTTGATAATTGGAGTAAAGACTTCTGTTCTAGAACCAATCATGTTTCGATTGCCCACTTCATCTATTGATGGCCCAAGGCCTCTGAAAATATCAACTCCAGTATTCTTCATTCCCATGGCGTATCTCTGATAATATAAAACAGAGTTTCCTTGATCGTCTATTTCGTAGTCAACTAAAGATGTCCTGTCTGCCATTTTTACATTGCTATTTATAAATTTTCTAACCGATTCATAGACTGGATTGGCGCTGACATACGTATCATTTTGATAGATTTCTTTTCCTTGAGATAGCGAATAAGCTACTCCATATCGAATATAATTGGAGAACACTTTTTTAGCTGCGTCACAATTGAAATGCCCGACAGGGTCCATTTGCCCAGCATCAGAGCCCATCCCCTCTGTCGTCGCCACGCGCATCATTACGTAAGCGTCTGCTGCGCTTGGTTTCATGTCTAGTACATGAGCGAATTTTATAAAAAACGACACGCTAGGATTAGCAGAAGTCGCGACTTTAAGACCTAGATTTAATTGCCCATATTTTCCCGGAGCTGGAATATCTACGCCTAGACACCCTCTTATTTTAAAAGATACATTTCCTTTGACTGGATACTTGAAATAATGTATTTTATTAAATTGATATATTTTATATTGATTTGTAGAAGAGACAGATTGATTGTTTACTACGCCAGTTCTATTCTTTATCAAGTATCTATCTTTATTCGTTATAGGAACAGACTCGTAAATCTTTCCGTTCAAATAAATATCAATAATCATCCCATTCAATAAAGAGTCTGCGTTATCGCTAAATTTAATAGCAAAATCTGAGCTTTGAATAAATATAGAAGATAAGCAAAATCTATTTTTATCTTCATTTAGATTTGGATTTGTATTGAACTCTGTGTCTGTTAAAAGGTTGCCATGAAACCAAAAACCGGCGTTATCTGCTGTTTGAACTACGTTATCAGCATTTGATTTATCTATTTTATAATTCCAAAAAAAACTCCCGACTCCTTCTGGGAAAAGTTCTGGGTATCCAAAATTATCATATTTAACTTTATTATTTCCAAGAGCGTCTTTTTTAACCTTTCCTTCAGGATTTAATTCATATCTTGGCTTAGAGTAATTCGGAGCTAACAAGAACTGTCTTGAAAAGAATGTCTCAAAATCAAAGCCATCAACAGTAACATTTTTATTTGTAAAGTTATGTCTTGCTCTTTGGTCTTCAGTGCCTCTGAAATAACTTAAATAATAAAATATAGCTTGCTCATTCTGGTCCTTTACGGCATTCTTTTTTCTGAATACTCCACCCTTTATATTCCGATCAGGGACATAGCTAGGGGCATAGTTTCCCATAGAAGCGGTCTCTATGACGTACCTCAGATGCCTTCTTGCAGCAGAGCAAATGCCCAAAGAAACAAGAGAAAGCTCTTTCAATGAAGTCTCCGAAGATCCTCTCTGCAAATATTTAAAATCAGGAATAAAAGTTGCGCACCCTCTCTGAAGCTGAGAGTCGTACCAGACAGTATTTAAGTTTGCGTCCCCACTAATTTTAGTGGGCATTGTCATAGGTTGAGAAATAGACAGACCCCCTAATCTGATTGGCTCAGACCAATAACCATGTATTCTGTCTTTAGAATCATCTTTAGTTCCATCTGATTTGGTTATCTTTGAGTTGTTTCCAAAAATCCAAGCCATAAATGGATTAGCTACATTTGCTCCTTCAGCTTCTCCCGCTGGAGATTCTGGCCATCCAAAATTTGCATAACTCATTTTAGGTTCTAGATGAGCGTAAAATTTAAACCATTCATCTTGAGCTGGATAGTTAGTGTCTTGAGGATTTCTTAAGCCTCGGAACATCGAATAAGCATAATAAAATATTCTCCAAGAGCAGTCGCCAAGACCAGACGCTATTTTTTGATTGAATGAAAAAGCTAAAGCATTGTGCTTATTATGATTGGGGCTTTCATTTATCTTTACTTTTTTAGCTGTAGAAAATCTCATTTTTTAGCTCCATACTCCAATAGAATTTGCAGACGCCGCAGACCCTTTCAGACATCTGCCTATGATATTTGCATCTCTATATACTACAATCATTCTTTTTTTGCTTGATCCACTAGTCCCTGAAGAACCGCTATTAAAAACAGCTGCCCCTTTAGGAACTTGAGCTACCAGATTTCCTATCAAAGTATCCGGGTCTTCTATAGAAACTGTTAAAAATAATTTTTCTCCATAACCGTAAGGACTTGATAATATATTTTTTTGGTCCTTGAATGCTCCGGGCATCCTTACGCATTTGAACACGATGGAATCAGAAATGTTTCTGTATGCTCCCAAGTTTCCTCCTGAAGGAGAGGCTACTGTAAAAAACTTATTCAACACCCCGCCTTGATTCATGCATAGGATTACTCCTGCTTTATAATTAACAAAATCATCTTTAAATAAATCAAAAGTACCAGCTCCTAATTGTCTTATTACTGCCCCAGATAAAGATGTATTTTTTATTGTCCCTAACCCTTGGCTAGAGCCATTCCAGTCGCAAACCCAGACCACTGGATTATTTTTTTCTACTTTCTGATGTTTTATTTGATTGTTTGCCATTATTTTGCTCCTGTTATATATCTTTCTATCAAGTTATTATCAACTCCACTTATCGACAGCTTGGCTATCATTATCTCATTATCAAAAGAAGGGGTGTAAGATGTTTTTATATTTATTATTGAACTGTTGTTGACAGAAGACCCTGTTTTAGTATACTTGAATCCAGAAACATAAGATTGATTTCTATAATTAATTAAAGCTCCGTCGAGCCCTGTCTCTAAAGAGAAAAAGCCTGAAAAACTTTTAATATAAGAAGACACGCTAGCTACACCAGAAGCTACTATTGGATTGATATTGTTTACAACACCAGTCCCTCCTGAAAATATTATTGTCGGAACAGATGTGTATCCAGAACCATAGTCTATAATATTTACATCAACCACAGATGTATAATCAACGCTAGTAGAGCCTAATAAAGCAACCGCTGAGGCCGCTGAAGTCGGATTTCCACCACTAAAAATAACTGTAGGAGCGCTTAAATATCCATACCCTCCACTAACTATAGAGACATCCGACACTTGCCCAAAGTATCCAGTTATCCCAGTATAATAACTCAAAGATATATCTATAGGCAAAGATGATGGGATTAAATTTCCATAATTCGTATCATAAGAATAATTTAAATTTGCATACCCCGCTTTCTCTACTCCACTAACAAAAGTTTGAGTTGATAAATTATTTAAAATATCTGAATCCGAATCTAATTGAAATGCGTAATTTAAATAAGGAACAGCCAATCCAGTAATTTTCACTTGCTGACTATAGTCTCCAGCGGAAGTATTGAGCGTCAAACTAGTGATGAAATTTCCAAGGCCAGTGACATTTTGACCAATCAAGACTTGTCCACTTGAGTTAGATTTTATGTATCCAGTATCTATGCTATTGAAATAAAATCTTTCAGCAAAAAAATCTTGCTTAAACCCAGAGTAAAGAACCTTATCTCCATCTATAGAATAATCATAAGCTTCCCCAGAGAAGTTCGTCAAAATATTTAATTGCGAGTTTGGTAGATAAGATGAAAAATACCTATTTTCATGATCAAACACCTTTCCGCTAATGAAAGAGAATTTATAAGTTTTATTTTCTCCACTAAATCCAAATTCAGAAATGCCAGTGCAATTTTGAAAAGATAACGCGAGGTCAGCAGAAAATTTGTTGTCTCTTAATATATTTCTGTATGTATTTCCTGAAATTGTCATTTTAAGAAATTTGTATTTATTAGTTTTATATTTGGTTTATTTTTATAAATCAAAGTCTCCATGTTTAAAGGCTTGGCTGGATGGCTTTGATATGTTATTTGTATATTTAATCCATTCTCACCAATGCTCAGATTCATCTTAGATAATCCTTTTTTGACTGACATCAAACTCTTTAAAGTAGCATCCACATAGCTACAAAATAAATCTACAGAATAAGTTACATTTGGTTGATTATAAGAAAGAGCCTTAGCATTATAATATGTTTTTAATGCATTATGGAAAGCTTCGAATGATAAAAATTCATACTTTGGCCTAGGAGAGGCTTCATCTGAGTATCCTTGGTAATCCATTATAATACCATCCCCACCAGCGTCTGTTATGACTGTTTCAGAAGTTTGATAACTTGGGATTGTCGAATCGCCGAATAGTTCTCGGACATTTGGAGTTATATTATTAACAAATAAATCTACAGAAAAACCATCATTTTCAATTAACCTTTGCAAATCTATAGAGTCTTCTAAGCCACCTTTGATAAAATTTTGAAATGGGAGATATATTTCCGATGTGGTTTTGCTGATTAATCTTGTTTTATAGTTCGGGTCATTTTGAGCTGGTAAAACTATCGTCTCAAATCTTTTAGGCAAAGCTTTATAGTCATTGTATTTAATTGGCGCTCCAGTATTCCTTACCTCATGAATAAATAATGAAGCAAGAGCAGTTGGTTGTAAACTAATAAAACCGGGAGAAGTGACTAATAATCTACTAATATTTGATTGGAGTATAAAATCTGGAGGCAAAACTCTATCTATCTGGACTGCTTGACAATTATAAGCTGATGGGCTTATGGATTGTAATTGAGCTGAGTTGTCATCTTTTATTAAATCTTTTTCAGCTGGCAGCACACAAGTTGTATAAAGCACCGTTTTAGAGCAGCTCTGCTTCTGAGACAATTTATTAGCTTCGGACCCTTTAGATATTATACCACTGATAGCATTGCATCTGTCTCTAATGGAGTTTTGGAACTCTATAGGATTTAAAATGCCTCCATTAATAAATGTAAATTTAAAAATATTTAAACTTTCTTTAAATCCAGCTAGTAATCCAAATGTATTATTTCCAAGCGGGCTATTAGATAAATCTATAGGGATAGCAGCTTGCAAGGTAGCAATAGAGACGGGAGAAAGTTCTTTAAATATTGGAGCATATACATCAGCCAAATCTATTTTATATTTTTGAGCCACATTAGCAAACGTATATTCCAAATTTTGAATGTCTTTAATTAATTCCTCAAAAGTTCCATAAGACGCAGAGTTTCTATTCACATAAAATCTAAAGCTCTTGTTTCTATTCATGTCTCCGATTGCTGATTGATATGCCGTAGTAGCTTTCTCGCAAGCTGAGACAGCATCTTCTTTCAATTGCAAGAAAGACTTAAAAGCAGAAAAGTAACCTTGGTTTTTGCTAAATAGAGAATTTATTTCTGCTAATAAATGTCTAGCTTCTTGAAAGACTGGTATTTTATATAGTTGATCAACGTACACCTTTTGGCTGGGAGGGTTCGTTTGTATCTCATATGAAGCTGAGTATGATTCATTAGCGATTGTCCCCTCTTGGGCTGTTTCCTCATTCGTCCAGTAATGCTTTCCAATAAAATCAGCAATAAAAGCTTCTACTCTCTCCACTTGGCCAGCCAATTCAGCATTATAAAAGCCCAACCTAAAATCAATGATAGGGGCTCCAAGACTATCGTAAAGAATATCCGATTGAATATCTAAAACCTTATTGATAGCTTCTTGAAAAATTAAATTAGAGTCTTTAGTAAGGTAAAGCTTAGACACCTCGGGGTCGTCATTTAAAGGAATAAATCCTAAAGCTTTATAAGCTCCAATAGAATAGTTATATATTTGCCTTAACCTTGTGCTGTACTTTCCTAAAACGGCAGACATTACAACTTGATTATAAGTTCTTCTTGTCCCGCAAAAATCATAACCAGTTAAATTATTCTGAGCGAAAAATTGAGGAAATGATTGCGCTAAATCAATAGCGTTTAGATTTCTATCTCCTAGGTTGCTTTGGAATGAAAAAGATTTATCCTTAGCTTCTTTGTAATAAAAAGATGAGTATAATTTTAAATTCTTTTTACTTAAATCATAATTGAATTCTTGAGATTTGATTACAAAATTATTATTTTGAGACGA
>Ga0181350_1000492_pt1 | contig 11567 bp, 11 predicted proteins | sample Su13VDMM110DCMD_FD_130105 | JGI IMG/M metagenome (GOLD analysis project Ga0181350, IMG submission 130105) | Freshwater viral communities from Lake Michigan, USA - Su13.VD.MM110.DCM.D | ecosystem: Environmental > Aquatic > Freshwater > Lake | place: USA: Michigan | collected 2013-07-16
ACGTTCCTACTGTTTTGAGGACATATGTAGGGGTCATTTGAACCTTATTAGTAGAGGTTTCCACACTAATACTCGTATTGAATAGATTTGCCTTCGTTGTAGGGGTTAATTGAACTACAGAAGTAAAACCCAGATTTCCATTCATGTTTGCTTGATTTGATCCGCTTGAGAGGGTGATATTACTTGTTGTACCTGTAATGCTTTGAGCGCCGAGATTGAGGGTGCTTGTGAGTGGATTTAACACAGATACGACAGGGGCGGTTGGTATAGCATTACTCACTCCTATATTCGATCCTGGTGTTATACTCGCCACACCAGCGCCACCAGCACTCGCCCATTTTACACCCACTCCTGCGGTACTGTCGGCAGTAAGAACGTAACCATTTGTTCCGAGAGCAAGTGTCTCTGTGTTCGCACCATTACCCGCCAGTAATGAACCCAACAGGGTTGCCCCTTTGATTTGAAGATTATCTCCTGCCTCCCCTATTGCGAGGGCGAGGTTGTTGCCTTGACCTACCGTACCTGTCTCTATTTTAACACACCCAATCGTATTAAAATCTGTAGCATCTTGCGGGATTGCCCCGAGTGGTGTAAGTGCTGAATTATTGACTTGTAGAACCTCGCCGAGACCAGCAGATGCAGGAAATGGATACGGGTTTGGGAGAACTGAATCATAGATCTTTCCAGATGTTTTATCTATAATGCTCGAAACAGACATGTTTTCTTTTATATATAGATATACAAGATTTTTATTTTCTTACTTTATATATAAAATGAGCGTTGATGCGAATACCCCCGATCCTAACTTACAAATACCAGATAAATCAGTTCTTTACCAAATAGCAGGGGCTTCATATGCTGAGAACTTTGATGGTAGTATAGACGGATTTACTTTGCTAAAACAGACACCTACAATCAAGATTTTTAAGAAGATCGATTTTCCAGTTATTGTTGTTGGTGTGCGTGGAACTGCCGACTTTTCAGATTTTATGGCGTGGATTCCAGTTGTTCTAAACACGATTCGAGATACTGAACGGTATAAACTAGATACAGATTTTCTCATTCATTTTCAAAAAGATTACGTTCCTTCACAATTTTATTATTACGGAACAGGACACAGTTTGGGTGGAGTTCTACTTGATGAGTGGCTCAAAGCTGGACTCATCTTAAAAGCAAGAACATATAATCCTGCTATTCAAGAGGGCGATCTTGGAAATGACGGAATCGATAACTATCGAGTATATTCGGACGGCGACCCCCTATACAACATGTTTGGAAAGAGGGCGAAAGTTGTACCTGAGGTTCGTAAATCGTCAAGACCTTTCGGTATGCAAGAAGTGGCTCGGTTTTCTTTTTCGCCGTTGTATTGGTTTGGTAAAGATATATTAAGAGAACATACTTGGCGAAATCCTGTTTTTCAAGGCGGTCGTCGATTTCAAGAGATTTAGGATCAAAGAATAACCCCAAAAAATATAAATTGAAAATTTGAAATCTATAATTGAATTCTGTAGTTCAAGCAAGGCAAGAATGACAAAGTCAAAGACCAGCAAAGCAACAATATTTTACCACTCCAACACTCACCGCTTCATATGTAAATGCGGGTATGAGAAGGACTGTAAGACAGAAAAAGAAAGTAATTTTGTAGCGACGCTTCACAAGAAAGTATGCTCTATTGCTGGTGAAACTGTTAATTTTAATCATCTATACACATTCTCAAGACAAGACGGAGACAAAGGAAAAATAGAAATAGAAAGAGAAAGACAGGCACGATATGAAGAAATACGTTTCAATCACTCACGGGTTAGAACGTCCGCTGACTGATTGCGTTTGACGCTATAGCGTCGTAAGAGAGACCTGTCTCTTTTTTTATTTCCGTGATCCACTCATGAAACTCTTGAAGATTCATATCATCTCTCAGATTGGCTTTTATCCAGAGTGTCGCAAACGCTCCGCATGTTGCTTTCGGAGAAGTTTTCGACTGATATTGAACTCGATTGTATTGGATATTTTTGCCCGATTTTTGAAGAAGTTGCGAGAGATAGGGCTGATCTTGACCCAATTCACGATTTTTCGCTTGTGAGTTCCAAAATAGAGGAGCGTCAATCTTGCTTCCATAAGAGCAGAAAAAGCAGATCGTATCCTTGCCGTTATCAATATATCTATTTACAACGACAAAGTGTCCTGAGTTATACGATTGCTCATAAAGCAGGAAGAAATATGTTTTGGGGCGAGGCAATAATTCGAATATGTTTTCAACATCAGCAAGTTCGCTATATTTCAATACCTTAGCTCCAGGCAGGTATTGTCGTATATTATCATCACCCATAGGTGTCTCGCTAATATTTTTTATTTTCGCATTAGCTTCTCCTGCTACCTTGTTCAGAATCTGCTTGGCGACTTTTTCTTCTTGCTCGTCGGTCTGTGCTAATCTTGCCCCTCCTCTAATCTTACGTTTCTCAGCATTTGCTGATTTTTCACCATATTTATAACGGTATGATTTTGTTCCATTACATTTATCAGAAGTGAAACAACAGCGACCCGATCCTTCCTTCGCTTGAAACGGTTTAAGATTATTTTCTCCTTTTATTTTCTGTTTTTCTGAAATCTGTAATTGGAGATTCTCGGGATCGATTTCAGTTGAGGTTAGGGGTGTATCCCTTGAGATACGCTTGGTTGGGCGATAAACAGGATACTCCTTGTCACCTACATCTTTCCACTCTTCTTTGAACCAACGTGCAAGAGGTCTGCCTCCGTTGTCTTTAAACTTTCCTCCAAGATCCTTGTATCGCTTCACAACTGCTCCTGACCTGTACGCCGACGGTTTCTTGTATCGAGGATATACTTCTGCTTTTACTTTTTCATAGAGTTTCTTATTGATAGGAATAGCACCACCCACCATATACATTAGCGGATTGTTCGGATCGTAGGGTTGAGGTTTGAATTGTGTTGGATCGCCAAAAAGTGGTTGCTCAGGTAGGTCTGGTTCTACAGGCATTTTGACTGGTGTATTATCTTCTTCATCATATCCCCAATTACGAGGATTATCACCATCTTTGCGAAAGTTCATCTTTTTCTCACCTCCTTCCTTCACTTCATTACATAATTTACATGCTTCCTTTTTCAACCGCTTTTGTTCTCGTTCTTCAGGTGTGAGAAACCAATCTTCAGACGAATCCGCCACTTGGCTTAATCCCTCTTGGGCTATTCTACCCGCCAAACCTAACCAATCATACTCACCACCTTTCTTCCTAGTCCCGTCCCAAAGAATCGCTATTGCAAGGGAATTGGGCGAATATTTATCTGTTGCCCAATCACCTTTTATTTTTGTTGCCCGAGCAAGATACGCTTTACGCTTCTTCTCTGCAATCGAGGGGAAATGTTGCCTGTATATAATGAAATCGTTGTTATTTATACTTCCAAACTTGACTCCACGTAATTCCAGTTTATGTTTTCCATCATTCGCCAACTTCAACGAACTCCAATCCTTATATCCTGCCTTTTTCGCAAACAGTTTCGCAATTTTCAGATATTCTGGTTCGCCTGTTGCGTCTTCGACATCAAAATCTTTCAAGTCAGATTGCTTCACGAGATCTTTCGTAAGGTCTGTATCTGGAAATGTGGGTCGTTGGTCTTCGTCTTCTCCTTCTTCATCTTCTTCTTTGACTCCTCCGAAAAATACGTTTTTTGGTGGTTGATAATATTGCCCAAACAATCTCTCGAAATCGTCATCATCAAATCCTCCAATCATCATACCACCTGAGAAATCATCTGCATTTGCATATAATGCTTTAAGCTGTGCTTTTGCTCGTGCTAAAGGTTTCGGGTCGTTGCTATGAGAACGGTCTGTACCTTTCGTAAAAACCTTCCAACCTTTCGGAACTTTTCTTATTTCGTAGGGCATTTATATTATCATAATAAAATATTATAATATAAAATTTGTATTATTATTTCGTGTAAATGTAATCTTTTTGCTGAGCGGTGCTGTGTCCCATCTTCTGAGCGTCTTCCGCCTGTTCCTCGCTCACTTTTCCATATTTGTCCGTGAGATAAGCATGTCTTAACTTGCTCGATCCTGTTCCCTTACCCAGCGCTGAATTCAGAATGCGTGTAATGGCGTTCATTTGCGATACTGGTTCGCCGTCAGCATATACTAGAAATCTCACAGAATCAACCCCTTTCGGCATTTTTCCATTTTTCAGAAGTGGGTGATGTTTGTAATAAATATTCAATACACGTTTCAATTCTGCATCAACTGGTTCAACCTGCGTCCCATACGTCTTGTCGGTCTTGTATTTGTGAAACACGAACTCCTGCGGATCTTTCAGAGTAACGTAATTTCGGTCAGTCGGTATATTGGCGGTGTTCTTATCAATAATATAAGCATTCAAATAATCGCCATTACGACGTGGTGCTTGAAGCGTATAGAGCGACACAACAACCCACTTGAGTAAGGTCTCATACTGTGGAGGTGTAAGTTGTTTCGAATCTGCAAAGCTAACAACCTGATTTTCTAAAGTGTTACGTTTCTCAGTAATATCGTCCCACTTGGGTAGGTCAGCGGGATCATGCTTGATCTCCTTTACTTCCTTGTTTTTTGAAAGCATAATGTCGTAGTATTTTGAGTACAGTTTCTTATGCTTAGGGGTGTCGCCTCCAATATTCAGAGCCGAAACAACAGCGATATAGAAGTTGCGCTGTGTTGTGGGCTTATAGTCCTTCAGCTTCTCCGCAATTAATTCTGGTTTCTCGAGAAACTTGAAAGAAGTGAGTGGTTGTTGATCATTCAATCGGCGAAGATTTGTGAAATATAATTTCTGAGAACTTGCTGAAATATTATTATCGCTAAACTTTTCGCCTAGTTTTTTTTCGAAGTCAGTCATCTTAGTATATATTATATACTGAGATAATTTTAAGTGAGATTTTTCCGCTATATAATCTTTGTTAATAGATTAACTGGTATGTAAATGTAATCTTGTTCTTCATCATATCCAGCCCGATCTTGTCGGCAATACGGAGCAACATTAAATGTGCTAAATGTTTCCTTATTGTATTGAATATAATATAATCCGTCTGTGAATTTGAATAAAAATATATTGTTTTCAGGATTCTCGCTCAACAATTTTCCAAGTGGAAGCATAGTTGATGCAAACCTATTGTGTGATACTCTGCGTGTTTTCAACTCATATTTACAACCCGATCCTACGAAATCATATCGATCGTATTTTTCAGTAGAAGGTACTATTGTTGAATCATTAAAAAAGGTTTTTATGGTATCCAAAACAGTCGTCTCTGCTTGACGACCAAATTGATAATCTCTCTCGTAGGCGGATTTTTGCTGAATAGCGACTGAACACATTTTGTGATTGTAATATATACTACCATTATATTATAATTTTTCAGAATTGAACGAAATAGATTATTCCTAAACTTTTGAGATTATTTGATGATGTTCGATTTTCCACTATTAAAAATAAAAATTGAAGAAAAGTAAATTGAAAACTTGTAACCTATATTCAAAATCAGCAAGAACTCAAGAATGTCTTACCAAGTAGCATACAACAACTGCGACGAACGAATCGCCTCACTCAAGGCAAAAGTCACCATATACGAAAGCAAGGCAAATCTATCGAAATTGTTTGGCGAAATACTTGATCCAGGTTTGGGAAAATACTCGACAGGTTGGAATAAGAAGGTGGAAAACCTGAAGGTAGGTATAAAGATGATTCAAATTGAGAAGATGATATACAAGGCACATGAACAACAAAGGAAGACAACCCTCCCTTTGTTGTTTGAAAAATACAGCGCTCAACTGGCTCAACATTTGGAGTTGAGTCAAGAGGAAGTCAATTTAGAGTTTATGGATCAAGGTGAGTATCTGAAGATGTGTCGCAATTCACTCACCCAGCGTGATTACATTAAGAAGATGTGTGGCGTTAATTGAATTTCGGAGAATAGAAAATTGAAGAAAAGTAAATTGAAAAATGGAATTGTAGAATCAAAATCAGTAGGAAACAAATGTCTTGCACCATCATATTTATTGGAACGCCTCCGCCTTTCGTCGCCAGAGTCAAAGATGTTGGCGACGGGTTTGAGGGATATATATCTCTTGATGACGATCCTATACTTCAATATGATAATCCTTTGAAGGGCGATTTTCAACGTTGGATTACAAGAACCAGTCGATTACACAGGCAATTTAAGAAACTCAAACATGCGATCGTGGGAATATAGGAATTACTTAAAGTAGTGTAGGGTCGTGTAGGGAGTGTATGGTTGTGTAGGGTTTTTGCCCTTTTTTTTTGTGTATCGACCCATTTTTTTTTGAACTTTTCTTTTTCACTTTTTTTTGGGAAAAACAGGGTATAACCCTACACACCTTACACAGACCATAAGCCACACCATACTTTTTATATAGATTAAGAGAAACCAGAGCATTTATGGTCTTAGTGTAGGGTGTGTATGGTATGTTTTTGGCTACCTTACATACCCTACACAAATTTAAGTGAATCGATTTAGGAATATTATGTTCAAAAACTACATAAATATATAATATCAGTACATATAAAGAAGCCACTACATAATGTCGTCAAGTGATGAAAATGATCAAATTTCAAAGAGAGTGAAGTATAACGAATACATGAGAAATTATCGGATACTCAATCCAGATAAGGTCAGAAAGATCGGGAAGAATAAATACTACAAGCATAAATTCGCAGACAATCTAACCCCCGAAGATGTAATCAAGTATAAGGATCATTTAGACAAAGTTTGCATCATTCGGAATGCTATCAAAAGTTTATTAGATGAAAGTCCGCAAACAGCAATTGCTCTCATTCAAGATACGATTAAGCAAATCGAATTAATCAAATAAGTTTTTTTGGATTTTTACATTTAGAAAATTGAACAAATGATTTAGTAAAAAATTGAATATATTTATGCGAAAAAACAACATAAATATAATCTCGGTGTATAGTATAACAACGATTACAACAACGAACATGTTTCAACGATTGATTGGCTTTAGCGAACCTAACTACCCGATCGTGACTCGGGAAAGATTTGACGAAGATATTATTAAGAGCATAATTGCTGACGAATCATATAGTGTTCAAGACCGCAAAACGACGAGCGCTTACTACAAGCGTAAAAATGGAGCAGGTGAGACAAATGTTATATATCAGTTTGGCGAGGGCTGTGAGGAACACAAATTAGGTAGGTTGTTCGCCCAGAATAATTTAGGAATGGCGAATTGGACTCGGACGATTCGAAACCCGTTGGCGAAGAAGAACTATTGGGATATTGATATTGCGAATGCTCATTATAAGATTGCGTTGAAGTATTGCGAAAGGTATGATATTGAACATGCGAAACTCCGTGATTACTGTGAGAACAGAGATGAACGATTGAAGATGGTATGCCCAGACAATCGAGATCGTGCTAAGAATGAGTTTTTGAAAACATTATATGGCGACAAACCAAAAGATTATGGATTCTATCTTAAAGATGTCGAAGGCGTGATCACACCAGAAGGATATACTTATGTGAAAGGATTGAAAGCAGAGGTTGCTCTATTGATGCAAACTGTGTGGGATAAACACCCGCAATACCACGAACTCAAAACTGGAAAAGAGAAAAAACAAATGAAGAAAAAGGAGAATCATCTCGCATCACTTATGTCTTTGATATTCCAAACAGAAGAGCGCCGTATGTTGATGTGTCTTAGGGAGTACCTAACAATCAACAAACGATATATGGGGGTATTTATTCATGATGGCGGATATGTTGAGAAATTAGAAAATGAAATCGAGTTTCCGAAAGAGTTGTTGGAAGGCGGAGCAAGAATGATCAAAGAGTTTATAGGTTATGATGTGAAAATTGAAAACAAGGAAATCACGCATAATTGGAAGCCGAAGAAGATCGACCCTAATAGTTATTCATACAAGAAAACACTATTTGAAAAGAACAACGCATTAGTTAGAGCGACGTTTGTATCAACGCATGAGGACGGATATGTTGATTTTATGAGTGAAAGAGAAGCAAAGTTGAAATTCGCCAACTGGCGTATAATGGAAATGGATACGAAAACTTTTGAAATGAAGAATGTTCCATTTCTTGAGAAATATGTTGCTGATCCGACTAGAACAGAATATGATCGTATTGATTTCAATCCAAATCTGAACGACGCACCCAAACGCATCTATAACCTGTTTGATGGATTCGAGGTTGAGAAAATCAAAGATAAAATTATAGTCGAAAGCAAGGCAACTATGCGTGAAAAGATCCAACCTTTGATTGAACACATGAGTTACTTAACAAGTGGTCACGAAGAGTACCTAATAAAATGGTTGGCGTTTATAATACAATTCCCATATATGAAAACACAAGTGAGTTTATTGTTTCGAGACCAAGCAGGTTTGTTGAGTGAAGGTGGAGGAACTGGTAAAAATCAATTCTTCGAAAGATTGTGTGCGAGGTTGATTGGAGAAAAATATGCCTACTTTGTTGATGATAATAATGAATTGTATAATTCGTTCAATAGTTTATTTGAAGGAAAACTTCTGATATTTGTTGAAGAAGCATCGGGCAAAGCAAATCATCAAAATAGCGATACTTTGAAATCCAAAATCACGAAAAAGAAGACGAATGTGAATAAGAAGTCGATTGCTCAATACACGGTAAATGATTATTGTAATTATGTGTTCTGTACTAATAACAGTAATCCGATTCCGATCTCGAAGGGTGATCGTCGTTGGGCTGTGTTTGATGTAAATCCAGAAAAGCGTGGAAATGAAGAGTATTTCAAAAAACTCATTTCAGCGCTTGAAGATGATGAGGTCATTCAATACTTCTATCACTACTTGAAGTATGAGGTCAAAACATACAAGGATTCATTTGAACTTTCGACAAATGTTCCTGATACTGAGGCATACAGGGAAATTAAATTTATGAATGCCCCGACACATTTGAAATTCCTGCTTAGTTTGTTATACAAGGGCGAAATGAAGAAGGAATACTATTCCAGAGATTTATATGAGGACTACAAACTCTGGTATTCTGAAAATAAGCCAGGAAAAGAATCGGAAATACTCACGGAAACCAGTTTTGGTAGCATACTCAAGAAGAATGATGACGAGATCACACTCGACAACACTCGGACAGCGAAAGGAATAAAATACATAATGGATATTCCAAGAATAATTGCTGGACTGAAAAAGATTAAATTGTTACATGATGGATTTATGTATGCTCCAAAGGCGGATTAATCTCCTGCGACACTACCAGCTTCTGATGTGGCTGGTAATGCCTTAATATCCTCTTCTGTGAAGATCTTATCTAATTTTTGTATTGCGGATTTTAAATCTTCTGCCCTCTTTTTTTCAGCGACTGCTCGTTGATGGCGTAACCCCTTGTTGTGATGAGGTTTATTATAATACGAGTATGTACCGTAGCATATAACACACATAGTAGGACCTTTTTCTTTCTGCTTAGCATAAAAGGTCTCGTAATACTGCCGTTTCTTGACTGGGTCGAGTTGGGAAGGGTAAAGTTTGCGAGGTTCTTCCATTTTCCTATATACTTTAAGTATATAATAAAAAATTTATATACTTAAAGTTGTTAAGATTTGAAGTAGATTTTTTCGATAAAATTTATTATTTACCTAATATAAATGCCTCTTCAAGACATTACATATTCTAAAGAACTCGAAAAACTGCTCAAGAATCAAGCTGAACAAGCTGAGAGCTACTCGATCCTGCATAATCTATCCTATGAGAAATACCAGTTTAGAAGCAATATCATCAACATACCTGTTATTGTCCTGAGTAGTGTGATTGGTTTGCTGACTGGTATGAATATACAAAATGCCGACATGTTCATTATTTTAAGTACAGGTTCTATATTTGTCAGCGTAATCAAGAGCATAGATTCTTATTTTCAATTACAGAAACGATCGGAAGGGCATAGGATATGTTCTCTGCAATTCTCGCAAATATTTAATAAAATTCAGATTGAATTGTCTCTTTCGAGAGAACAGCGACAAAATCCAAAAGACATGTTGTCGTTGATCAAAACTGATCTTAAAAATCTATTTGATATAGCACCGCTTATTGATGCTGATATAATATCAAAATACAACTCTCTCTATAAAAATGAGACAGGTGTATCAAAACCGCCAATAACAAACGGATTGACGCATATAGTAGTTCAAGGTGACACCACTCCTCCTGCCCCGCCTAGTTCAGAAAACAAGCGAACATATATGTATTATGATCCTGATATTGATAATCCCGCATTAGCAGGAAATGATGATTCAAGTATTATTATGAAAGTAAAACCAATTGGATCGAATGAATGGATAAATACGAAAATAGATGTAAGTGGGAATGCTTATGAAGAACCTTCGATTGATGTTGTGACTGTTATATTGTCTGAAAGTGACGGGGTTGAAATGTGAGATTTGAGTTCCTCAAGTTCCGCTTCAAGTTGCTCAATTGCCTCTTCAGCAAAGCAAGTATTCTCTCTTTCTTTCCAAATTTCATTCTTGAGATTTTCGTTCTCTGCTTTGAGTTCCGACACTCCTTTAAATCCTCTAATGAAATCATTTCCGTCAAATAGAGGTTGGTATTTAGGTGGTATATCTTCATGACAAATATTCTTCACTCTATTCCAAATGTAGTCATCTACATCATCATACGAGCAAAGAACATTCTCCTTCAGCACTAACTCGCATTCTTCAAATTGTCTGTTCCATTCATCATTCTCTTCCTTGAGTTCTTCGTTCTCCTTCTTGGTTTTCTCCTCCGCCTCCATATAACCGTCCGAATGCCCATCTTTATAACCGCTTTTGCGAACTTCTCCCAAGAAACCTTCATTTTCTTCCAACGTTTTTGAAACCAAATCTTCGTATCTTTTTTGAAGTTCAGCGTGGGCGGTCTTCCACTTGAGAAGTTCTTGTCCCCACTTGAATCCTTCACGCTTGGGTTTTTCTTTTTGATTGAGGTATGTGATTGCTGGTGCGCTCATTTTGATTTGTTACTGTGTTCTATTTATTGTGATTAACTCTCTTCAATTTTCTATTCATCAAAAATCAATTTTTAAAAAATCATTAATCAGAATCATTCAATCCAGCGCCGACGAACCACATGTTGCGTTCAGTCATAATAATTTGTGGATAATTCTTAAAAATCGCACACCAACGAGTAGGTAAGCGTTTGATACCGTCAATTTCAATTTTCGACAATCCTACGTAATCCTGGAGTAAATAATTAATACCCCGAACAGATCCTGAATGCGGAAAATAAACTACAACATGTGCCTCGTTTAAAACCCTACGAGTATCGCCCTTGTTTGTAGGCATATGATTAGTATTTATACACGAAATATTTTGATGTCTTCCGCACTCTAAAATTGAGTTCAAGATTTTATAAACTGCCTCTCGTTGCTTTTTATCACCGATAACATCAATATCATCAAAAACACAACATGAATCTTTTAAATCGTTGTTTTCGAGAGGATCAGATAAGAGATTAGGACCACTTTTGATACGCTTCCGCCCCTTGCACTTATCA
>Ga0181350_1000496_pt1 | contig 11515 bp, 11 predicted proteins | sample Su13VDMM110DCMD_FD_130105 | JGI IMG/M metagenome (GOLD analysis project Ga0181350, IMG submission 130105) | Freshwater viral communities from Lake Michigan, USA - Su13.VD.MM110.DCM.D | ecosystem: Environmental > Aquatic > Freshwater > Lake | place: USA: Michigan | collected 2013-07-16
ACAGACGTTGGGCAACGTCGCCCTGCTTCTACTGTCAGACTTGTGTTTGGCATATCACCGATCGGCACAAAGTTAGAACAGGAGCGACCACCTCCTCCTGCAGGGAAATCCCCCGTGATATCTATGCGCTTGTAGTACGCCCCCTTCTTGCTGAAGACATAAATCATTTCATGTGCAGTCATGGGGGCTTTGTTTGCCCTTAGGAATCCTACCGCATTCGTTTTCGCCCATACAATATCATAGCGAAACCATGATTCGTTCGATTTGATGAGATCAAAACCAAATTTAGAGTTGCAGAACATTAAGACCGGGGTATGATCATCTTTGGCCAATCGTTTGACTTGTACCCAGAACTCTGTCAGGTCTATCTTGTTGTCCCATTTACAGCCTCCCGTCAAGCAGCCATAAGGCAAATCACAAATGAAGCAAGAGATTGATTTGTCTTGTAGCCCTTTCATGATCTGTAAGCAATCGCCTTTAAGGATTGAGACCATTTTCTACATTAGATTAACAAATATTCTGTGGGAGCGTCTCTATTTTGGCGTAAAAATGAGGATTAATGGCTTTAATACGGCTATTTTACCTCTATTTACTTTATTTCTGCCATATTACACGTATAAAATCCGGATTTTATACGGTGAAAATCGCTGGAATAATGAATATTAAGGTAATATAGAGATAAATATGGGTATAATCCACATTATTACCGTGATTTGTTCTAATATGGGCTGTTTTTAATCCATATATTTTTCTAAATGGTATATAGAATGCCGTATCGTCTCCGCAAGGCTCCGAAGCGTGATCTATATTGGGTAGTCGGTGAGGATGGATCCAAGAGGAGCCATGATCCCCTGCCTCTCGAGACGGCCAAGGCTCAGATGGCCGCGCTATATGCCGCTATGCCCAGTACGGAGGGCGGCTCTGCTCAGTCCGGCTTTGTTCGCCGCATGCTAGGGGAGGTGAAACGGAAGAATATACTGCAGAAGAAATCGAACCTATACGCGCCTATCACATCTCTGCGCAAGTATTCCACCATGAATAGTCCTGCCGTATTCAACCCTAGCAAACTGACGGCATCCACGACTTCGAAGTGGATCAGTGATCATTTCGGGGCTCCGAAGGATACGACCCAAGAGTACATCGACAATGAACTTGAGGGTGACTATGAAAAATGGAAGCGGGGCAAGCTTACATTCAAGGGTGACACAGTTAGCCACAACGGCAAGCTTTACAAAGCCAAGGAGGACACGCTATACGCAGAACCCCCGAACGCAAAAATCTGGCAGTCTGTAGCACAGAAAGGAAAGGGCCGTATGAAGGGAGGCCTCGAGAACGATGTGACCCGTGCCTACGCGGCCATGAAGCCCATGACCGAAGACAAATGGATCGCCAGCGTCAAGAAGTTCAATCCCGCTGCAGCCACCCCCGCAAACTACGTGAAGGACTATCTGACACCTTGGACAAGACGGCGCGATGCGGCCATCCTAGACCAGCAGCCGGGTGTAGGAAGGGCCGCGGTCCTCCCCGGCTACACGGAAGTCAGGAGTCAAGCAGAAGCCAATGCACTGGGGCCGGGCGCCAAGTATGCCATCCGTAATGCCGACGGCTCTGTATCGTCTGGCACAAATCGCACTCTTGAAGACCTTGCACGGTTTGACCAAGAGGCCGTCGATAAGCAAGTGATGAGAGAGAACCAGAAAAAGGCAGCAGAGGAAAAGTATTGGGCGAATCAGAGCGCCGTCAGCAGATTCTTCAATCGGGACGTGGTGGGGGTGCTGACCAAGATTGCTGATTTCGGATCCGATGTCGTGGGGGCCGTTGTACCGGGCGTAGGCAAGCTGATCCAGAAGGGCTACCAAGGCCTCGCGCCACCCGGCAGCAAATACTACAGCTCGGCACCGCTGGGTCAGAAGATCCTCAATACGCTGGGCAGCATCGCGCCCAGCCCTTCCCAAGTCGGCAGCTTCTTGGGCAGCGGTCACATGCACGGATTGAAGGGGGAGGGTTTCTTCGGGGATATGTTCAGCGCGGTCACACGGCCCATCGGCCGAGTCGTGGGTAGGGTTAGAGATGCTCTGTCTGGTGTTCGTCGGGATTATCCTCCTAGTGTGCGTAAGGTTATTAAAAGCATTGGGGCTCAGCCCATCGCCCGAATGGTGGTCCGCCGTGATCCTATTCCATCTTTCCTTTCCTACGCTGTTGATCTCCTAACGATGGGTCAGTTCAGCAAGGCGCAGCAAGACGCCAACTACGACAAGATGTTCCATCTGTGCATCGAGTTTGAACTGGCCAAGGGGCCCCGGTACGTGATCGAGAAGAACGAAGTCATCAGCGTGGCCCTTGCACGGGCCCCCACCAAGGACACGCAGATCGCCACCGTTGGCATGCAGTCGGCTCTGGACAATACGCTGAACGGCTTGCTCAAGGCAGGGCAAGGCGTCATGAAGGAGCGCTGGTTCGTATATAATGCCCTATCGAACAACTGCCAAGACTTCATTCTGGGCATCCTCCAAGGCAACCAGCAGCTGACCCCGCGCCTCACCGAGTTCGTCAAGCAGCCCCTAGAATCCATCGCGTCCTCTCTGCCCGAGTACGCGGACAAGCTCTTCCAAGGCGTCACCGATGCTGCAGCCGTGGGCAACGTCGTCATCGAAGGGCGTGGTGCCTTCACCCCACCCTCCTTTGAGGACATGGTCAAGATGGGATCCAAGCGTGTCTTCGCGCTGATGAAACGCCATGGCTACATCCTACCCGAGTTTGAAAAGACGGGCGAAGGACTCGTGGATAAGATACTGAAGACGGGGCTGTCTGCGGTTCCCGTAAAGTTCAGACGCTACTTTATCCGCTTCCAGAATGGCGAATACATCAAGGGCTACAAGTATCAAGGCAGAGGTGCTCTCAAAGGGGGTGGGCCTTACAAGACATTAGTTGAGGATCTCGCTAATAGAGTTATTGGAACCCCCGCCCTCCCCAACGCAGTTGCGACGAGAGCGTTTAATAACTTGAAAGACTTGGTCCTTGATAAAATGGTGGCAGACCGTTTTAATAGACCACGAAAAGACCATTATCTCGCAGAATGGAGACGTGTAGTGGAGGAATTACAAACGGGGGTTAAGAGGTGGTCCAATGAAGCCGATGATTTCGTGTTTGCCGCAGAAGCAGATCATCTTGTTCGTCAAGCCGCATCTCATGATCCCCGTTTTCCCCCTAAGGTCCAAACAAAATTCGTGTTCCCGGCCGGTTCTAGCGACGCGATTCATGGAGCATTTGACGACGCAACTGATTGGAAAATAGCGTACCTAATAATCCCTTTTAAGGATCCGCCAACGCCAGAGAGGGATTTTTTGACGACAGATTCTGCGAATGGTTTATTGGATGCGGCTACAGTAGCAGCGGGAGTAGGAGCGACGGATGAGGCTATAAAGGCTCAGCTTCGTCACCCCCATACACGGGGACGTATTGAGGACCTAATACGCATCGAGTATAAAATGCCGGCGGCGGTGGGCAAGGGTGGGGGCCGGGCGCCCGCCAGCAAGTTCCAGAAGCAGCTGCAGAAGGCCGGGGTCAGTCCCGCCGCCTACCTCAAGAAAGCCCAAGATAAAGCTAAGAAGCTCGGGCTCTCTCATACATTGTTGGGGTTCAGTTCAGACGACACGCACAAGCTGCAGATCCCTAACGCGGCTGGCAAGTTGATTCGCTTTGGTTCTGTGGGGCTGGGGGATCACGTGCTCTACTCGCTAGCACACGACCCGACCGCAAACGAACACCGGGAGAGATATTTAGCGAGGGCGACGAAGATAAAAGGGAACTGGAAGGCGGACAAATATTCGCCGAACTCATTAGCGATTGGGGTGTTATGGTAGGGGTTGAATAGACCGGCAAGGTGGGTCCCGTAGTAATCGAAGGGATGCACGTGGTGATCGTCGGGATATATTGGAGGGGCACCATATTGCCCGCAATGTCCATCGCGTATGTAGGTGCGTTCATCTACATACGTGAATGAAAAAAAAGACGCTCATGCGAACACCATGACGAGCCAGACGCCCGCATTGTTCGCTGAAGCTCCCGCAAAGTTCCATGACTGACCCGCGCCCGTACCGGCAGCCAAGAGACCCGCCGTCAGAACTGTCGCTGTGCTAGGGTTCGCAACAGTTAGGGGAATACAGACGGTCCTTGCTGCAACGGCCGGGGTCACGTTGCCGAGTGTGCCCGCGGACGTGCTGACGGGGATCGGGCCGTTCTGGGTGAGGGTGGCTAAGGAAGCGTAGTTGAGAGTGACAAGGCCGGGCATGTTAAATCCAAGGGTTGCAGCGACTGCCGTGCCGATGCCGGCGTAGAGAAGAGAACCGGCCACCGTGCTGGAAGGGTAGTTGCCACTTAGGATCTGTGCGACTGACATTTATATTCTATAGGCCGAAAATAAAATTGCCGATTACATCAACCGAGCCGCAAGACCTCGGTGGCCGCGACGACCTCCCGTCCCCGCGCCCGTGCCGTCACCACGGACCGCCGACATGATACCCGGTGCAGCATCCACGGCCGATCGAACTGCCGAGATCGCAGGCTTGGAGGCCTCATAGATCTTCTTAGCACGGCTGAGAACGTTGCCGAGGGAACCGAAGGAGATGCCGCCGACGTGACGCTCGAGGCCCGTGCGGGTACCTTCAGGGGCAATCGGCGCGTTGATGATGTCCTGCTCAGAGAGGACACCCTTGATGATACGACTGGAGCCACGGATGGACTCCAAGAATCCGGAATTGGCCGTGATCGTGTAAATGGTCGGGGTCACGGCGTAGGCAGTGTTATTAAAAATTGATAGCTGAAATTGAAGGGTAAAATTGCCGACAAGTGAGCAGCTCTGGCCTGCCTGAAGGGTGATGTCTTGGGACGGCTTGAGGACGAGGATGGAGCCGACGGAAGGGACCAGCTGGCCGGGGACACGGGCCGTCTGGGTCTGATCCCCCGCTGCACCGGGTACGGGAGAAAGCGCATAGTTGGAAACATTGGCACGGAATGCACCAGACCATTCCGCCCAGTCCATCTCCAGACCGTTCTTAACCGCCATGCCGTAGAGCTCCTCCGCCGTGTGGCTCGAGAGCAGACCGCTGAAGTTGTCGAACGAAATGGACAATGGGTTCGGCGTGGAGCTGTTGAAGAGCGATGCGACGGGAAGATAGAAATCGGCGTAGTTGCTGGGGGCCACGCCGTTGTTGATGAAACCGCCCGTGGAGCCCGAGGCCTTGACGTAGATGATGAGAAGATCGGGGATGGTAGGCAATGTGATCGTCTGGGACATGAGCTGCGAGACAGACCCCGCGGGGATCGGGGTCTGGGTAGGCTGGCTGATGTAACGAGGAAATTCGAAGTACGGCACACACGACTTGGCCGGCAGCGGCACATCCAAACTTGGAGTTAAAAATTGAACATTGACACGTGCAACTGACCACGGTACGGCCAGAGGGTTGAACGTGATGTTGGAAAACAGCTTGCCCGTGCGGCTGGTCGTGCGGAGGACACGCGCGACGCTGGACTGCAAGTTCATGACTAGCTGAATGTTGTTAATGCCGAAGAGACCCGTGTCCCACTCGTGGTGATCCGCGAAGACGAAGGGCGACAGAACCAGAGGCTCCGTAGAGGTGATAGAGAAGCAGACACGGTACTGCTGAGACGTGCCGTAGGCTTGGGTCGTGACCGCAACGCCGTTCGTGACGTTGTAGTTCGTGTAGCCAGCGAGGCCCGTGGCGACGAGAGTGGTGGCGGACGTAGGCCGGAAGATGCCGCCGGCATTGTCCGTGAAGGCGACACCCGGGTAGGCACCGTTCGGGACCTCCGCCGACTCGGACGAGCTGTCGTAGCCGCCAAGGGTGTTGTTGTTCGCGCCGTAGCAGTCATCGTAGCACTGGTACTTGTCCAGCATCGTGGGGGTCGTGCGCTGCACACGGTTGGACTTGTAGTCCGTGAGACGGAGGACCTCCTTGAGCACATCTTGTGTATTAATAACGCTCGTGGTGTCATTTATACTACTCGAAATTGTGCTGCAGATGCTATTGAGCGGAAACGGGGAGATGGCGCAATCCGCACCAAACTCAAGAATGGGGGTCCCTGCGGGGGAGGGAGGGAGCTGCACATCCACGGAGAGGTTGATGGTGCCCGTCCAATCCATCTTCCTATCACAAAAAACGTTTTCGCTTGGGACATAAACGTTAAAAGTAAGTTGTGACGAGGTGGCGGCTATAGCTGAGAACGGGGCGTTTGTCAAGCTGAGGGCACCTTTACTTACGGCAAATCGCGGCCTGCTCTGGATCAGGCGGCTGTCGAAAATCGCTTCCTTCTGGATATCAGCGGACATTTTATACAATGTCGGCAGAAAATAAAAGGCGGAGGAAACGTCTAAGCACCCATCCGCTTGTGGCGGAACATCATCTTAAAATCCACACTGGAGAGGTTAAACATTGTCACCGGGTAGAGCTGGTTGTTAAGACGATTCTTAAAGAAGACTTGGATGTCGATGGATCGGATGTCTATCTTGGAGCTTCCTAGGTCGCTGATGCGGTACTCTGCAGACGGAGAGTAGAAGATGAAGCGGCGGTACGCATCTGCCCCATCCACACCCATGTCCAAGGCGATGTCCGTGACGATAGGCTGGAAAGCAGACTGACTAGTGGCCGATGAGTTGCCGATGTTGGACGTTCCGAGGATCACGGGGGTGCCCGTGGCCTCGGCACGGATCGGGAGAAGCGTGCTCGTGAAAACAATAGACCCGATGGGCGACCAGAGGCTGTCCGTAGAAGACCAGTCCTGCGCCACGAGATAGAACTGGGTTCCTTGATCAGTCGGCCCCAGAGAGTTCTTGCCGGTGGCCGGGTTGGTCCAGCCCGTTGCAGAAGGGGGGACAAACCCGCCGCCCGCTGAATTGTAAGGAGCCTGCGTCTGGTCCCGTACTTGATTGTAAGGGAAGCCCTTGACCACCAGCTCCCACACGTACCCCTCCGGGACGGGGTAAATGAGGTCATCGATAGCCGTTTTGTTCCAGTAAATGGTGGGGAAGTTGCTGAACAACCCGTAGGTGTTGTTGTTCATGAAGAGCCGCATGACGGGTGGGGTGACTGCAGTTCCGTCCGCAAGAGGGACATTGCTAAAGTTGCTAATGCGCGGACCGAAGGCATTGGAATCCATGTTGAAGGTGAAAAGACCCGTCACCGGATCGTAGGTGATCTTGGGAACCTCTGTCTCGTTCCAAAAAGGATTCGCACCCGTATCGAAGCCCGTGTAGGGAAACGGCGTGGTGATGGCACCCGCCGGTTTGCCGTTGGCTGCAAGGGGGCTGAGCCACGTGGAGTTGAATGAGTTGAAGGCGGCCCTCATCGCCGTCTCTAGAGCCGTGTTGAACATCGCGATCGCGTTGCTGTAGCTGTAAATAAAGTAGTAGGGCGTGCTGCTGTCTTGCTCTGTCAGCGGGGGGCGGGGCGCTGGGGCGATGCGCACGTTCTTGTACTCGGGAACAAAAATCACGGGGGTAGAGGGGGGTGAGCATTCAAAGGTGACCGCTTGCAGAACCCCCCCGATGGTAACGCCCCACGTCTGCTGGAAGGTGATCGCGAACTTGTAAGTCGTCAGATTCACGTTCGATTGACCCGTCTCAATATTGGGGATCCAGAGGGGTAGGTTCAGATTCGGCCCGTTCATCGTGAAGCGCACAATGGAGTAGTGGTACTTAGATGCATCCTTGATCAGGGCCGCATCACGGGTTTCGTTGAACCGGATAGGAGGGTTCGGGTAAGCGTTGTATTCATTGTCGAAATCATCCGTGCGGTTGTTGATGATCTGCGCGTTATAATAGACGTGCGATGGGAGGCCATCGTCCATCAGCGTGGCTCCATAATCCATTGAGCTCTTGAAGGCCATTCTATACTTGCTGCTGATATTTATTTTCTCAGCTTATCGTACGTGACCCCTGCCACGAAGTCGTCGGGCGACAATCCCGAAGACTTGATGATGGCGTTGTACTTGTCCAGTGAATAGGGTGCATAGAAGAGCCGAACTGCACAGTGACGACCACATGTGGCGACGCTTCCCTTGTCTTGCTGGAACTGGTGTGTATTGTAAAATACTGGTCTGCCGGATGCCTTGAGGAGAGCTGTTAAGGTGGGGCGATCAATGTTGAGCTGCTCCAGTCGGCTTTGGCTCAGACCCTCCTTCTGGTCCTCGGGGGCTTCGCCATAGGGATCAAAGAACTCGATGCCGTTCGTCTTGTTTATGAGGCAGCACCAATGTCCCATCGTAGGGCTCGCATTGGGGAATAAAAGAATAGCGCGTCCCTTGTCATCGAACAGCTCTTTGATAGAACGCATCCCTGCTAATTGGGGGTACGTGTGGATCGCAATATCATCACCCAGTAGCTTGCGAATATCATCGTCCCCTAGTGGATATTGTTTGACTTTTGCTATACCTCCGCGTTCCATCTATTATTGGAAACATTTTCTTTTCTCTCTGTAGAATGTCCATCTCAGCTGGGCCGTGGTTCCCTAGCGTCAATTACGCCATCGGTAGCGTCGTGCAGTACCAAGGGCCCATCTTCGTGGCTGCAGCCGTTTCTCTGAATGTCCCTCCTCTCCCCGCCAACGCGTCATGGACACTTGTCCCTTCCGGTGGTGGCGGCGGCGGAACCCAGACCCTTACGCAGAGCGGAAACACTTTTACGCTCAGCAATGCGGGCGGATCCGTCAGCGTGGCCACCACGACACAAGTCGCAGCCAATACGCACAACCTCACCACCATCAACTACAATGATGTCCCCATCATCCCTATCACCGAAATCACGGGTGACCTGCTCGTCAAGAGCGGTGGGTTATCATTGGATTCTGTAAATGATATTTCCACACCCGGCGACGTTGTTTCTTCCCTTGGGGATCAAGACTATTCCCTCAATACGATCGGTGCCTTTATCGCCACGAACCCCGTGGGCTACGTGGGCTACGGCACTTTCTTTTACGACACGGATGTCCCTCCCTACGGTCAAGGGGTCTGGAACTTCAACGGTGGCGACCTCAATATCCAGAACGATGCAACCCAGCAGACCTTCTTGAACGCGCTGGTGCAGATGATCGATACGAAAGGCAATGCCAGCCTCACCATTTGGCAGTCCCCCTCCGTGTATCTTGCGACGATCGCCACCGGCTACACGCTGACGAGTGGCGTGTATCATTTCACCGTCCCCATGGCCGTGGGGGTCCTATGGACCAATGCAGCCACGACATTTTATCTGTACGTGACACCCACGGCGGGTGCAGAGGGCCCTACCGGTCCGCAAGGCCCCACCGGTCCCGCGGGTCCCTTCTCACAAGCCCTTGCAAACAAAATCCTCGTGACCGAGACACCCGACCCCTCAGGGGGGGTCGTGAATTTGACGTGGAGCGCGGGCGACCCTGCCAACGTGTATGTCCCCTATGGCGTAGGAACGACCAACACGACTCTGGCCCCTATTGATCCCGATACGACCGGTACGGGATGGCGGTTTAGCAAGACCTATTTGGCGGAAAGCGTCAGCCTTGCGGGAACCACCCTTGTCAGCGGTAGGACTTATTTCATCGTAGCCGTGGGGGTGGGGGTGAATTGGGTGGCGATGGGTGCTGCGGCGGCTACGGCTGGAACTGCGTTCCTCTACAACGGAACGGCCCCCACTGGAACGGGTGGCACGGCCTATGCCACCACCAAGATTTCGTGGTATGCTCTGAACGCCCTCTACACTCCAGTGACGCTCCCTACTTCTATCGTCCCTTCCATCGCGATCAAGAAAAAGAACCTCCGCAATGCGTGGTTCTTAGTCAAGATGAACTCGGATGTATCCCTTCAAGGCTCCATCGCGATCCAGATTGAGACCTATGCCTACCAGTATGGCAGCAACACATCGAACGACTACACGGGTCGGTGGGCGTACTCTATGCCCCTCCAGCAGAATGTGGGGTTCAATGCCGCCGCCGGTCAAGATATCACGACTGTAGCGGGTCGTGCCTTTCCTCGTCTCCGCTCGGGCTTTACCTATCTGTTTTATGCAGGGGACATGAGTCCAGCCTATCTCCCCCTTCCTTTCAATGCGGGATCTTACGCCCAAGGCGGTTCGGCTCTCTTTGCCCCGTCGCAAGTCAGTACCGAAAATACGCTCCGTGATCCCTACGAACTCTACACCAACTACCCGCATTTCGGACTGACTTCCACGGCTTACACACCCAATGCGGTTCAGCCCACCTATGGTGGCTCGAATCCCTACACAGATCAGGGCGATGTAGAAGTCGCTTCCATCTACCTCAACACCGATTCTAAGTCCCCCCCTGTCGGCATAGGACAAACCGTGATGGATTTCAATGTGATGGCGTTTGGCTACAGTGGCCTCGTGGAGGGCGGTGGGGAGCAGACGTTTAGTTACACGACTGAATGGGTCTAAACCTCGTATCGGGAAGGGGGTCAAATGGTGAGGCCCACGGGTGAGATCTACATTCATCGCCAAAAGCAGCGTTTCGCAGTCTGTGTAAAGCATTTCTGGTTAGGAGCCTATGACACCCTCGCAGAGGCCATTGAGGTACGCGATGCATATTTAGCGAAGGTCCAGATCATGCTTTTTTGAATTATTTAGGAAGCTCCACACGCGCGCTTTTGCCCACTGCGATCGGGAGAGCTTCATAGAGGGTGGAGCCCGAATGTTCTTCTTGTAGCTACCCTTGAGCCTTACAGAATCCGACACCGTCCCCGTCTTGGGGTCGATGTAAGCCCCCCACCCGCGATCGAAGACCTCTTGAAGCGTCTTTTCAGAATACCCCGTAATCTCGCTGAGTTCTGGAATGGAGTACCCACGGTCTTCCAGTCCATAATGTTCCAACACTTGCTCACGATGCGTTTTCATCTGCCGTAGGCTTCGGTTTTATCCCCTCCAGTTTTGTGTCCGCTTTCGGGCTCGTATTCTCAACGTCCAAGGAGACCGATGCCTCGTGCTTGCAGCACGTGCTGCGGATCCGCTTGTGATTGATAGCGCCCCCTATGATCCCCAGTACGATGAGCCCAAGGGACAGCCACGATACGATCTGAGTTCCCTCTGCCGTGTCCGCCATTTTATTTAAGCTGCGAAAGTATTCCTCTGCGTATTGTCACCCGCTCCACCCCAGACGGTAAGAAATACAGCCGCGCCACCGCCTCCACTACCGCCGGGTCGTATTCCTTGCAGCTAAAACAGTCCAAGAAGGCCGCATCAATCTCCTCTGCGAGGTGCCCACAGAGATGCGAGGTGCTCAGGTGCGTTTGAAAGGAGAAGCCCTTTTTATCGTCTTTCCCAAAATATTGAATCCGCGTTTTTCCATACTGTTCCATCTGAATGGCTCTTACCACGTGATCACTAAAAGATTGTATCGTATGCCGACTGCGGATTGCCTTGGGACAGCAGTTGCGGAGATTTAATATCGTGTGCAAGCCCCAGCTCATTCTATGTCGTGAGATTTTTCTTCATCTGGATTTTCCATGAACTTTC
>Ga0181350_1000499_pt1 | contig 11490 bp, 10 predicted proteins | sample Su13VDMM110DCMD_FD_130105 | JGI IMG/M metagenome (GOLD analysis project Ga0181350, IMG submission 130105) | Freshwater viral communities from Lake Michigan, USA - Su13.VD.MM110.DCM.D | ecosystem: Environmental > Aquatic > Freshwater > Lake | place: USA: Michigan | collected 2013-07-16
ACTAATTACTTCTGTTAAACCTGTGACAATCGACCAAAAAGAGTAACCACTATAAACCGCATTTCCAACATTATCAAATAATGCGTAATACCAAGGGTCGTTTTGTGGTGCCGCGTAATTAATTATACTCTCATCAACATTCTCAACGTCAAATACGTTTGTTTCTGCCGTGAAAATTAGTGATAGTGAATTATATACATCACCTGAAATAGGTCCGTAATAATTAATGTTAGTTGTTTCTGCAATATATGGATTAGTTGCGTTCATAATATCAAAAATTTGATTTGTTATATCTTGATATAATGTACCAGTACTACCATTAAAGTTTTCATACGGTAAATTTAATTTAACCGCAATTTCTGATGGAATAGTTCCTAATGAAATACTATTAACACTATTACTACAACCCGTAAACGGAATTGAGTAACTAATAACGTTATATAAAGTACAATCAAATACACAATTAACAGTTTGACCTGAAATACAATCAAATTCAATTGTTGCTGGATTAACATTCGCCTTTGTAGTGATTGACCAAGACGGACCCGCATCATAACCTGATAAACCTAATACTCTTGTTACAAACAATTGGTTAGACTGTTGTAAGTAAGCCTTTGCGATATACGCCGCTTCATATTTAGGGATTTGTGTGTTTATGAATTTTTCAGGAGAAGTTCCTCCGAAATATGTCGAAAACTCATCGAAGTTTCTGATAAAGATAGGTTCGAAAGCGGGACCTTTTTGAGTCTCACCAACAATACCTAAAGTTGTAACACCTACACTTTGTGCCACAAAACTCAAATCAACTTCAGAGGTATACACTCCAGGAGACACGAATACTTTGTTGTTTGTTGCCATTATTTTTTTTCTTTTAGCTTGTTAATTTATTTTATAGATAAATATTAGAAAAAAAACCAAAATACTTTACTTTGTAGTAAGTATTTATAAATTGGGTAGAATAAATTCTGCCTTTTTTCTACCATGGACGATAAAGTAAAAAAAATAAAGAATCTAAAGATATCAATTGAGGTTCATGATATCCTAAAGACCTATTGTGAAAAGAAGGGAATTAAAATGTATCGATTCTTAGAAAGAATGATAGTTGAGAAGTGTAAGGAAAAACCTGACGTTTACGGTGAGAATTAAATTGGGTTACCAAATAACCTAATTATTGAGTCTATGGTATCGTCTGTTTTAACAATCACAAATTTTAACTTATCATTGGTGTTTATTTGGATTTCTGTTAAATCAGAACCATAATAATCATTGTTAATATAAACGTCAAAACTCTCAACATTAGTTGGAGTCACAATTATTATATTTGTGGTGTAATCAAATATTTGTGAGTTAACATTATTACCAACGACAAACAATACATCAATTTCATTACCTCCTATATTAATATCTTTCTTAACTCGTCTTTTTGTAGTACTAGTATCAAACTCAACAACTTGTAAAACTCTTGAAACCGCTGGAGAAACCTCAAATTCGTTTTCATCAATTAAAAAACCTAATAAGGTGAACTCGTAACTTTGAATATAAAATTTTCTTTTTTCCAATTCCATAACAGATTCGTCAGAAATATTACCCATAATAATTGGGATATAATGACCTTTAATAACTTGGTAGGCTTGTTTTGAAGCAAATTTCTCTATGACGTTTTTATTGAATTCGTTGATTTCTCTCATTCTGTTACAAACTATTTTAACAGTATATGTAATATCTATAGGAACGGGTTGGGGTATTTTGTATATATCCATACCATTTCTTTGTCCGTCCCATGTCGGTACTTGAGCATAAAAATATTGTCGTCTATTTGGGATATTATAAAGTACCGCGGGGTTTGTTCCAAACTTTACTTCAGGAACTCTTACCGTTGTAATAAATGGTGGTTCAACATTTTTATCAAGATTCTGTAAATTCCACGTCTCAGTAAATTGACTCCAATTCTGTGTTGTTATTAAAATATCAATTGTTGGTATTACCTTACCATCAATAACTGTTTTTAATTCATTTTTAACAAATTCTAAAAATCCCCCATCTAAATCGGCATGTAATAATGATTTTGGAAGAAATGTTCCATCCTTATTAATTTTATCAACTAACTCCCGTCTTCTTGATAGAAGAGTCTTGGATTCGGTTAAAGGAATATGTTTCTTTATTTTTTTAGGTAACGGCATCTTAAAACTTTTTTACTTCGTTAATTACGAATAATTTATTTTTTTGGTTAATCATGTCAACCTCTTTGGCTTTGTATACGGGTTCTTTTGTTCCTTTATAAATAAAACTATCGTATTTGTATGGGTCATATGTAACAATTTTATCTGTTGGCTCCTGTGGTATGTTTTCACAAGGGTATTCACAATAATCAACTAAATCACCAATAACAAATGCGTGAACATTTTTTCTTTTTTCACCTCTAACTCTATCTTTACCCCCTTGTCTAACTCGGAATTCAACATCTTTTAATTTAACATAATCGGCATGTAATATTACTATTGATTTATATGTTACGGAAAAAGTATGTTTATGTAAATTATAATAAACCATAACACGTTTTCCTCGGTAATCTTTTTCAGAATTATCATAACCACATTCATGACAAATATAAGGGTCTTCACCACCATCTGATAAATCCCAAGACCATCCACACTTGTCACAAATTATTTCTTTATTTGTGACAGTTTCAAGAATCATTTTTTTTTGTCTTTCTGTAATTAATATATTCATTAGTTCTTTCTCGAATATTTGAACCCTCTTTTTAGTTTATCATTATACACCGATGATATTATTTTTAAAAATTCAATTCTTGTATAATTAATATCAGGATATCTACTTCTAAATCTTTCACTAACTCTTAGTGTTACCCAATTTTCGTATATCCCAAAATTGTCAGGTTTATTACCTGGACCGCTACGTTTAATATTATTATTCAAATGATGAATAACGTAATCAACAAGGTCACTTATTTCATCTACTCTTCTTAATACTTCTAGTTGAGATTCAGTTATTAGTATTTTCATTATAAACCTCTAAATTCATTATTCACAACCGCAGATGCCATAATCGTTCTATAGAACGGCCTGTAACCCGCATATGTGTGTTTATTATCCGAAATTACCCTTCCATCGTTGTTCACCGTATAATATCTAACCCTATCCTCAGTTTCGTAGTACCCGATATAATCACCAAAACTAATATCAACACCCAACTCATCTAACTGTTTTTGATAAACAGAAACTTTTAAATTACCTGGCTCAAACTGTTCAATTTTAGAAGTACCTAAGTTTTTATTCTCAGGGGCCATAATCTGAACATGTCCTTTAAATTCAATAGGGGGTAAAAATTTAATACCATCACTTACAGTTTCTCCGTAAACGCTATCCGTCTTTGTTTTTTGTCTATCTACTCTATATAACACCAATGTGAAATTCATATCACCGTATAACCACTCTTCCCCCATCGAAATATCGAGCGAATAATCATCGGCACCGAAGAACTTACCTATTCTTGTTATTGGAACTTTATTCTCTGACATATTGATAAATATTAAAAGATTCATTATTGTTAGGTAAAACATTAATCTTTGGATAATATAAACACAGGAAGTACAATCAATTTGATTGAACAAAAAGCGTTGTCGATACTTGACACGTATTCAGGTGCCAACAATTATATTCTGAAATTAAAATTTCAAAAGGAAACTAACAAAAAGTTTTACCCCACAAGAGCTCAATCTGAATACATTATAAATTTTTATGAAACCTCACCTAAAGTTGCAAAAAAATGGGTTGACTTAGACCCCTATTTTGCAAAGAAAATCGCCGATGAAAAATTATACACCGAAATCCCTAAAGAAGTTTGGGTTGAAAAACTTTTGGTTGAAAAAGAAAAATCCTACCATGTTTGGGGAAAAGTTCTTTCAGGAGAAACTATTCATGACTTTTGGTTACCTAAAGGCGCGTTACTTAAAACTCATAAGACAGAAAAGGTAGAAATAGATTATTCAAAATATAATCACCGACCACCACTTAATCATCAAAAAGATGCGATAGAAAAGTTGGCAGGGTCAAAACGTTTTATTTTAGCTGATGATATGGGATTGGGTAAGACCACGTCAACAATCATTGCCGCGTTAGAAACAAAAGTTAAAAAAATATTAATTATTTGTCCTGCATCATTAAAAATTAATTGGCAACGAGAAATTGAGAATTATACGGATAGAAGTGTTTATATTGCGGAAGGGAAACACTTCTCAACAGAACACGATTTTGTAATTGTTAATTACGACATCCTAAAGAATTTTTACGATTTAAAAGATAAGGAAAATTCTCTAATTACCAAAAGTAACTTTGAATTAATCGTAATTGATGAGGCTCATTATATTCAGAACGGTCAAGCTCAAAGAACTAAATTAGTTAATAGTTTTGTAAAAAAGGTAGACAAACTTTGGTTGTTAACAGGAACACCAATGACTTCACGACCAATGAATTACTACAATCTATTGCACCTAATAGAAAGTCCCGTCGCTCAGAATTGGATGGCATACGCGATTCGTTATTGTCAAGGATATCAGTTCAAAGCAGGTAACCGTAAGATTTGGAATGTTAGTGGGGCGTCTAATTTAGAAGAGTTAAGAGATAGGACTTCCAGACAAGTTTTACGAAGATTAAAAACAGAGGTGTTAGATTTACCTGACAAAATCATTTCACCAATTTACTTGAGATTAAAATCAAAATTATATGAAGGCCTGATGGGGGAGTATTATGATTGGTATAAAAATAAAAAAGAAGAATCCTCATCATTAACCGTGCAGTTTTCTAAACTAATGAAAGTTAGACAAGTCATTGCCGAAGAAAAAATAAATGATACAATTGAGCTAGCTCAAAACATTATTGACCAAGATAAGAAAGTCATAATTTTCACAAATTTTACAGATACATTACAAAAAATACATAGTCACTTTGGGAAACAATCCGTTTATTTAGACGGGTCTTGTACTAAACCACAAAGACAATATTCCGTTGACCAATTCCAAGAGAACGACAAAATAAAAGTCTTTGTTGGAAACTTAAGGGCCGCAGGGGTTGGTATTACATTAACTGCTGGTGAAGCGGTTATTATGAACGATTTATCGTTTGTTCCATCGGACCACGACCAAGCTCAAGACAGGGCATATCGTTATGGACAAAAAAATAGTGTCTCAGTTTATTACCCAATTTTTGAAAATACTATCGAGGGAGTAATCTACGATATGTTATCTAAAAAGAAGAATATTATCGATACCGTAATGGGTGATAACATCGAAGACAAGGGTGATTTTGTTGAGTTGTTAATGAACAAGATTAATAATGTGAGTTAGTTTCATATTTATATAATATGAAAAAAATACAAGAAAAGATTAACATAATTACAGAACAGTTAATCGTAGAGGAAAAAAAAGACAACCAAAAACTTTTTTTGACTGAAATGAAAAAAATAGGAATTGAAAAATTACCTTACGCCTATTCATCCCTTAAACAGTTTATTGACGCGGAAACAATGGAGTACCATTATAACAAACATTATAAAGGTTACGTTGACAAATTAAATTCTGCCCTATCAAAAAAAGACTATGGTGATTTAGAGTTAGAAGACATTATCAAATCAATTGGTAAGTACGATAAAACAATAAGAAATAATGCAGGTGGAGCATTTAACCACGCATTATTTTGGAAGATGTTGTCCCCAAAGATACAAACACCAAATGGTGATATCTTAGATAAGATAAAGAAAGACTTCGGGACATTCCAAAAATTTAAAATTAAATTTGAGGAGGTTTGTAAAGACCGATTTGGTTCAGGATGGGTTTGGTTAGTTTTAACTAATCGTAACACTCTAAAGATTGTCTCGACACCAAACCAAGATAACCCATTAATGAATGTCGTAGAAAATGGGGGTTACCCTGTTTTAGGGTTAGACTTATGGGAACACGCTTATTATTTAAAATACAGAAATAAGAAAGACGAATATATTCAGAATTTTTGGAAATGCGTTAATTGGAAATTTGTAAATCAATTATTAGGGATGAGGTTAAAGAAAAAAATGGATGAGTCTGTTTCATTACGAAAAGTTTTATCTGAGGGTAAATCAGAAAAATGTGGTCGAGATATGAATGAGGCGATAAGATTTGTTTTTAATATTAATCCAAAAGTTAAAACCATTTTCAGATATGGTATTGAAAAGATATTACAGGAAATTTATCCCGATAACTATTATGGTCAAAACGAATATGGTGACGACCAAATGTCGGGCATCTATGATTTAGAAACTGAGGGTAGGTCGGTAATTAATAAACTTAACACCAATTACACTTGTTTTTGTATCCTGTTAACGGATATTAACAAAGTTATGGTTCATGAAGGTAATCCTGAAATTAAAATTATTGGATTAAAACCTTTTGAACAAATTAGTGAAACCAAAAAATTTGTTAAAATGTTGGACGAATATAAATCAAGAATTTTTACTCCACAATCAGGAACATTTCAAAATTTAATGGCAACATTAGGAATTAGTCACGACATAGGAAGTAAAACCGAAGATTATGCAGTTGTTCTATTAAAGAAGAAGTTTGGGGATGACAATGTTGAACAAATTGGTGAGTTAGGGAATAAAGAAGATATGATTGGGGGAATCGACTGTAAAGTAACGGTTGACGGTAAAACAAATACAGTTCAAATAAAACCGTTTAGTAGAATCAAACAAGAAGACGGTAAAATTATTGTTTTAGACTCGGGACAAGTTAAAAAATACTCTACCGATTGGATGGCGTTTACTAAAAAAAATAAAGAAATAATGATTTTCAGTAATAAACGGGCAAAGATAACTCATGGAGTTTATGTTTTCCCTGAAGAAGATTTAATTTATACATTAAATTGATATTTATATATAAACACAAATCATGGCAGTTATCGCAGAACCAGAAAGAAGTCAATTGTACATAAGACTAAAACACTTATTAGGAGCACCACTTAGAAGTGTTGAGTTAGAGGATGAGATGTTAGACTCTCTACTTGAACTATCTATTGAGGACTATTCTCAATATGTTCAAGATTGGTTAATCGAATCTCAGTGGACATCGTTATACAACCTTAATTTAGACACACAATCATTATCAAAAGCATTTATTACAAAAAGTTTGACTTACGAAGAAAAATATACTTACGCATATTCTAAAATCGTTGGTTTACAGGCCGGAGGAGATTCTGTTTTAAAGAAAGATTATATACAGTTAGTTAGGAACCAACAGATGTACGAAATTCCTGCGGGAAGAGAAATCAACGAACTTTTATGGTTTTCTCCTGCCGAACTAAACAATATAATGTTTGACCCATGGTCTTTTGGAGCATTAGGCGCTGGCGGTGGATTAGGTGGTGGAGGTGGTCTTGCTCAAGGAGGAGGTATGGCTGGAGGGTACTTTATGATGCCAGCGTTTGACATGTTACTAAGACTGCAAGAGATTAATATCCAACGAAGAATAATCGCGGGAGATTTAACATATAAAATTACCGCTTTACCTGAAGGTAAAAAGGCCATTCATTTAATGAACACTCCTGGTGGTAAATTTGACTTTGGTAATGGTACTATGACAAAAGGTAAAGTTTGGTATCATTATTATGAGGTTGAAGGCGCTGACAGAGATAAGTGTTTAAAAGATAATCCTGACATTATTAAATTACCCTCCGATGTTCCTTTTGATAAAATAGATTGGATTGATTTAAATAATCCTTCTCAAATATGGATTCGTAGATGGTTTTTTGCTTATGCAAAAGAAACGTTATCTAGAGTTAGAGGTAAATTTAGTGGAAACATTAAAACTCCTGATAGTGAATTAACTATGGATTACGCATCATTAGCGACCGAAGCAAAAGATGAAAAGACAAAGTTAATTGAGGAACTTATCGGTGCTGAAGGCAGATTGACCCGTTTGCGACCTGAAAAGGTTATGGAACGAGAAGCGTTACTTGCAGAAAATTTAAATAAACAAAAAAAGTTTACGGCAATGCCAAGACAAATATATGTAATCTAATGAGAACTATTAGTTATTCCTCAAGAAAAAATGTCGTCAGATATCAGACAACGATGACACCATCTAAAGTAATTGTTGATGGTGTAGTAATACCTCAAGAAAAAACTCAAAAACTAAATAAAGAAGTTTTAATTGTGGTTAGAGATTCAGAAAACTTTGAAATTATTTTAAATTCTGTTGATTATACCCATGTTATCGTTAAATCTTTAATTAAAACAATAATTAAACCTGATATCGGATTGATAGATGAGGAATGGCATGAACTCGTTTTAGAAAAAGGTTCTTGTGTACAATTCCAATTTGTCGAAGATGTGTGGTTAATATTATCCTCGGACGGGATAAAGCTCGATTAAACAAATTCCTCCCATCCAGTTTCCGCCAATCCATAAATGTAATTTGGGTTAATACCAACTCTATCCCAAAATTTAAACTCTAAATCAGTTATGGTCAATAAATCTTCAACAGTATCTTGGTCGCCTTCTTTAAATGGAATTCCATTAATCATTTCACATTGTCCTTTAGTAAAAAAAGACCGATTTTCAGGGTTATTAACAATTATATTGTTTCTAATTTCTTCTTTAAATACGATTAAAAGAGGCTCAATTCGTTTATTAAATGTAACAATCGCTCTTGGAACATTGTAATTCCCCCTCATATCAGGATTATTTTCAATATCGTTTGTGTTTAACATATAACTATTAACTTGAATCATTGAGGTATCAGATTCCTTTGGATAAACTCCATACACATCAAAATGATACTGAAGTTGTTCGGTAGTCCATCCTTTTTTAAGTTTGTTTACTTTCTGTACGTCTCCTTGAGATGCTTTAGTACCGTTATTAACATACATAATAACATCACCCAACTTAACATTTAACTTATGAATTATCGCCAATTCCAAATGACACATCCGAGACATTAATGACCCCGCTTTAGTTGTTTGGGTACACCTTTTTTTATAGTCGGCCAAAGATAATTTAACTTTAGCTCTTTGAGCAATTTGTTTTAATGGAATGTTTTTTTCATATATTTTTTGTATGTATTCATAATACCATTCTATAAATTCTTGTCCTTTACCCTCTAACAATAACTTAACACCTTTATCTAAAAATACTTCAATGTATAATGGAAGTTTTTTAGATTTAATTGAATTTCCTGTTAATTTAATTTTACCGTTAGATTCCATTGTGGCATAATTTTTTCTACTTAAATTAATACAAGAATCCCATGTCCCATCACAATCTAAACCCATGTTATTTTTCATGAACAAATCATTATATTCTGCGGTGTCGGCATAATATCCTCTATATTCCTTACCCTCTTTAACTAACCAATTTATTCCTTTACCGATATAAACTCTATCGTTAACGCCGCCTTCAGGTAAACTAAAATTAACCCCATCTGTATCAAGGACTAAAGGAGTGTAACCTTTTTTTATAAAAAATTTAACCATTTGACGAAGATATTGTCTACCAGTACAGGTAATCTGTTCTCCAATGTTCATTTCTCCCCAAGCGTAAACGTGAGGGGCACTTAAACCACCAAATAATGAATTTATGAATATCTTAATCGGTAATTGTTTTCGGTCATAAGTTAATGATTTTTTAGCGTCAATGGACTTATATTCCGACGCCAAGTTTTTATATGTAATACGAGCATTAAGGAAATATGCTAACATACCTTTCATCGCCCCCATTACATCACACTTAGGGAACACATCGTGAGTTAATTGAATTGCCGGATATAGTGATGAGTAATCGAGTTTTAATACGTTTCTTGAATATCCAACTTTAAGTAGTCTTGATAATCCTCCTACAAAATCGGTTTTTTCTTCTTTTTTTGGAATTGCCAATTTATGTTTATATGACCATGCTAACATAATCATCCGCCATAATGTCGCAGTTCCCATAGTTGATACTCTTTCGTAGGTCGTTGGTACTAATGAGGCCAATAGAAACGTTCCCTGATTGAATTCATCATCAACCAATAATGTTTCTTCTAAGTCATCGTCAAGATATCTTTCCACAATGTTATCTCCCGTAACTTTAATGTATGTACCAGGAAATCGAGTATCTAAATCATTGAATTCGGGTTTATCGGCTCTTTTGTATTTACCATTTTTAACATTTAACCAATATTCATTTTTATCCTTATACATTGACCCAATCTCTTCATGGGATATGTACACACGGTCAGGGGCCTCAGCTTTAATGTACTGAGTAATGTACTTCAAACCTGCTGACTTAATACCCGAATTAATTGCTTGGGCTCGTCTTACAGAGTGAATAATATCAATTACATTATAACCCCATATACCAACTTGATTGTATCTCTCAACCTCATTGGCAAGTTTTAACATATTTTCACTTTGTCTTAAATTTTGTTTTGGATTTAAGGTATGACAGATTTTTTTAATATCTAAATGAAGAGCCTTACATCTCTCTAATATCCAAACCCAGTCGAAGTTTGCGGAATTGTATCCACCAATAATACTTGGTTTTAATTCGTCAATAATTCTAAAGAATTCGACCAAACCTCTGCGTTCCTCATCCTCATCTGAACACTCAATAACTTTCTGATAACCTTTGTTGGTTTTAATTCCTATCATGAATATACGACCGTCTTTTGGTTCTAATGCGGTCGTCTCTAAGTCGAATACAAATCGAGTGATGTCATTGTATTCTTCATATCCTTTAAATAAACGTTTCTCTCTTGAAATTAGATATTGTTCTACAGGAGGTAGAATCATAATCTTGTCTTTGGTGTTTTCCCCCCATGGGTCTACTCCACCCTCTCTAAAAAATTGGATTAATTGTCGATAACCTTTTAAACATTTGACAATATATTTTAATCCTTGTTCTAATCGGTCATTACCTTTGGTCTCTAATTTCTCAATCATAATTCCATGTTTGGACATGGCCTCTTTCTGAAGACCTTTTGATGATTGATAAAAATTTAAACCACGTAAATCACCAACCCATGCAAATGGGGTAAAAGTGTCTTTACGTATTTCTTTTCCTTTCCCAGGGATTTCTTTGATTTTATAAATTGAATTCGTTAGATAATCGAATTCAATGGCAACGATGTGCTCTTCAGGGTCGTTCCCTTCTAGGAACGCTTTAATTTCTTCTTGACTTATCATTAATATACTTATTTAGTTGGTTCATTAGCTACCGAATTAAGTCGGCATTTACCTTCGTAAATAAATATAGTGGTAAAAATTACTCTTATCAACCAAGTAATTCTTTTTTTAATTAGTTAATTGGTAAACCCGCCATATAACCAACAGTAATATTGCTCCACCCAACACCAAATTCGTATTTCATAACTTTATCAACAACAACGTATGATTCAAATTGTGTTGTACCGGAACTAACATCACTATTAATAAAAATACCACTTAAAAAATACACATCGTTTTC
>Ga0181350_1000500_pt1 | contig 11468 bp, 5 predicted proteins | sample Su13VDMM110DCMD_FD_130105 | JGI IMG/M metagenome (GOLD analysis project Ga0181350, IMG submission 130105) | Freshwater viral communities from Lake Michigan, USA - Su13.VD.MM110.DCM.D | ecosystem: Environmental > Aquatic > Freshwater > Lake | place: USA: Michigan | collected 2013-07-16
GCCTGTGATGATTAACTCTGCCTTTAGGTCAGAAGCCGTGAATACAGCCGTTGGAAGTCGCAACACCTCACAACATCGCATAGGATGTGCTGCTGATTTACGGGTGCCAGGTATGACCCCTGACGAAGTGGTTAAGACGGTAATGGCGGCAGGTCTTGGCTACGACCAAATTATTCGTGAGTTTGACCGCTGGACGCATATTTCAATCCCTAACACAAAAGACATGACACCAAGGCGGCAAGCCCTTATCATTGACAAAACTGGAACAAGAGTATATTCCTAGGGTAAACCCGTATGTCATTAACTAAATTACAATTTAAACCAGGAATTAATAAAGAAGTTACAACCTACACAGGTGAGGGAGGATATTTTGACTGCGATAAAATTCGGTTTCGTTCTGGATTGCCACAAAAAATTGGTGGTTGGGTTCAGCTATCTAGTTCTATTTTTTTAGGAGTATGCCGTTCTCTTTGGAATTGGGTAACTCTTGACAGCAATAATATTGTTTCACTTGGAACAAATTTAAAATTTTATCTTGAGCTTGGAGGTGCTTATTATGACATTACTCCAATTCGTAAAACAGTTAGCTTAGCAAACAATCCTTTTTTTGCTACATCAGGTTCAGCTACTATTCTTGTAACAGATGCAGGACATGGTTGTGAACAAAATGATTTTGTTACTTTTAGCGGCGCAGTAAGTCTTGGCGGTAATATCACTGCAGCTATTTTAAATCAAGAATATCAAGTTACTTTTATTAGCAGCTCTCAATACACTATTCAAGCACGAGCAGTTTCTTCGGTTACTACCCCCGGTGCTGCTGTTTTAGCAAATGTCTCGGATGTAGGAGGAGGCGGCGCATCTGTTGTTGCCGCTTATCAAATTAATACAGGTCCTAACGTATTTTCTGGAAACAATGGCTGGAATGCAGGTTATTGGGGTCGTTTAGCTTGGGGATTAGGAGCTCCTTTAGGAGTGGACATACAGCTACGTTTATGGACTCAAGATAATTTTGGTGAAGATTTATTATTAGCTCCTCGTGGCGGCCCTCCTTATTATTGGGAAGCTAGTACAGGAATTGCAGCTCGTGCTATAACTCTTTCTTCTGCATCTACCTCAGCCGGATTTGCGGGTCAATTTGTACCATTACAAACCAATCAAATTGTTTCTTCTGCCATTCAACGCTTTGTTATTTGTTTTGGTTCAAATTCTTACGACTCTGCTAATGCAAATACTGTTTTTGATCCTATGCTAGTGCGTTGGTCAGATCAGGAAAATCCTTATAACTGGGTGCCCGAAGCAACAAATCAGGCAGGTGAATTTAGATTAAATAACGGTTCTTTTATTTTAGCTGCTCGTAACACTCGTCAAGAAATTTTAATATGGACAGATTCAGCCATATATTCCATGCAATACCTTGGGCCTCCTTATGTATGGGGTTTTAATATTATTCAAGACAACGTAACGTTAATTGGTCCAAATACTGTAATTACTGCTAATAACCTAACCTATTGGATGGGTACAGACAAATTTTATTTTTACGATGGTCGAGTACAAACACTGCCCTGTAGCCTTCGTTCTTTTATTTATGGTCGATTAAATAAAAATCAAGCTTGGCAATGTCATGTAGGTTATAACGAAGAATTTAATGAAATTTGGTGGTTTTACCCTTCTACGGGCTCAAACGTAATTGACAGCTATGTAATCTACAATATTATTGAAGGTAGTTGGTATTACGGAACGTTAGGTCGTACTGCATGGTTACATTCTGGTTTACGAGATTTTCCTTTTGCCGCTGATTACAATGCACGCTTGTTATATCACGAAGCTTCTATAGATGACGAAGCCACAGGTACACCTGTGGCAATTACAGCTCATATTGAAACTTCTGATTTTGATATTGGAGATGGACACAACTTTGGTTTTGTTTGGCGTATCCTACCTGACCTTACTTTTAGTGGGTCAACCGCAGCAAGCCCCCAAATTACTTTAACCGTTAAACCAAGAGTTAACTCAGGTTCTGCTTACGGCACCTCGGATAATCCAACTGTTACTAGAACAGCAACCTTTCCTGTTGAAGAATACACAGGGCAGGTATTTACACGTGTTCGGGGCCGCCAAATGGCATTTAGGATTGATTCCACAGCGTTAGGGGTTCAATGGCAATTAGGTAGTCCTAGAATTGATATTCGTTCGGATGGTCGCAGATAATGCCAGCAGTACCTTTACGTCCTTCTGTATCTCCTAATTTACTTGTTTCGGAATCAGAATATAACCAGCAACGACAAGAATTGTTTAAGAATCAATTACGTGTTTACTTTAATCAAATTGATAACTTTACTCAGAATTCCTTAGTTCCCCCTTCAGGCACCACGGCAAACAGGCCAACTATTGGTCTTCAAGTAGGACAATATTATTTTGACACTACCTTTGGCTTACCTGTTTATTACAATGGGATTGAATGGATAACCGCTGCGGGAGAAGTATTAGTCTCAGTTGTAGGAGTATTTGGCACAGGAACAGTAAGGAGCGTAACTATTAACACAGTTCAATTAGTAGGCGTTTCAGGAACAGGTCAAATTGGACCCGTAACCGTTGTAACTGTTCCATAATCAAGGTTTAAATGCTATTATTCTACTCAAACCACCCTTTGTTAACGGAGAACCATTAGCCATGGCACAAGAAGGCATTGCAACCTTACCTCAAGCGCCTGAAGATGTTCCAATGATGGCACCTTCAGATGACGATCTTGGTCTTGGTTTAACTAAAAATGCTGTAATGCAGCAGCTTGGACCAGAAGCCATGGGTAGTTATGAGCAGACCATGGATCAGGTGGTCAGCTCTCTTAATTTGTCAATGGAAGATTTGCAAACTCTATTAGAAGTTTTGCAAGTTTTATTGAAAAACGAACAACAATATCCCCAGCTCCGCCAGCGTTTAATCCAAGAAGCTGGATTAGACCCAAAAGATATCCCTGAAGAATTTGATCGTGGTTATTTAACCACCATGATGGTCGTTGTACAAGAAGCATTTAATAGGACTCAAGGCAGTGGAGCTCAAATGCCACAGCCACAAGGTTTTGCTATGGGTGGACTAGCAGGCGCAGCAGAGGCATTACGTCAAAAAGGCCGTGGTGGCGATACCATCCTAGCCCATATTAATCCCCAAGAAGCGGCCATGCTTAAGGTTATGGGAGGTTCGGGAACAATTAACCCTGCTACGGGTTTGCCTGAGTTTTTTCTTGGCGGAATATTTAAAGCGGTAGGCGACGCATTTAAATCAGTGGGCGACGCTGTTAAATCCTTTGTTTCTTCTCCTGTTGGACGAATTATTGCTACAGTAGCGTTGACCGTAGCTCTTGGACCAGCGGGTTTAGCAATTGCGGGACCAGCGGGGTTTGCTGCTTTAGCAATACCCGCAGCTATTGCCGGATCAGCCGTTTCACTAGCTGGCGGGTCTAGTCTTAAAGAAGCTTTAATAGCAGGCGCAACGTCTGGAGCCCTGGCAGGATTTGCTCCTAGTATCTCTAGCATGCTTCCTGGAGCAGGTGGTTATTTAAACGCTGCTGCTACTGGTGCCATTATGGGAGGTGGCTACGCAGCGCTTACTGGTGGAAACATTGCTCAAGGAGCCTTAACTGGTGGTGCACTAGCGGGTGGAGCAAGCTATCTTGGTGGAGCAAATGCCACGAGCCCCTCAGCAGAAAATCCTGGTCTTTTTTCAAATCAAGCAAGAGAACCAGCTTCTGTAACCGACCGAAGTGCACCTATAAGAGGCCCAGCAGATGGAATCAGCACTTTGCCCTCAGGCGAAACAAACCTAACTGCGCCTAAACTTCAATCTAATGTAAATAACTATGTTCCAGGTAATGCAACTACAGACATAAATGTTGGACCTCCACCCGCTCCAGTTGATGTAAGTGGAGTCCCTCGTGTAGATACTTCTATGTCTCAAGGGATGAGAGAATTTGGTGGAAACCAAGCTCCAACAGAGAGCACTGGAGTTGGTGGTTTATTTAATAAAGCAAAAGATTCCTTGTTTAGTAGTGATCCAAAAGATCCGGGCTTTTTTTACAACAAGCAAGGTAATATTAGTATTCCAGCCGTTACAGGCACTGTGTTAGCCGGAGGTGCGTTAATGGGAGGATTTACCCCAAACGAACAACCCCCTCCTGGGATAGTAGATCCTAAAGTTACAGGGGAAACTTTAATATCCCGTAACCCTTCTGCTTATATTGTTGGAGGTCTTCCAGGTTATAACGCTCCCATAATAAATCCAATAACGCCTAACTTTGCAGCTTCTCCACAATATGGCAGAGTTCCTGTGTATGCGGCTAGAGGGGGAATAACTAGTCTGTACCCAAGAAAAACAGGTGAAATTAATGGTCCGGGCACGGAAACATCAGATTCTATCCCAGCAATGTTGTCTGACGGAGAGTTTGTGCTTACCGCTAAAGCCGTAAAAGGCGTTGGAAATGGTAGCCGCAGAGAAGGTGCAAAAAAACTATATCGTATGATGCATTCTTTAGAAAAGAAAGTAGGAGCTAGAAATGGCTGAAATTACTGAACAGATAGTCCGGGAAGCGCCGGACATAGAAGCGTATAAGATAGGTCTATTAAAATCTGCAAAAGGTTTAGCAGACCTACCTGTTAACTTACCTGCTTACAATGTTGCTGGATTTAATCAAGATCAACTTAATGCTCTTGAAAAAGCACGCACTGGCATAGGAGCATATCAACCCTATTTGACAGCAGGTTCACAAGCTGTAACACAAGCTACTGCAAACACTCAAGCAGCAGGACAACGCATTAATCAACAAAACATTCAAGAGTACATGAATCCGTACTCTAATTTAGTTTTACAAAATCAATTAGCAGAAATGAATCGCCAAGCAGCAATACAACAACAAGGGTTACAAGCACAAGCAGTTCGTTCTGGCGCATTTGGTGGTTCTCGAGAAGGCATACAACGAGCTGAGTTAGCTAGAAATTTAATGCAAACACAAAATCAAGCAATTGCTCAAGCTACGCAACAAGGATATGGTCAAGCGTTAAGTGCTGCGCAACAACAACAACAAGCTCAATTAAACGCTGCAACTCAACTTGGAAATCTTGGCGTTCAACAAGGTGCTTTTGGGCAAACTGCTCAACAACTTGGTCAGCAAGACGTTAATTTTTTATACAACATTGGTCAGCAACAACAAGCCCTTACTCAACAACAAAACGATGCAACACGCAACACACAATTACAACAAGCTTATGAGCCTTATCAACGTTTGGGTTATTTGTCCGATATTTATAAAGGTGCTCCAACAACTCAACAATCTATTACAGCAGCTACTGCACCTGTCCCCAGTGCTTTCCAACAAGCTGCCGGACTAGGAATTGCAGGTTTAGCAGCAGCTACGGGCGCTAAACGGGCTGGGATATTCTAAGGAGAAGGTATGAAGTCAAAGGTGCTTGAAAGGGCAATGTTTGTATCAGAAAACAAGCCCGATAAAATTAGTTCTGGAATCATGCAAGGATTTGATGATGAAGAACCAATGGATATAGAAGAAAACAACGATGACATGATGGATGAAGTATCTCGTCGTTCGCCTAGATCTCCTGAAATTCTAATGAACAACCTTCGTGGGGATATGCGTTCGGTTGATGCTCGATATCAAGAGTTAGCAGAAATGGTTGGAGAAGAAGCAGCTATGGAAACTCCTCCTGAGGTGTTAGCCATGCTTCAATCTCAGTTACTTGCGCAACAAGCTCCTATGGGCATTGGCGCATTACCTGCTCAAGGGATGACTCCTCCTCCACCATCTCTTGGAGGTGCGCCAATGCCCACCTCCCCTGAAATGAGTGGCATGCCCCCTATGCCTCCACAAATGCCTCAAGAACCGATGCCCATGGATCAAGGCTCTATGCCCCCTCCACAAGGATTTGCTTATGGTGGTTCGGTAAGTAATCCTCCTGGTTATGGCTCAATGAACTTAATGGATTCCAACTCTAATTCAATGAATATGATGGGTTCTAATCTTAATATGATGAGTTCTAAGCCTGATATGATGGGTTCTAACCCTAACCCTAACCTTAATATAATGAATTCTAATCCTAATGGGATGAACCCTTACCAAGGTTTTGCAAAAGGAGGAATTGCAAGTCTTCCTCAAGCAGGGGCTAATTTTAATCTAGGGGTAAATTATTCTGGACCAGTTGAACCGGGTGCAAATTACATTCAAGGGGCTGGTCGTAATGGCGACACAATGGTTGCACATATGACTCCAGAACAACATCAAGTTCTTTCAATGATGGGAGGGGGCTCGACCACCAACCCAAAAACAGGTCTGCCTGAGCATTACATGGGTGCAGGAATGGCTACAAACTTAATGCAGCGCATTCAGCCCTACGCTCAGGCAGCAAACCAAATGATTGGTAACCGGATGGCACCTGTATTAACGCCACCTAGCATTCAACAAAGTCGTACTACATTAGGCACGTTTGGTCCTAAGACAGTAGAAGGCATGGAGTTAACTTATCCATCACTTACACAACGAATTGGGACGGTTACTCGGCCTATTAGTAATTATGTGGCTAATATGCCTGCTTCACAAAAAGCAATAGGCGCCTTATCTACTATCCCAGGGGGTGCAGCAGTAATAAACGCCATGGGTGGTGGAGAAAATGTTCCTAATATGCCTATGTTGGGCACAGGACGTGGAAACGTTTTAACAACTGAAGTTCCTTCTGTTATTGGCACAGATAAAGAAGGAAATAGAATTTATTCATCACCACCTGCTGCTGCTGCTGCTGCTATAAAAGAGGAAGTAAAAACGTCCCCTGCTGCTGTAAAAGATGAAAAAAAAGAAAGTGCAGTAGGTACAAGTACAAACCCTCCCACTGGACCTAAAACAGTAGATCAACTTATTACTCAACAAAAAGGTAGCAAAAAAAATCGCCTTAAAGAATACATGCAAGAAAACTTACCAATATTTGAAGAATATATGGCAGGGGACAAAGAAGCTACTCAAGCTCAAGCTTTATTTTTGTTAGCAGATGCAGGTCTTGAGTTTGCAACTAAACCTGCTCGTACGGGCATGTTAGCTTTAGCTAATGCGTTTAAACGGTTACCCGCTGGTTTTAGTCAATTAGCGGCAGAAGAACAATCTCGTAAAACTCAAGTTAAAGGTGCTGCCCTTACCTCTGCCTTACAGTCAATGGCTGCTGAAGATAAAACGGAAGGAATGATTAGAAAAGTACTGGCTGAAGCTGCACTAAAAGAGACGTCTGATTTAAGAAAGAGGACACCTACAGATCGAGGCGCTGGCTTAACTTCATACACTGATGCAAACGGAAATGATTTAGGTTTTGTGCTTAATCCAACTGTAGTAAATAGTTTTTTAAACAGTAGATTTACTCCACAAGCAGTAAAAAACAAAGAAGGTACGATTGTTGGATTTAATAACCCTTATGCTAGAGTTCTTCCTGCTTCTCAAACTATGAACCCAGATAAAACCACTCGAGAAAATTTATTTCGTGATTTAGGTGGTTTAGACAGCGCAATAAGTTCAGTGCAAAATACTTTAAAAGATGTACAAAATGCTTTTGGTCCTGGAGCGTTTTTTGCTGATTTAAAAAACAATGTGTTAGTTCCCGTATTACCTTTAAGTCCTGATTTAATAGCGGCAGAAGCAAAAACCAAAGTTCAGTCTGCTCTTATTACTGCATCAAAAGCAATTGCTAGGGCAGGGGACAGTGGAAACATAGCAGTAGCAGAACAAAGAATAGCAATGGAATCTCTTGGAGATAAACCTAGCACTTTCTTCTCTAGCCCTGAAGTTTCATTAAAAAAACTTTTAGCTGTGAACGCAAGTCTAATAAATCAAAAATTTATTATTGCTAATCAATTAGGTTTTATTAATCAAGATGTAATTTTTGACACACCTAATTTAGGAACTAAAACTGACCCTATACCCTACGACAAAACAGCATATCTTGATTTAATTCGTCAAACAAACCCAAATGCTAATGTTTACATAACAACTAAAAGTGGTAAGATACTTCAACAAAATGTATCTAAGGTTTTACCGGAATAGTTATGACAAAATATGTTACAAACGATGGGCAAATATTTGATACAGAAGTAGGGGACGTTGTTGGAAGAACCGAAGCCCCTGTACCTAAATCAAAATTTGAAATACCCGGTAGCGCTCTTGAGTTAGCTAAACAAGCAAGTTATGGACTTAACGCCGCTTTGTTTTCTTTACCAGATGCCGCAGTGCGTCAATTTGGTAAAGCACTTGGTTATGACGAAAAAAATGTAGCCACCCTTACTAAAATTTTTAATAAAGGTGATCAGGGTGCTAAAAACTCTGAAGAACGTTACGCTCGTGCAATTGGTGAAGGTATTGGTGCAAACTTACCTATTACGGGAATACTTGGGTATATGGCTATGGGATTATCCAAACCAGTAGGAGCTGCAAGCCAGGCAGTTGCAGGTGGTCAAACTTTAGCTGGTCCGCTGTTAGCAGATGCGGGTGCATTAAAGCGTGTTGCAAAAGACACTTTAGATTTTATTCGTAAAAATCCTAAAGCAGCTTTAGCTGCTGATCTTACTTCTGGCGGAGCATATGGCCTTGCCCAGCAATATACAAAAGAAGAAGAAATGGGCCCATTAGCCCAAGAGTTAATACCGCTAGGTGCCTCTATTGCTGCTCCAATTGGTGGTTCTGTTTTAGCAAAGGTTGCTTCTACTGTTAGCCCTAGTGGTATTGCTGCTCGGTATTTAAAACAAGTAGTAAGCCCTACCGAGCAAAAACTAAGTGAAGTTGGAAAAGAGATTGCTGGAGAGTATGGTCCATTTACCCGACCAATTGCTAACCTGTTAGTTCCCCGTGCAGAGCGAGCCGTGGGCAAAGCTTTAAGTAAAGGGGAAGTCCAAGAAACACTCAGAAAAGCAGAACAACTAATCACGGACCTCGGAGCACAAGGCGTTAAATTAAACACCGCCGAGCGTACCATGTTGCCTCAATTCTTAATTGAACAGGGCAACCTAATAAAAAATATGGCTCCAAAGCAATTACAAAAAGAACTTGCCCGTCGTGCCAACAACCTAGCTGAGTTTGATAACATCATTGAACGCTTCTCTCCCAAAGCAAACATGCCTATTGAAGAAGCAATTCTTAAAGTAAAAGCAGATTCGGAAGAGTTGCAAAACGGTTTAATACAAAAAATTTCTCAAGAGAAAGCGGTTGAAGCGGATCGAGTTGCTACTCGTTATTCTGCTATTGATAAAAATTTAGCAGGAAATGAACTGCGTAATACTATTTTAAGTAGCGGAGAAAGCACCTTTTTTAATTTACGTAATATAGCTGATCGTATGGGCTTACGTCGTAATTTTACAGACGAGGATGGTGTACCTCTTCCTACTCGTGACAACGATGGCAAGTCCTTATTCCCCTCATTTAACATTGAAAAAGACATTAATGCTATTACTGCAAAGTACAATGTTTTAACAGGGCCCATTAAAGAATACAGCCCTTATTTAGCAAATATATTAGGACGTTACAAAGGTAGACAACAAGCTAAAGGCACAGATGCGTTTGAAAATGCGTTAGTAAAAGAAATTTCAGAAATTCTTGCTAAAAAGAAACGGCCTGAAAGTCCCCTAGGGCCGATGGCACCTTATATGGCGCCGTCTGAACTTGCAAAAGATGTGGTAGACGCTGATTTAAAATTTGTACAAATGCAAGAAGGCAACGCTAGATTTATTGTTGATTCTTTAATGCGTCCGGCTGCTGGAACTAAAAAACGCCCTGGTTTAGCGGATTTAGAACCAAGTCAACAAACTACTCTACTGGCCCGTTCTTTTGACATTGACCCCGCAGAGCTAAAAACGGCGCAAGATCGTGCTATGGCGTTCGCTAAAAAAGTAGGTCAAGTTGATATTAACTTCCCCGAAGCAATTGAATTAATGCAAGCGGCTACCCAATCACGAAACTTAGCCGTTCAGCGCTTTACCGACTCTCAATTTGCGGGGCGTGGGCGACAAGCTGCACAAAAAGATTTAGACAAAATTAACGCTGTTTACAAAGACGTAGAAAAAATGTTGTTTGATGCTGTGCCTAAGATGAGTAAAGAATACTCAGAATTTAAACAAGTCTATAACGACATATATGGCGGTGCATACGAGCGTTACTTACCTATTCTTCTTGGTGCAAAACGGCCTACGGGGGAGTTTTTAACTCCTAATGAAGCTGTAATTAACGAAGCATTTAAAAATGCTGCAAACCTTCGGGACATGAATATCCTAGTGTCAGACACCCAACAGGGAAGAGATCTCATGGTTCGTGCATCAATGGACTGGCTGCGTAGCAAAAACATTTTGGATAAAGACGGATTAGTTGACCCCAACAAACTGCAAGCTGTAATAAACAGTAATAAAGCAATTATTAACGCTATGCCGGATGTAATTCGTCAAAACATTACTAACGACTTAGAAATGGGCAAAGCAGTGGCTGCTCGTATTGGACAACTTGAAGCCCGTAAGCGTGCTGCAGCGGATGATGAGCTAAATAAAATTATAGCGAAGTCTGCTCGTGAAGGTGCTGATCCTAGCGAACTGATTACCCGTGTATTGCGTGATCCAGCCGATATGCGAGTGCTGGTAAAGTCTTTAGAAGGGCAGCCTGAGCGCTTGGAAGCCTTACGCCGTGCCGTTTACAAAGAAACAGCCGAGCCTAGTAACCAAGTCACTATTTCTCAATTTTTAGAAAAAACCAATGCCAAGTCGCTTAGTTATTTATTTAGCCCTGAGCAACTATCCAATCTGCGTAAGATGGGAGAACTTGAGCGTTTGATTAAAGCTTCTCCTGAAATAGCTAACATTCCTTCGCCGTTTGAAACAACAGATGAAGCCTTACAACGTGTTTATGGCGTATCTGTTCGTAATCTTAGTACGTTGTATCGAGGTATGTCAGGGGCAGGGGGATACAAAGCCAGCCCAATGGATGCGGGTGTTTATTTAAGTATGCGTTTAATTGGACGTCAAGAATACAATATTTTTGACCGTGTGATGCAAAATGCAATTGAGGACCCAGACTTTGCAAAAGCGTTGGTACAACAAGCCCAAGACAAAACTGCAGAAGGTTTTTCCAAACGGATGCAGAACTTCTTTAGCAAAAGCGGTGTGTATATTCCTGAAGTGATATATAACGCTCCTCGGCGTGCAGCAATGATAGATCTTGCACAAGGACTGCAAGAAGAACCTGTACAAGAAACAACAGGTGCTCCTGCTCCTGCACCTGCACCTGCTCCTGCACCTGCTCCTGCACCTGCTCCTGCACAACTTAATAATGCTCAGCAGCAAATGCAACAATATAATCAACGTTTTCCTGCACCTCCAACCAAAGGAATTCCTGAATTAAAACCAGCTCTTCCTACTACTCCACCTCCAAGATCCGATAATAATGCAGCGGCAATGTA
>Ga0181350_1000501_pt1 | contig 11454 bp, 14 predicted proteins | sample Su13VDMM110DCMD_FD_130105 | JGI IMG/M metagenome (GOLD analysis project Ga0181350, IMG submission 130105) | Freshwater viral communities from Lake Michigan, USA - Su13.VD.MM110.DCM.D | ecosystem: Environmental > Aquatic > Freshwater > Lake | place: USA: Michigan | collected 2013-07-16
AATAAATCAATGGCCTTGCTTCTTTTTTCAGAGTTAACTGCACCATAAAAATTAACAACGGACGACGGACCATAAATGTCGACAAGTTTGTTAGTTATCTCTTCAATATTGTAAACCCAGTTTGCCCAGATGATAATTTTTTCATCAGTGTCCTCTATAATTTCTAACAATGCATCTAATTTATTATTACTTAACTTTTGTATTTGACCAGATTCTCCAGAAAAGAAACCCGCTGTAATTTGATGAAGTCTAATAATTTCAGTTAATACATTATTAACAGTCATTCTATCTCCGTCTAAGTTTGCTATGGCTTCATCTCTTATTTCATTATAAACTTTTCTTTGTTCATCGGATAATTGTACAACACGTTTAGTATAGACTTTAGCAGGTAAATCTAAACAATCTTCTTTTTTAACTCTATAAGAAAATGTTTTTAATTTTTGTTCTAGTTCTTCAAGATTTTTAAATCCTACTGGCACAGCAATTTGTCTGTCTCCTGTAATGTGAACAATATCAAATACACAATATCTATTTTTAAAAGCTACAAATGAATTGAATCCTAAGTGTTTAGGATCTAAAAAATCGCATTGAGTATATAAGTCTACAGGACTTTTGGTTACCGGTGAACCTGTTAGAATTCTTCGATACTTAGAAATTTTTCTTAATTTTAAAAGATTTTTAGTTCGTTTAGCTCTAAAGTTTTTAACAGTAGATGATTCGTCTACTGCTATTAAAGCATTGTGCTTCATTAAAAATTGTACTGCATATTGATAGCCTTTAATTGTAGATAAGGCTTCAATGTTCATAACAAATAATTTAAGTTTATCACTTTGTTTTAGAAGAAATTCTTTGCAAGTTTTTTCTTTTGTTGGTTTCCATAAATATGTTTCATAAGGAACATTTAAATGTTTAGGTATTTCATCATTAAACCATACCGTGTATACAGATTTAGTTGCTATAATTAGCGCAGCGTTAATATTATTTAATGTATACAAAACGCCAACATTATCCAACAGAACTTTAGTTTTACCTGTACCCATTTCCATAAAGAAAGCATAGCTCTCCTTATCCCAAGAAAGCTCTAAAGCTTTACGTTGGTGTGCAAAGGGTTCAGTTTTAAAAATATATTTCGCTACCACAAAATTTTGTTTGACATGTATTTATATTAGTTTAATAAGACGTCAAGGAGAAAAAATGGTAGCAACAAATACTCTTGATGCACTGCAAAGTGTGGATCAAGATAAAATGCAGACAATATCAAAATTGTGCCAAGATTTAAGAAAAACACAAAATGATATTGAAGAAAAAGAAGCTGAAGTAAAGAGGCTTATCGAAAAACAGACCCTTATATCATCTGAGCTAATTCCTAATTTAATGGCTGAGATGGATATATCAATGATTAAACTATCTGATGGGACTATGGTTGAAGCAGTTCCAACATATAAAGCTTATATTACCAAAGCGAATCAACTTAAGGCATTTGATTGGCTAAGGAAAAATGGCTACGGAGATATCATTAAACACGATATTTCTGTTGAGTTTAGTATGGGTCAAGACGATAAGGCAAGAGAAGTGCTAGAACTTCTTAAATCTAAGGGCACAACTCCAATACAAAAGGAACATGTTCATCATATGACCTTATCTACGTTTGTAAAAGAACAAACTGAAAAAGGTATGGACGTTCCTGATGATTTATTCGGAGTGCATATTTCTAGCAAAACTAAACTAACCACTAAGGACTAAAATGCAAACACAAGTAAAAAAAGAAAAAACTGCAGTTATAGAAAAACCTACATTTAGTGTAGCTTCTATAATTGATCAGTACGGTGATGCAGGACTTGAGAACGTCACAGCTAATCAAATGGCTATGCCGTTTATCAAATTAATTAGCGATGCATCTTATGAAAGAAGACCAGGGCACGAAAAACATATCGAAGGTGCGCAAACAGGAATGATTTGTAATTCTGTTACAAAAAAACTGTATGATGGTACAGCAGGTATATTAGTCGTTCCTTGTTATTATAAGTTTGAATATATTGAATGGAAAGAGAGAGGAACCGGAGGTATAAATGCTCCTGTTAAAATCTACTCTGCTGATTCAGATATTGTATCTCAAACAAAAAGAGATGCTCAAAATAGAGATAGGCTACCAAATGGTAATTATCTTGAAGGAACAGCTTCTCACTTCGTTTTATTATTAAACGAAGATCAAAGTCCAAACACTACAGGATTAATAACTATGAGTAGAACTCAAGCTAAAAAATCTCGTAAGTGGAACTCAATGATGAGAGCTTTACCAAAAGTTAAAAACACAAAAGGTGATTTGGTATCTCAACCATCATTTAGTCAAGTCTATAAACTTACAACTGTTCAAGAATCAAACGGTAAAGGTCAATGGACGGGATGGGCTGTTAATCATGTAGGACAGGTATCAAATCAAAGTGCATTTAAATCTGCTGTCGATTTGTATGAAGCTTGTCGCAAAGGTGTATCTGTAAGTTACGAAGACGATATGCCAGTAGCAACTGAAAATCAACCAAGTACAAAATCTGAATCAACTCCTTTCTAATGGTCGAGAAATTTATCGAAATCTTTCAAGGCTTAGATATTGCCTACGGGGAATATTATCTTGAAGGCGATAAAGATCAAAAGACAGGTAAAGAGAAGGGGCGCGCTGTAACTAAGCGTGCTCCTCTCACTCAAGAACTATTTCAAAGACATTTAAACGGTGAAATTAATTTAGGTGTCATACCTATTCGACAAGATAATACGTGCATTTGGGGATGTATAGACGTAGATAAGTACGATTTAAACGTAAAGAATTTAATAGAAAACATCAGAAAGAAAAAGTATCCACTTGTTCCTTACAGATCAAAGTCAGGTGGGGTACATTTATTTTTACACACAAAAGAACCAGTGCAAGCTTCTGATATGATCGACAAACTTAGTTTGTTGTCCACGGATCTCGGATTATCAAGCTGCGAAATATTTCCTAAGCAAAGACAGATTATGGTTCATAAGAATGATTTGGGTAACTGGTTAAATATTCCTTATCAAAAGGCTGCAAGAACAACTCGTTATGCATTATATGATAACGGAATTGGTATACCATTAATTGATTGGTACAGTTTTATTGATAAGTTTAGATTAACCAAAGAACAATTTTTTGCAATAAAAGTAGACGATAGTTTAATTGAAGAAAAAGATTTTGAACAGTACCCTCCGTGCTTACAAGCTGTAATAAGAAATGGATGCGAAGGTGGATTTAGAAATAATGCACTAACTGCTTTTGCAACTCTTGCAAAAAAGAAAAATCCAGATGGATGGCAAAAAGAAGTTTGGGATCGTAACGATCAATTTTATGAGCAATTACCTGCACACGAAGTACAAGCTGTAATTAAAAGCTATGAGAAAAAAGATTATGGATACAAATGTACCGATAAACCTATGAAAGATCATTGTAATGCTGGTCTATGCAGAACATTATTATACGGTATTGATAGCTCAGCATATATGCCAAAGGTAGATTCCTTTCAAAGATTAAGAACAAATCCACCAATTTATTTTTTAACAATAGATAAAAAAACTATAGAATTAAATGGTAAGCAGTGTAATCAACAACAACTCTTTGCTGAGGCATTATTTGATCAAGCTGATATGGTTTGGCAAAAACTAAAAGATAAAGAGTTCAGAGTATTTTTAAATCAATTGAAAACAATGCAGCAAGACATTGAGGGTTATGATGAAGATAAAGAAGCACAAGAAGAATTTGCAGATTTAATGATACAATTTACACAAGAGACACAACAAGCAGACAACGCATCACAAGTAGAAGCGGATATGTGGTTCTTACACGATAGTAACGTTGTGTTTAAGTATAAAACTTTTGAAAGATTTATACGAAAAAATAATAAAGCCATTAAAAAATTTGAAATCATCAATACCCTCAAAAAGAATGGTTCAATCAAAAAAGAATATTATGATAAATTAAAAATTAAAAATATTTGGTATTGTAAAAAACCAGAAGAACCAATAATTGAAAGGTCAAATGTCTTATTCAAAAGAGAAAAAGCACCGTTTGAAGAACCGCACCATTAAAATATACGGTCCTCCGGGTACAGGAAAGACAACAACTCTTTTAGAAAGAGTGGAGAAATTAATAACAAGAGGTATTAAACCTAGAGACATGGCCTACTTATCCTTTACAAACAAGGCAGTTAATGAAGCAAGATATAGAACATTTAAAAAGTTTGTGGGCTGCACCGATGATGATTTAAGAAACTTTAGAACAATACATAGTTTTTGTAGACAGAATTATAAACAAATTCCAGTTATTGATCCAGATATAGACATGGTAGAGTTTGCCCAAACTCTAGGTTTACCTAAAGTTAGATTCGAAAATTATAATGGTCATCTTGTTTGGAATGATTGGTCTTTACGAGTATATGATAAAGCAAGGAATAGATTAATTCATCCAGACGATCAGTATAAAGAAGAAAAAATTAAAAGGGTTGTTTACGAAAAATTTAAATTAATTATCGAAGCTTACGATGAATATAAACAAGATCATAGAGTAGATTTTACTGATATGATTGAACATTACATTGAGAATGCTGCCGCGCCAAAATTAAAAGTTTTAATAGTAGATGAGGCTCAGGACCTAACTCCTTTGCAATGGAAACTAGTATATAAATTAGCCAATAACTCAAGTAGAATTTATATTGCTGGAGATGATGATCAGGCGATCTATGAATGGAATGGGGCTGAAGTAGAATATTTTAATGAATTTCCTGGTAAAGATTTTATTTTAAAAACATCTTTTAGAATACCAAAAACAATACATGATTTTTCTCAATATATTGCAACATATATAAAAGGCAGAAAGAGAAAAGACTTCGTGCCTAGAACAAATTTAGGTAACATCATTACATATCAAAGACTTAAAGATATTAATTTTAGTGCATCCGATAGTTGGATGATACTAGGTCGAACAAATGAAATTGTAGACGAACTTAAATTAGAGGCGAAAACCATAGGTCTATTTTTTCAAAGTGCAAAAGGATCAAAGTCTTTTGATATACACAAGTGGAGAGCAATTAAACTTTGGAATCAATTAATGCGTGGTAATAAAATTAATAAAGAACAGTGTCAGATTCTTTATACTTACATTAATGAAATAGCTTATGGCTGGAGAAGTTTAGACAGTAAAAAGTGGATGGCCATAAACAACAATTTATTATTTGACTATAATTTTTTAGTAACAGAAGCTGGTCTTAGAGTTCCTAAAGATGATTGGACTAATGTATTTAATAGAAATTTTTCTGAACAAGATAAGTATTATTTTAACAAACTAATTGAAACAGATGTTAATCCTGACCTAGATTCTGAAATTGTAATAGACACCATTCATTCAATTAAAGGCGGAGAAGCTAATGACGTGGTAATTTACGAAAAATCCAATTGGCCTGCTCATTTGGAAAATAAAATTGGAAAAGATCGTTGCTCTGAATATAGAGTATGGTATGTAGGAGTTACAAGAGCTAAACAAAATTTACATATATTGAGAAGCAATCATCAATATACGTTTCCACTTTGTAGAATGTTAAATGAAATTAAAAGAAATATTTAATGTTAAAATTATTAGATTTATTTTCAGGAATTGGAGGATTTAGTTTAGGACTAGAGTCAACTGGTGGATTTGAAACAATTGCTTTTGTAGAAAAAAATGAATTTTGCCAAAAAGTTTTAAAAAAACATTGGCCAAATATAACAATAGAAGGAGATATACGAAATGTTAAAGGAGAAAAATATCAAGCGGACATCATTACCGGAGGATTCCCTTGCCAACCATTCAGTGTTGCAGGAAAAAGAAAAGGAACAGATGACGATCGATATCTCTGGGATGAAACTATTAGAATCGTTAGAGAATGTAAACCTCGATGGTTTATTGGAGAAAACGTTGAAGGCCTTATTAACATCAACAACGGCGTGGTGCTCAGACAGGTGCAGACTGATTTGGAAGAAGCGGGTTTCCAAGTCCAATGTATTGTTATTCCAGCTGCAAGCGTCGGTGCTTGGCACCAGAGAAAACGAATCTGGATTATGGCTTACTCCGACAGCAACGGACATTGGAACAAGATCAAAGGAAGCGATGGAAAGAAGAAAAAAATACAGGACGAGCATTGGAAGGATGACAGTACCACCAGGAAATTTAGCGGAACAAGTTCAGTATGGCAAACCAGTGGTAAACATGTATCCAACACCAACAGCATCGGACTCGGAGGGTGGAATAGCAAAAGATGTGCAACTGAAGGATGGTCATTTCTTTCGAGAAAACAAGAAAGGAGTAAGATGGGGAGTAAAACTACGAGACGCGATGAATATGTTTCCAACTCCAAGGGCATCAACAGCGATGGGGGAAAATTTAGAAACAGTCAAAAAAAGATTGAAAACAAAAAAATCAAAAGGAAAATTAGAGGAAAAAATAGCAATGGACATGTTTCCAACTCCTACAGCAAGGGATTGGAAAGACACAGGTCAGAACACAAATTACAAAAGAATGGCAGAGAAAAGTATATTATCAGGAGTGGTAATGATGAAACAAAAGAAAGTTGGTGGAAGACTCAATCCAGAATTTGTAGAATTCCTGATGGGGTATCCGTTAGGATGGACAGAAATAGAAACGAAAGATTAAAGTCTTTGGGAAATTCCATCGTACCACAGATAGTAAGAGAATTAGGCTTTGCAATTTTAACAGCAGAAAGATCATGAAGAAAGAACTAATACGATTAAAAAAACGTTTGAAAATACTACAATTAATGTGTAAAAGATTACGAATCATTAGAGACAAATATCATAAAAAATTTAAACCAAAAATTACTTATTTACATGGAAATAAAAATTGAAAGACATTGGTCTATGCCAAGTCATAAAACATTTACTATTAAACCACTAAAAAAATTAATTGATGATGAACTGGGTTTAAATTTTGTTGATCCGTTTCCTTATCCATTTAAACAAGATGCTATAAAATATTTAAAAACAATAAAAACAAATACTGTAAATGCTTTAGTTTTTGACCCTCCATATTCATCTTATCAATTAAAAACAAAATACAAAAACGCAGGAATTTCGTTGGATAATTTTAACGCTTCTTATTGGTCAAATTGTAAAAAGGAAATTTCAAGAATTGTTAAAAGTAATGGTAAAGTTATTTGTTTTGGTTGGAATAGTAATGGTATTGGAAAAAAATATGGTTTTAAATTATTAAAAATCATGTTAATTGCACATGGAAGTCAACATAATGATACAATAGCAACTGTAGAAATAAAAAATGACAAATAAAGTGTTTTACAAACAAGTCGGTGGTAAACATTATAAGAAACATACTATTCAACCGTCTCAATACATAAATAAAAATAAATTACTATTCGCAGAAGGAAATGTAGTTAAATATGTAACACGACATCAAGACAAAGGTAAGTTAGCAGATATTAAAAAAGCAATACATTATTGTGAAATGATTATTGAAAGAGATTATGGAACTAATTAATACATTTGAAAATTTTTTTAATAACGACTATTTAAAAAAATTTTATACTACTGAAAGACACTCATTTAATATGACAGACGGAGGAGGTGCCTTTGGATTTGATATACAAAAATCAATTGAATTTAATTTATTAATTATAGAAAATAATATAGATATTATTGTAGAAACAGGTACTCATTGTGGAGATACAACTGAATTTTTAGCAAAAATTTACCCTGAAAAGAAAATAATAACATGTGAAACTAACCCTACTTTTTTTAAAGTATCTAAGTTGAGATTGAAAGAATATAAAAATGTTGAAGTTTTTAATGTGTCTAGTGATTATTTAATAAATAATTTGGATTATAATAAAAATATAATTTTTTATTTAGATGCTCATCAAGTGGGAAAATATTGGCCTATAGATAATGAACTAAAAAATATAAAAAAAGGTATAATAGCAATTGATGATTTTTTTATAGATTGTATAAATTATAATTTTGATCACTATGATGGTAAAATACTTTCAAAACAAATTTTATTAGATAATGGAATTGTAGATAATATTTATTCAAACAATCCTTTTAGTTCACCATTATTTCCTATCATGCAAAATGTTAGAATAACAGGGAGAGCCTACACAACAAAAAATATAGACACTACAACATTCAACAAATATAACTTTTTTAAAAAAATATAATATTAGAAAGAGATTACACAGAATGAGTCATCAAATAAATTTTATATTTAAAGAATCAGATTGGACTCCTCCAACACACTTTCCTGATTTAAAAAATGCAAAAGAAATAGCGATAGATTTAGAAACTAAAGATCCAAACATAAAAGAAAAAGGACCCGGTTGGCCTACTATGGACGGTAATATTGTAGGTGTTGGTGTAGCTACTGAAGGGTTTGTTGGTTATTACCCTATTGGTCATGAGGTTGGTTCTAACATGGATTATAAAATGGTGATGGACTGGGTTCAAGACATTGTAAGTGGTCCTGGAGATAAAATATTTCACAATTCATCGTACGATGTGGGTTGGTTAAGGGCTCACGGAGTAAATATTAAAAATGGAAGAATAATTGATACTATGATTGCTGCAGCTATTGTAGATGAAAATAGATTTTCCTATTCACTAAATTCTCTCGGCTTCGATTGGTTAGGCGAAACAAAGTCTGAACAAGAGCTAAAAGAAGCAGCAGCCGACTGGGGACTGGACGCTAAACAGGAGCTTTATAAGTTACCTGCTCAGTATGTAGGGTTTTATGCAGAGCAAGATGCATCATTAACTTTAAAACTTTGGCAGTATTTAAAATTTAAAATCTATGACAATTCATTACAAACAATTTTTGACTTAGAAACAAAACTTACTCCAATATTAATCGCAATGAGAGCAAAGGGTATCAGAGTAAATGTTACACAAGCTGAAAAATTAAAACTTGAATTTTTAGAAAAAGAAAAAACACTACTTCATCAATTAAATAAAGAATGTGGTTTAAATGTAGAGATTTGGGAGGCAAGAAGTATAGCTAAAGCTTTTGATAAACTAAAGATAGACTACCCTAGAACAGAGAAGACAAAAGAACCTAGCTTTACAGCTAATTGGCTTTTAAATTGTTCCGCTCCAATAGCTAAGTATCTTAGAGAAGCTAGAGAAATAAACAAATTTACATCAACATTTATTGATTCAATTATTAAATATCAACATAAGGGTAGAATTCATGCGGAAATTAACCAATTAAGATCTGATTCGGGAGGAACAGTTTCTGGTAGATTATCCATGTCAAATCCTAATTTACAACAAGTTCCTGCAAAAAATAAAGAATTTGGACCTAAAATTAGATCTATATTTAAACCTGATAATGACTTATTATGGGGCTCATTCGATTATTCGCAACAAGAGCCACGACTTGTGGCGCATTATGCTTATACAGTCGGATTTAAAGGATCAGAACAATTAATTAAAGCTTATGAGAAAGACGACGCAGATTTCCACCAAACAGTTGCAGATATGGCGGGCATACCTAGAGGACAAGCGAAGACTATTAACTTGGGACTTTTTTATGGAATGGGCGCCAAAAAATTATCCGTACAACTTGGAATTGGAGAAGAAGAAGCAAAAAAACTTTTGGACGCATACAATAAGAAAGTTCCTTTCGTAAAACAATTAGCATCAAAGTGCCAAGAATCAGCAGAGACAAATGGGTCAATAAGAACCATTAGAGGTAGACGTTGTAGATTTGATAAATGGGAAGTGGCTAGTTGGGGATTAAATAAATCGACAACTTACGATGATGCAGTTCAAAAATATGGTGTTAATAATATTAGAAGATCAGGTACTTTTAAAGCTTTGAACAGATTAATTCAAGGTTCGGCTGCTGATCAAGTTAAACAAGCTATGATTGACTGCAATAATGCTGGGTTTTTACCTATGTTGCAAATACATGACGAATTATGCTTTAGTGTTAGAGAAAGTAAAGATTCGGAACAAATTAAAAAAATAATGGAAAGTTCTATTTCAGAGCTAGTAGTTCCATCTAAAGTAGATGTAGCGATTGGAAAGGACTGGGGGGATACATAATGGATTTAGACGAAGTACAAGTCAATTTAGGTGTTTGCCCTCACTGTGCAACTCCTGTACATTTTAGAAAGACAAAAGAAGAAAATATTTTTTTTTGTCCTTTATGTTTAGAAAAATCTAGACAACACATCAATGGTAGAGTTTTATTTACAAAAGTAAATTTTGATTTAAAAGACGAGGGTATCCTATAGAATTTTACCTATTCTATTTTTTTTTGTTGCCTTAACTAGAAATATCTGAATATTCTCTTAATATTTCTTGTCTTGCAACGGCGTTGGCTAGATCTCTCATTGCTAACCTTGTTTTTTTTAATTCAAGATCTATCCACTTCATGTCTGGTGTCTCACAACCGTTATCTAAATACAACTGGTTCCACTTGGATTCCAAGCTGATCTTTTTCAGTAACAGAGACTGTGACGTTTCTATCATCATTTGTTTCCTCATAAGTTATGAAAACTTTGGAAGGAGAATATGTTATTTCTTTCCTCCACGTTCCTCCGCCTTCTTTTAACCCATTTATGAAATTAATCTTCGCTTCATCATCGTTTTGTGCTTTAACGTCTATTATTATACGTTGCCCTGCATAACGTGCAATAAAACGATATAACTTCATAGGGTATTATTAGATTTTATGGGATAATTTGTCAATAACCATTAAAAATAAACATTTATTTTAACTTGACTTTGTCTTTTTAATTCATATATTCATGGGATATGGATGTAATTACAGAAATAAAACTAGAATCAGGCGAATCATTTAAACTGAATCCTCTTAATATTGAGTCTTTTTCTGTGGAGTATTGCAGCAAAGAAAAAACAATTTCAATGTTTGTTAATCATAGAAAGGTTTCAATGACATTAGATGCAACTATTGAAAAATTTACTACTTTATTAGATCAAGTAAATAAAACAATTAACTCCTGGAGAATGCAGTAATGGCTAAAGATTGGTTTGAATATTTAAAAGAAGTTCAAGATATAGCAAAAGCGGTGCCTAAAAACGATACAGTTAACGATGTGTTCTATAAGGCATGTAAAGAAAAACTCTGTAACTTAAAATTACAATTAGATGATACAGGATATAATCTAATTAACGCTGACATTGCAGACCATATAATTAAACAATATCAAGGAATCAAATGATACTATTTTTATTAGGAATTTTTATTTTGTTTTATGCGTTGTTGCCAAGATTTAGTTTATTAGTAACTTGTTTTGCATTATGGAGTTTATTATGAAAAAATTATTGATAGATAAAAATCATCCTATGTATAAATGGATTGTCATGCTTTCAAAAAAGTATGATCTCAACAGTTTAATTGCAGAACATATTTATTGT
>Ga0181350_1000502_pt1 | contig 11452 bp, 14 predicted proteins | sample Su13VDMM110DCMD_FD_130105 | JGI IMG/M metagenome (GOLD analysis project Ga0181350, IMG submission 130105) | Freshwater viral communities from Lake Michigan, USA - Su13.VD.MM110.DCM.D | ecosystem: Environmental > Aquatic > Freshwater > Lake | place: USA: Michigan | collected 2013-07-16
TATATTCTTCTCCTGTTTTGTAATAGAAGTCCATAAAGGCTTCTTGTTTACAATTAGGACATTCAATGTAGTCTATTACACTTCCCATAATGTTATTTTTTTGTTTGTTATTAAGGAGATTAATATTAAAATAATAATGACTTGGGAACAACAGGACATATATGATGTTCCCACCATTCACTTCCATCATATTCACCTCTATCTGCCCATGTACCATCTTTGAACCAAACAGTACCAAATAGTTCTTGTCCACCATAGCCTGAATCATATTCAAAATCTAATGATTCAATGAAGCTATTGTATTGTTCTTCTGTATAACCTACAAGTAGATTATGTTCAGAACCTGGTATTTCATGTTCCCAACAATCTTGATAATGTATAGTTGCACATAGTACAACATTATCTCTTACCATGTTTGAAAATTCTTGCTTAGCGTTTTTCATAATGTATTATTATTAAAGGATTATAAAATTAAATGTGTGAGAAGCTTTATTTGATTTCTCTACTCTCTATCACTGTATACACGAGCAAATGTATACACTCACACATTGTTATTTAAAAGGGCCCAAGAAGAGCCCATAATTATTCTTCATCAAAGAAAGAGAGATAATAACTTAATGTCATCTCAATTTGATCTCTCATGTATATATATCTTTTCTCATCAATGTCTCCATTAATGTAAAACTCTTCATTAGATAATAAGTTTTGTTCTAATGCTTTAATGCTCTTTGTTATGTCTATTACTATCATAATGCTATATATATTGGTTATGTTATTCTGATTTTGATGATGTTCTTAAACACCCTTTTATAGTGTGATGTGCTACACTACCACATTTAAACACCCAAACAAATTTATATTTTATTGAAGAATAATTAGTTTTTGTATAGTTTGATTGCAGTATTCTCATATGGTCTCCGTAAAAACTTATGAATAATGCAATGAGAGTTATATTAAGCCCACCCAAAGTTCTGTTGAACCCACCCTTATATATAATGTGTTTGTTTTGGTAGTTGCTGTAATAGTAATAACAAAGACTTCCCTGTTAAGGGAAGCCTTGTTAGCCTTGTTAGAACGAAGCGTTTGCAAGTGTTGCAATAGCACTCTCGCTTAAGCCTGCTGAAGTTGCTTGTGTTTGGATTGCTTGTTGAATCTCAATGTCAAGTAATCTGCTATCAGCGTGTGCTTGCGTAATCTCGTTCTTGGTCTTGAAAGCACTCAACGCTGTTAAACGCTCTGACTTGATTTCAACACCCTCTTTGTCCACAACAGGTGTACCGTCTGCATTCAAAGAACCAATTAGTTTAGTTTCTGCAATGCAGAAGAATGGGAATTGAACGTCTGCTGTTTGTTCCCACCCTAACGCATTCATTTGGCGTTTGTGTAAGTGAACGCGAACACCTAACGCAGTGTAACCGCTAAAATTTCCATTTCCTGTAAAAGCACCGTTGTTAATTACATAGTTTTTCATTTTGTTTCTGTTTTTAATTAATATTAATGATTTATGTACTCGATATGTGAAAAAGGTTTTGGGATGGATGATCCGCAAAGAGAATAGGTTTTGGCTGGACGAGATCCTCCCATATATATAGGAGAGAACCAATAGCGTTTGTTACAACGCTATTAATTCACTGAATGTGTTATTCCATGGTACTATCTTAACTTCAATTGCTAGCACCTCACTTGTGTATGTTGCAAAGTTATGAAACTCTGCATAGAGATTGTATGTTTGCCACGTAGCAGGTGCTTTAATACAATAGTCTTTAAAGTAGAGTATCACTTCGTGTGTATCTCTGATGTACCTGATGTTAGTTAGTTCCATAATGATAAGGATTAAGATTAAGAAAGAAAAGGAACGCACTGTTGTTAGCAGTTACGTTCCCTTAAATTGTTAAAGAGCTAAATTGTGCCAATTCACAACTTCTATTTCAGGCTCCCAAACCTTTGGTGCATATTTTGCATCAATGCGTTCGTGCATTATTTTGCATAGCACTGCATTGATTTCCTTTATCAAGAAATCATTAGTCTGTTGGCAAGTGGTAGCAAAGCTAATCATTGTGTATTGACCATCATTACCTGATGGCTTAAATTGCAATGATGAGCAAGTTTTAAGTGCATCAGTAATGTAAAGATAGTCTGCTTTGATGCGTATTTTACCTGTGTGTATTACAAAGGAATGGTCAAAGCAAAAAGAATTGTAACCGAAGGGCATTTTAATGTGTAACATAGTTTTAATTATTAAGGGTTAATATTAAGATGTTCAAAAGGTTTTGGTAACTCAATAGGCTAATCAATCAGACTACCTCTCGTAGGTATATTAAGTGTGAGGCACGGCTGCCAACACTCTGATTGATTAGTTCTTGAGAACTAAGAGGGGGGAGTACCCCAACTCTCAAAATGTTATGGGGGGTTTTGGTTAGAATAGGTCTACAAAGGCACACACACAATAGGTTTCCAAGTTTTGAAAAAAAATTTTGGAAAAAAGTTTGGAGAATATAAAATTTATGTACTACCTTTGGCTGGGTGGGTGGGTATGTCTATATAGATAGATTCTATTCCATAATATAGCATAGGAATAAAATATTTCTTCTTAATGTATTGATTATAAATATTTATTCTATATCTTTGTCCTTAGAATGTCAAAACTAAATTATGACTCCAACTAAGATTATAGTACAAAGACTGAAGAAAGACATATCTAGTGATATGGAATTAGCACAGAAATACTACAGTGTTTTATCTGCTATAAACAATCTTGGTCTTACAGAAAGAGAAATTCAATTGATATCCTTTACAGCTATTAAGGGAAACATTACATATGCTAATGTGAGAGAGGAGTTTTGTAAGACTTATAATAGTACATCTCCTTCTATCAATAACATCATATCCAAACTTAAGAAGGTGGGTATATTTATTAAGGAGAATGGAAAGGTGAAGGTCAATCCTATTATAGTGGTTGATTTCAGAAATGATTTAACGTTAGAAATAAAACTTGTACATGGAGAAGCCAATATCAATGTCAGTGAAAGAGTGGATAATCAAGAGGATGTCCATCAGCATGGTGAAGTCGGAGAAGATAATTGATGCTGTTGTAACACATCAGTTTGATTCAGCCAATGATGCTTTGAATGAGAATGATAGTGTGGAGATTTCTGGATTTGGTAAGTTTTTGTTTAATGCAAAGAAGGCACAATTACATTATAATAAACTTTTACAAATAAGACAAGCATACGAGAACATTCTAGCAGATCCAAATACGACAGATAAGAAAAGAAGATCAACAGAACTTAGAATGAATACAGTGCTTACAGATATTAAAATTTTAAAACCAAAAATACATGAGCCTGGGACAGATATATGAGGGATGGAAGAATCACCTTCTTCCTGAGGAGAGAAAGAAAGATTTTATAGAACATGTTAGTGCAGAAAGACTAGCTGTATGTGAAGCTTGCGAAGAACACTCTTCTAATAAGAAAGATTATAAGTCATTCAGACGCGATGCACATTGCACAAATTGTGGATGTACATTGTCTGCTAAGACAAAATGTTTAACATGTGAATGTCCATTAAAGAAATGGCTTCCACAATCAATTACAGAAGACAATGATACACCCTCTACGTAAAATTCCTTTGGAAATGCTTATTAATATCCTTCAAGATCTCTACGATGGTGGAGCTGATTATGTTGATATATCAGGAAACATTGATGAAGATGGAATGCCAAGAGATACTATTAAACTTACAGTGAAACCTGAATATCTATCTGATTTTGATGAAGATAATACATTAAATCTAGAACATGAATTGGACTTAGAATGGTCAGAAGAAGATGAAGATCTTCCTTCAAGTCTTTCTGATGAAGATATAAATGATTTAATATAATGGCAAAACAACCAAACTATTACCGCCAGATTATAAGAACACTTCAGCGTTTAGAGAAGAGTCATCCTACGTATAATATAGGAAGACATCTATCTACAGCATTGTATGAGTATAATGACTTGTGGGGAGTGAGCGATAAAGAACTCCTATATGCTTTAGAGAAATATGAAATAGAGCTCAATATAGATTATCCACATGTAGATGAAGAGGAACTTAAGGAGATTATAAAAGGTGGCATGAATTTGGAGAGAATGTTTGATGAAGAGGATGACTAAAAAATAAAACAATGGCATTAAATAAAACTACATACATTAAAACAGAGCTCGATTGGGCAGAACAACAACTTTCTTCTTGGAAGGAATACGTTGATGCTAATCCACTACATCTATTAAAGGATAGAATAGAATGGAAGCCTACAGCTAAAGGAGGAATGTTACCTATGGTGATAGCCTCTATTGAAGCTCAGGGTAAGTTTGTCCAAGAGACAATGAAGAACTACCTAGCTCTTTTAGAACAAGTGGACAAGTTACGTGAGAAAGAAGAGGCTAAGAAGATAGAGACTAGAGGTGGCCAAGAACTTGGTTCTATGGCAGAAGACTTCTTAAAAGGTAGACAGAAATAATGGAAGGCTTACAAAGTATTGATTATAAAGATTGGTTCATCAATCAGAAGAGAGTTCCTTCTAAAGACTCAGAAGAGTATAGAGAATTCTATGCTTTCCATAAACAACTATGTATTGATGGTTGTACAATGGGTGGTGTATATATCAATCCTTTCTTATATTGGCATTTGAACTTCTGGAATACAGAGGTAGATGTTATAGATGACAGAGGTAGAATATCACAGAAATATGCCAATCCTTATCTACGTGATAATGAGTGGATTATAACAAATGAAATAGATAGAGCACATAACGAAAAGAAAGGTCTAGTTATTCTAGGCATTAGACGTTTAGCTAAGTCAGTAATTGAGAGCTCCTACATAGGTCATGGTGCAACGTTCGATGAGAACTCCCAGAACATTATTGCAGGACTGAATGCTCCCGATATAAAGCTTATTACAGATAAGATTGACAAAGGATTAAACTTCTTACCAGAAGCTTGGAGATGGCAGAGGGTAGAAGACAATTGGAAAAACCAAGTTACGTTAGGGATTAAGACAAAAGCAGGAGAGAGAATCCCCTTTTCTCAAATCCTTATTCGTAACTTAGATGGTGGTAACAATGAAGAGGCTATTGCAGGTACAAAACCTCGTAGACTTATTATTGATGAGATAGGTAAGGGTAACTTTCTTAGAGGATTACAAGCTGCTACACCAGGTTTTACAACACCATTTGGTTGGGGATGTTCACCTATACTTACAGGTACAGGTGGAGATATGCAGAATTTCATGGACGCAAAGAGTTTAATGTTTGACGTTCAGAACTTTAACTTCTTGGAATACAATAGTGCTAAAGATGATCAAAGAATCCATGGACTATTTATTTCTCACAAGTACAGAATGGAAGCTAAAGAAGACTCCACTCTTGGTGCTTATCTAGAACAACCAGCAGATTCAGAGTTACATAATGTAAAAATGTTAGTCTCTAACCAAGAGATGGCAGATAAGATTACAAATGAAAACCTTGATAGATTAAAGAAAGCTGGTGATAGACTAGCTTATTTAAAAGAGAAGATGTACTATCCACAAGAAGTGGATGACATATTCTTAAATGAAGATACGAACATATTTGATATAGAAGCAGCTAAACGTCAGAAAGCAAGACTGTTAATGCAAGAAAGAACAGGAACACCTGTTATTCTTTATGATGATGGTCAAGGAGTGAAACATGAGTTTACAGACAAGCTTCCTATATCAAACTTTCCATTAAAGAATACAGATCAAAAAGATGCTCCTGTAGTGATATATGAGTTTCCAATTGAAGCTCCTCCATATGGATTATATGTTGCAGGGATTGACCCTTATAGACAGGGAAAATCTGCATACAGTTCATCATTAGGATCTGTCTATATATACAAACGTATGCATGCTATTTCTGGAGAGAAGTATCAAGATATGTTTGTAGCTAGTTATTGTGCTAGACCAGATAAGAAAGAAACATGGGAAGAACAAGCTCGTTATCTTATTAAGTATTACAATGCTAGGGCCCTATGTGAGAATGATGAAATCTCGTTCATTGACTATATGATAGCTAAAGGAGATGCTCATTACTTAGAGAGACAACCAGATTGGTTAAAAGAAATAGTTCCTAACACCACTGTAAGACGTGACTATGGGATACATAGATCTTCTGAGAAAATACGAGACTTCTTACATGGATGTCTTAAAAAGTATTCAGAAGAAGTGATACATACAGAAAAGGATGATGATGGAAACATTAAGTCTGAAACAAAAGGTATGGCTAAGATATTTGATCCTGTTCTATTAGAAGAAATGATCCAGTATAATGAACAAGGTAACTTTGACCGTATCATTGCTGCAGAGCTTGCAATAGCTCTAGCTATGAAACTAGATCCTATTATGGGTAAAATAGGTGGAGAGGAAGATGGAAGAATGAAATCAATGTTCACTAAGAACAAAAAGAATACTCTGTTTACAGAAAGCAGAACAATGTTTAACACACCAAAGAAAAATAAATTGTTTAGATAATGGCAATAATTAGATATACAAAAGATGCTACCATCAGGTATGCATACTTAAACATCTTCCCAGATCAGTTTAAAACTGAGAAGGAAAAACAGGATGAAAGTTGGATTAAAAATACAATGGACTATTTCTCCAACAAAGCATATGCTGAGTATGTAAAGAATAGAGATACGTTCGTTAAGAATTATGATCTTATGAAAGGAATCTTACGTATGGAGGATTTCTATCAAGAACCAGAGGTTAGAAGTTTCACAGATGTGCTTACAGCAGATTTAGAACTTCCTGCTTATGTGAAAATGTATTCTATTATTACCACTCCTGTTAATGAGTTGGTAGGAGAAATCAGTAAAAGACCTGATACATTTAGAGTGAAAGCTTTTGATGATGATAGTCAAGCAGAAGAACTACAATTTAAAACAGAAACCTTACAAAAATATGTTATCACTCAAGCTAAACAAAAATTACTTGAGAGAGCTGCTATAGAAGGAGTAGAGATTCCTGAAGAAGAATTAGATCAAATGACAATGGATCAAGTTAAAGATCAATTGGATAGCTATACATCTGTTGCTGAGAAGTGGGCAAACCACATTCTTACATGTCAAAAAGCTGAGTTTAATTTAAAAGAAAAATCTGAAGATGCTTTCAGAGATATGCTTATTTCTGCTAGAGAATTTTACCATATATATGAAGACAATTCGAAACTTGGTTTCAACATCGAAGTGGCTAACCCGAAGAACACTTGGTTTCTTACCACTCCTGATAGAAAATGGATATCTGATCCCACAGGTAGAGCTCAGGGAGCCTATGCTGCTGGTACGGTACAAGTTATGGAGCTTTCGGAGATCATTGAAAGCATACCAGATCTTACGAAAGAGGAAATCGATCACTTACGTTCATCGTTACAAGACTATGGATTAATTAATGTACGTGAGTCAAATCTTGGTAATCCAGATGCTATTCCTGGACAAGACTCTGTAATGTATGATACATTTGATCCTCTTGTATTACAAACAAGAATGATCATTGAATCAGAGATGAAAGAGAATAATGATGGACTTAAAGACTTCTTAGGGCTAACTAATAACGTTAGTTCATTTGGATATAAGTATGTTGTTGTACGTAGCTATTGGATCTCTAAAAGAAAGATAGGTAAACTTATCTATGTAGATGAGATGGGTAATGAACAATCAACATTAGTTGATGAAACATATAAATCAGGAACTATTCCTACACAAATTTCATTAGAATGGGGATGGATTAATGAATGGTACCAAGGAACTAAGATTGGTCCAGATATCTACCATATCAAACCATTTAAGTTATTAAACTATTGTCCTATTATAGGAACAACATATGAGGTGAAAAATACAGAGGCTAAATCTCTAGTAGACTTAATGAAGCCTTTCCAAGTGATATACAATGTTTGTATGAACCAATTATACAAACTATTAGAAAAAGAAGTTGGTAAGGTTCAACTTATGTCATTGAGACATATTCCTATTCCTAAAGATGGAGATGCACAAGATGCTCTTGATATATGGGAAATGGAAGCACGTAATAGAGGAGTGGTATTTGTTGATGATTCTCCAGAGAACTTAAAAGCTCCTAGTTCATTCAATCAATTTACATCTCTCGATCTTACACGTACACAGGAGATACAGTCTAGATATACATTAGCTCAACAAATGAAAGCTGAGTGTTGGGAACTTGTAGGTATGTCAAGACAACGTATGGGTGATATATCTGCTTCTGAAAGTGCTACAGGTACTAACACTGCTATGCAACAAAGTTATTCTCAGACAGAACCTCTATTCGTGGCACATGAATATGTTATGGGACAACTATACCAAGCTATTATTGATGCCGCATTATATGTAGAGAGTGATAAACCACAATCTACACTTTCATACATTACAGGAGAAGGAGAATCTGCATTTGTACAAGTGAATGGTTCAGATCTTAAATTCCGTGACTTAAAAGTGTTCTTAACTAATAGACCTGAGGATCAACAAATGTTCAATGAGCTTCGTGCATTGGCACAACCTTTGATGCAGAATGGTGGATCATTATATGATGTTATTGAATTGTATAGCACTAAGTCTATGAGAGAAATGAAGAAAACATTCAAAGATCTTAGAGACCAACAGATTGCTCAACAACAACAAGCTCAACAACTTGAGCAACAAAAACTTCAACAACAACAAGAAGCTACACAAGCCCAAATACAATCTGCACAACAATTACTACAAGAGAAACAAGCTCATGATGATTATCAAAATCAACTTGATAGATTATCTAAAGAGAAAATTGCTATTATTCAAGCTACAGGATTTGGAAAAGTGGAAAGTGAAGATGTTAATTCTAATGCTGTTCCTGATGTACTAGAAGTTAGTAGATTATCAAATGATCAATCTAAAGCTGCGCAAGATTATCAATTGAAGATGCAAGAGATACAAGGTAAGTTAAAAGAATCTAGTGACAAGAAACAAATAGAAATGGAAAAACTTAAAGTGGCTAGAGAAAATATGCAGAACGATTTAGCAGTGGCTAAAGAGAATGCTAAGGGCAGAAATAACAAAAAAGGTTAAAAAACTTATCCTCTTCGGAGGATAAAAAAATGTTAATGCTATATTATCTGAAAAATTGAACCACATTGGTTCATAACACTTTGATATTAAATAGTGTTGTTATACTTTTACATAATAAACCAAACATAAATACAACTACATATGGCTGATAATTTAGAAACTATGGGTAACTTTAGTATCCAGGATACTATGGAAATGGGGATGGGTAACCAAGAATTGTTACAAGACTTATTTTCCCCTGAGACATCAACTTCTAATCCAGAAGACGTAACTGCAATTATAAAAGATGCAGATGCTCCTGCTGCACCAAGTGCACCAGCAGTACCAAAAGGTAAGGATATTGTTCCTCCTAAAAGCGTTGATGGTAAAACAGATGAAGAGAAATTAGATGGACAATCAATGATCTCTGATTTCTTAAGTGATGATGATGACGATGATGATGACAATGGTGCACCTGCAGCTCCAGCAGCAGCTAAACCAGCAGAAACATCTAACGATGATGATGATTCTGATGATGATGCTTCTGAAGGAACGCAATTCACTGCACTTTCAAATGACTTATTTAAGTTAGGAGTGTTTACATCAGAAGATGGAGAAGAAGAAACACCAATTTCTACAGCAGAAGAATTCTTGGAAAGATTCAACAATGAAAAGAAAAAAGGTGCCTCTGAAATGGTTCAAAATTTCATAGGACAATTTGGAGAAGATTACCAAGAAGCTTTTGAAGCCATATTTGTAAAAGGAGTTAATCCAAAAGAATATTTTGGTACATATAACCAAGTGGTGAACTTTGCTGAAATGGATCTTTCAGATGAAACTAACCAAGTAAGAATAATGAAACAAGCATTGTCTGATCAAGGATTTGATCAAGAAGATGTGGAAACAGAAGTTGAAAGACTTAAAAATTACGGTGATTTAGAAAGCGTAGCTACTAAACATCACAAAGTGCTGGTTAAAAAAGAAGCAGCTAAGTTACAACAAATGGAAGCTAACGCTGAACAAGAGTTAAGACAAAAGCAAGCTATTAAGAATCAGTACATTACAAATGTTCAATCCATCTTACAAGATAAGATAAAGAACAAAGAGTTTGATGGTATTCCTATCAATCCAAAATTAGCAGGCGAACTACAAGACTTCTTATTAGTTGATAAGTGGAAAACTCCTACAGGAGAAACTCTTACAGACTTTGACCGTGCTATTCTGGATATGAAGAAACCAGAAAACCATGAGATGAAAGTTAAGTTAGGACTTCTTATGAAAATGTTAGAGAAAGATCCTACATTATCAACTATACAAAGAACAGGTGTGACTAAAAAGTCTAACCAATTGTTCGGAGAAGTTGCAAGACAAGTTACTAAATCTAAAACAGGTACAAGTACTGGTGGTTCAAAAGCTAACCCTAGCTCATGGTTTTTATAACAAAAAATAATTAATAATTAACAAAAACGAATAACAATGGCAATTCAAACAATCCCTGGGTTAACAGGTTTTACTTACGCTCGTGTTGCATCTATGGATAAGCGTGCAGTAGGAAAACTTACAGACTCTAACCACTTGGAGTCTTTTCACTCCACTGAGCCAGCTGATTATGATAAAAAGATCATCTCTTTATATACTCAGAGCTCATTGTACAGTAATGACTTCTTAGACATGATCAACAAAAGCACACCTTATTACATCGATAATAATAGTGATGCTTGGAAATGGCAAGTAGCTGTTCCTTACAAATTCCCAAAAATCATTGACATCCCTGCATCTACACAAACATTAATTGATGCTGGTAAAACAGGTATTGATGGTCAAGAGTTTCAATTAGTGTTAGATACTAATGAGTTCTCTAAAAATGCTATCATCTCTGTGGGTACACGTCAGTATGGTCCACGTTTCTACGTGATCAAAGATCCAGTGCCTTGGAATATGGGATTCTTGTATTCATTTACATTAGTAACTGACAACCCAATTGTAGACTTTGTAAACCCTGTATTTTTACAATATGGTGTTGAGCTAGAATTAGTTGATGCTGCTATTGGTGAATTTGATCAAGACTTATTAGGTCTTCCAAGATTAGGTGAGCAAATCACTATGTTCGAATCTTTAGGTTCTGCATATGGATATGAGCACAAAATTACTGAATGGGCTGATGACAAAATGATGAGAGATGCTTCTGGTAAACCATTAGACATTTTAGTTTATGCTCCTCAAAGACGTAACCAATTACCTTTAACTCGTAATGATGTTAAATGGGAACCGTTCATCGAATTCTGGATGCGTAAATCTATGTTAGAATTAAAAGTTAAACGTATGATCTGGGCTAAACCAGGTACAGTTAAAACTAA